>Ga0123342_1004598_pt1 | contig 20860 bp, 5 predicted proteins | sample Turbeawhitnodule_FD_89960 | JGI IMG/M metagenome (GOLD analysis project Ga0123342, IMG submission 89960) | Root nodule microbial communities of legume samples collected from Mexico - Turtle bean Mexico white nodule | ecosystem: Host-associated > Plants > Roots > Nodule | place: Mexico: Nepantla...
AAGTCCCGCGAAGTTTATTTTTCCTATCCCTGTTGGGTTCTGGATCCTTTGGCCTGTATACGGCTGATTCGGTAAAGCTAGTTAGCGCTTGGTTTGGTTGATCTTTTGACCGGCGGTTTTGGGAGTCGAGTTAGGAGTTAAATTGTATGTGTGTTTGTAAAAGGGTTGGACCACCCCTGAAGTGGTTCTCATTTATTGATTTTTTATTGCTGATAAAAAAAAAAAAACTTATTAATCTCATTAGTTTATGTTTGAAATTAGAGAATTGTGAAGTAATGAATCAAACTCAATCATGTGGTAAAATTGTCTTAATGCTGTTATCTGCAATTAATGGTTATGAACTTATCAGTCTCAATAGCTTATGTCTAAGGTTGTGGGACTGTGAGGTCATGAGCCAAGTCTAATAATAAGGTTTAAAGCGATACCTAATTGATGAAAAAATGTCTCATATACTTCTCATAAAGAAAGAATGAAGTTAATTAAGAAGATTGACTGAATATGAGAGATTGTAATTAATTTTGGAATATAGCTCAAAATAATACCCAATATAAGATGAAGTAGGGAGAACGCTACTATATATAAGGAAAAAGAAGATGAATTGATCGAGAAGAACAACATCTTAATTAAAAATCATTGTTTCTAACTAAATTAAATACTCTAGTTGAAAGACATTCCTCTTAATTAAAAAATATTATAATATAAAATAAGATAAAGTAAAAAAAAATATTATACTAATTTTGTACATTCACATTTTCCAAACTCCCTTTCATATCTACTTAATCTACTTAATGTAAACATTACAATCAAAATACGTTACTATATAATACAAACAATGAGCAAATGATAAATTATTTAAATTTAAAAAATAATATTATAAATATAGCAAGTATATAAAATTCCATTATCACCACACATTAACATATTCAAATATATATCACTCAAAATTTAAATACTAATAATTTTTTTTTTAAAATAGTGTCTAATTTAATCATATAATAATTAATTATTTTTTATCATTAAATTTTTTATAACTTTTTAAAACTAACATTTAATATGATATATAAATATATATATATATATATATATATATATATATATATCGTTATATAGTCTTTTAGATGATGTAAGTAGGATGTGTTTCTTCGTAATTTTGTAAAGTAAAAGGTGAAAAATTACATTTAATATAACATACAAAACCCATTAAATTGTTTGTTTTACCATAACTCAAGTTTAAACTAACTTCTAATAAATAGAAGGCTGCATAATCAAATATGACTATAGTAATAATAAAATTCAATAATTAAAAGTTAATAAATATCATATAAAATTACTGATATAAAAATTATCACACTTTTCAATTATTTTTACCCATCGAAGATAAACAATTTCACTTGTTCACTTCATCACTTTTTACTCCCTCGTAAACAAATATTACAGGAGAGGTAAAAACGCAACAAAACTCTTAACAATTTCTCCTACTTCGTACTGTCATCTTAGGTTTCACACGCAACATTCCCAAAAACTTGTACATACATCTTTAAATATAAGATGGGAAAATAATCAACATTTAGAAAAAAAAAAATATCCAAAATAACTACATCTTTTCTAGTTCCTCTTGTAAGGACATTTTTTTTATCTTCAGTTTAAAATTGTAAATAAGTAATTGCAAGTAAGTTTAATCTAATGCAAGTGAGTTTGAGAAAAAAAATTACCTCAAACCCTTAATCATCTTTGATATTTATATATTTTGAGTGAGTTTCAACTATCATAGATAAAAAAGAGTCCAATTATATTTTAATTAGTAAGTGTAAATGGTTGGTAATTTACATCATAACATGAGACTGTAGCAAGAAAACAATAATGACAAGAATTTGGTGTTTGTATTTGTATCTGTATGACAGAGCTTTTGATATGAAATGTACCCGTTGTTTCCCATTCTGCCCTCTGTAGAACACTGGAGACAGAGAAAGAGAACGCGTTTCATGAATAATGCCCCCACCCTATGACCATATCCCCTTCCAAGTATCTTTTGCCAGATCAACAAGATACCTCATTGCCAAATCTTACTCTCAATCACACTTTCTTAAGCATGAAAATTGTTAACAAAATTAAATTGAAATTGTGTGTTTTGGGGAAGTGCAAGCGCAACAGGGGCAGAAACAGGTGTTTCTATTAATAACGAATGACTAAGGTGGGAGACAAGAATTCAGAGTATAAATGTCATTGTCAGTCAATTTGCAATTTGACATGTTTCAGTATTTATGGTATGCCATACATACACAAATTGCTACTATCATTTTCAACTTAATCATCATTTAATTCTCCTCTCATCTCCAAACTAATACTCGTATTCATCCACATCTTTAACATTTCATATTAAATAAACACATATGAAGTTTTAATACAATCAAAACTGCAACACTCATAATTGATAATATCATAAAGAAGTTAACAACTACTTCCCTAACGTGTAACTAGATTATGTCACCGTAATGATGGCATCGATATTAAATATTATTATGATTGAGTTAAGTAAAAAAATGGACAACAAAGATTGAAAAAAGATTTAAAAAATCAAATAAAAACTAAAACTGAAGTATAAAAGTGAGAATTTAATTAAACATTTTTCTGTTCTTCTACCTTTGCGTCATTCAAAAATGTGGAAGCTATGGTATCTCTTCATCTCTTATACTCTATCAGAACAGAACACAGCAAAACATAACAAAAGCTCCGCATTCTGCCGTCACCACTGTTTTGTCGTCACTGCTTCAATCTCTTATCTGCCAAATTCTGCACTCCATAAAATAACTATAAAAAACAATAATTAATGGAAACAAAAGAAATAAAAATGGCAAAAATAAAATATAAAGTATCTGATTTAACATAAAATAATAAGAAAGTAAACAAAAAATAAGTAAAAAAAAATGATTTTTTTCTTTTCTTTCATCTTGACCCCTCCAATCAGACATATAATTGATTTGGTTAAATTGTATGTTTTTTCCCAGTTCAACTTCAAAATATAAAATTGATGTATTTTAAAGACGAGGTTGGATTAATATTTTGGACATTCCAGCCTTAACATCTCACATATAATTTTTAATTAATTATATTTTGAAATATTTCATTTTTATGAATCTTCAGTGAAAAGAAAAGAAAAAAAGAGAGGATAGTGTAGAGTGTGGGATTTGATAGTAAAAATGTTGAGATGAGAGTGATATGAGGAGGGGTATGGTTTGAGAATAGAAAGAAGGTGAAGATAGAAAAGGGTTTCTCGAAACTACAAAGTGTGATAATGACCTACTTTTTATTTCCCTGTTCTATGCTACGCTATGCTATGCCCTCTGACTTTCACAAATACGATACACCTTTCTCACTCCCATGCACGCTTGCCAAATTTTTATTATATAATATCTCTTACTTTATATCACTACTATAATATTTTTTTCATACTAAAAAAAATTCTTAATACTTTTTAATATCTAAAAATATTTTATAAATAAATTTTAAAATAAACTTTTATGTCTTCCTTTATTTCTGTAGAGATTTGCATTAATTAATTTTTACCTTTTAAATAATAAATTTAATTTTAATTTTTTTACTATTTTATTTTTTTGCGTTATAATATTTTTGGGAAAATAAAAATATTTAAATTATCTAAAAAATTATAATTTTATATATTATATTTAAAAAATATTACATTATAATTTTTAAATGTTAGAACTGACCTCATATGATAAGATGACACTAAAAAAAAATAATTAAACAAAAATAGTTATAAAGATAAAAGATAATTAGTCACTTAATTAAATTATATATTACTTTAGAAACTATAAAAATTATTGATATCTAAAATAATTTTTATTATATATATATATATATATATATATATATATATATATAAAATTGACATTAAGATGCATTGGACGTATGGATTACACATGCCATTTTTTATGACTTTTTTGGGGGTGTTGGATCATGTTGCATAATTTATATACATATATAATTAATGTTAGATCTTAAATGGGTAATCTTGATTTGATTGGTTGTATAATCTATAATCTGGTTACGTGTTGTAGGGATATGATATTAATCTTTGGTGGTTGTGTTAAGAGGTATTATGATTTTTATTGTTGTTTATTCACGTAGATAAAACTTTAGATAATGAGAAGTTAAGGGAGACTTGTTTTATCTTGGTAACATATGTACATTTGACTTGTTAACAAATATTCTAATATCAAGAACAAATGTCAATTAAGGTTTGGTAGGTTTAAAATATCTCAAGTATTAATGTGTAGTATAACTTATTTATCATAACATTTTAGTAGTTTTTCCAAAATTATACATAATACATATTAAATGAATTCTTTTATTCATATACATTATCTTTATATGTGTATGAGGAATAAAATATGAGAATATTTGTATATTTAATAAAATTTCTTATTCATTATTATTTTTTTTTTAGAATTGTTTTTAAATCATCTTTCCATAGGTTTGTTGTGTATAAATTATTATGATTGTACTTAATACAAGAGTATATTATCTTGCAAGTGATGGTTTTGGTAGAAGCAAACCAACTTGATGTTATATATATTATTTATAAACAAGTGATATTATATCTATATATACTAAATTATACGTTATAAATTTATCCTTATCAATAATTTTACATAGTGTTACACTTTTGTTAAGTAATAATAATATGCACTCTAGTTTCCATTGCATGTTTACTTTACAAAAGATTGATGCCATATTTAGTTTACTAGAATTAAGAAAAAAAAATATTTAGTTATTTAGAAAGTAAAAATAAGTTAGGGATACATCCTCTATTCCATTATCATATCTGTGAGTTGTAGAAAGAGGCTTGATAGACACCCTTTAATATTTTAGATAGAGAATGTGTGATATCGAGAGAAAACGATGTAAGAAAACATTTATAATATATTTTTATGTATGGAATATGTTAATAAATATTAATTTATTTTTAATATATTAAATATACTGTTTTGCATACACTTACTTTGTAAATATTAAACTAATTTAAAAAAAGAGAGGATAATATAACATTATTTTTTTGCTTAAATGAACAAAGAAACAACATCAAAACGAACGATTTGATTGGGATGGCAGTGAAAAGTAAATGAAAAATAATGAAAGAAAATAAAAAGTAAAATAAAAGGTTATAGGAATCATAGATAGAGATTGTTCTTAAAAATGCTACACTAATAAGATGGTCCATCGAAGTAGAAAAGCTACTAATATAAGAGAATATTTTTAATGGACATTAAATTGTGCTTGATATATTGGTAACAATGTCACGCTGGAAACGTACTTTCACAAACTCTTCACTCCATAAGCTTCTCATCAAACTTCCTTTGCTTTCTTTTCAAGTTACATAAAATTAATTTTACAAGAACTCTCATCCAATTATTAAATGTAATTAATCAAAGGGCCTTGTATTATTAACCACCAACCAAGCTATTAGTAATCAACAAGTAGCTAATATATTAAAAATTACTTTTATTCATTTGTTTATTTTTTTTCAACTTTAGTATATTATACAATTTGTTTTTTTTTAAGAATATTTTTATTTTCTTGCCTTAAACAATTACTATCACATTTTCACGTTAGTCTCTTAAATTACATAGATCACTTTTTCTTATCTAAAAAGTTGCAAAATTTCATCAAGTTAGTTATTGAACAATGAAGAAGAACTAATGTGATTCTTAGGAATGAAATTAGGAGTTTTTGTATCAAAGACGAACGAACTCAATCAAAATTTTCAGAAATGGATTTTAATATTTTCTTTAGTAATAAATTTTTACTGTAATAGAAAACAACACTTTTTCAACGTACTTTACCAATTAACATTACATAATTCTTCATGACGTAGATTAAAAATTAATTTGACATTTATTCATAAATTTTTTATTAATCGATTAGAATGTTATTACAAGAAAATCATGTAAAATTGGAGAACGGTGCATAATATGGGTTGAACTTCAGATACAAAGAGAACTGCGACAGAAAGTGGATTGGATTTGAAGTTATGGGCTTATTAATTGGGTTTGAAAAGAAGTACCAAAGGCCCACTATTCAAAATTGGACCTGCTCATTTTTTACTTTAATGGTTCCAAGATGTTTCTTTCTGCACTCCTGCATATTTCTTCCTGCACTACTATATTCATGTAAATTTACAAAATTAACCTGGAAGTTTCAAAAAATCCCAAAGTCAGCGCAAACCGCCCCTCCTTCTTTATTCTCAACACTTTCATGGACACGGTTGAGAGCAAGTAACGACGATGTGATTCCTTTCCTTTATACATGTTTTTGGTGCATTACAAAGAGACATAAGAACAAGAAGAGGAGAGGAGAGAAGAAATTCATTCCAAGAGTTGTGTATAATTAAAGAACTTTGATCATTGAAAGAAAGATTGTCAAGAGTGGAGACAAAAATTCTTTATCTGTCACTGATTAAACTGAGTTAGTGTTTGATACAAATTCTTTATTTTAGTGGATCGTCTAATAATAACATCTCATTAATGCTTTTGATATAGATCGTTTGGTAAACATTGCTAATTAGATAATTGTTTTGTTAGTGAGATTTGATGTTATTTTATTATATAATTAGATATGATTACAACTATTCTATATAAACACAAGTTTAACTAGGGTGTATATGTAATTCGTTGTTGATCATTTCTGTAATTTTCTCTTTTCAGCTTGTGTACTCTAATTTGTGTAATCAGTGTGTTTATTCTTGTATGTATCAAGAACATTTATGGAGAATTATCTCAAATCTTTTCTTACTCTCTTTGTGTTTTCTTACATGTTAATTTTTGTCTTCACTAGAATTGTAGTGTTCAACTTGTATATGTTTGGGAGTTTCTTAGTATCTGATTTAATGCAACTATTTGAAAATATTTACACTTTTAAAACAGTATAATAGTATACCTTTAAGTGGGATATAATTTCCTGTGAAAAGTATTTCTTTACATACAATACTCAGATTTAAATTTACCGCAGCTTTTCTAGCTTTAACATGGAAAAATGCTAACAAATAATATAAAGCTTGTGAGTTGAAGCTTCTTATGATTGTTCTCATAGCTTGCATTATCTTATCCACTTTACACAACTAACATTAACCAAGCTTGCTAACTGTAAAATATCAGTGAATTATGTGAATAAGTACTCAGAACGCAATAGTTTTGTATTATACTTTTAAAATCGTCATCTTTTATCGTCTGTGTTTATATTTTCATTGAAAAGGTTTCAATCATGATTTACAAAAAGCTTATCTTATGTTTTTTTTAAAACTATGTTCTCTTTTGAAAATTCATTCGCTAATTCAGTTAAGTTTCTTAAAGGCAAGTTATTATGCAGAAACTTATCCCAGAATGAAAATTTAGCTACTAGTCTTGAAGGGCTTGATAGAGTAATGATATACAATCGAAGTGACACATAAGGATGAACATATATTCTGATTAAAATTAGCTAAAATTTTCAATCACCACTTAATAATTGTTCTTAGTCTTGCACTATAAATGTCTTTATTAACTTCATGTACAAGGTACGTAGTTACTGTTTTTAACTAACAAGAAATTTGATTCTGTATGATACTCTATTTTTCGATGTTAGTATTTGTTATCATATAGCAAACAGAATGAGATGCTGTGATGGCATCTTATCAATGGCATATAGTGCATATGATATGATACAATAAATTGCAAATGCAGTCCCACAAGAAACGAAAGAAAGCACCAACCCCAATGTTGGGGACCCTTTGCATGGATTCTTTTTTTATTCTTTTCGAGACCTGGTTTTGCATCATGATTAAATGAAACCTACACAGATAAAAAAAAAAGGGAAAGATAATTGAACAGGGAAAGTTGATATGATTTCATGTCCCCAGTGGTTGAAGAAAGAAGGCATATATTACAAAGTGTAAAAGTGAAGAGCATGTTGGTGGGAGCGTTGATGGAGTTTATTTGCATACCCGTGACCTAACAAGAAGGAAACTGTGTTGCATACCTATCAACATACTGCGTGTGTATCCCATAAACTTTTGTACCTTATTTGTTTTTTCAAGTGAAACTTTTTTTAAGACAATTCTGTGCAAGACATGGTTAGACACTTAATATATGGACACCTTTCTTAACAAGATTTGAGATTTTAGTTTGACACTCTGTGAGAAACTCATTCGTACCACTAGTCTTTAAGAAAATTCTTCTTCCAGAAACATGGGCCCTTTCTGTTGCTTGTAAACATGGACTAGCTACCCACCAGCTTTTGTTGATCTTTCCAACAATTGAGGTGCCCAATTTATAGCTAGTTTTCACTTTTCAGATGGTACTGAAGGAGAAGAGCATGGAAAGTGACAAGATGATAGCTAAGGATATGAAAGGTCAGATTTCATTTGGAAATGATGTCATACCAGGTACTGGAGTGAAGACACAAATGAGGCTTTCTAGACTGCAAAGTATGGCTAATTAAAATCTTTGCCTTCGCACTCGAATCACAGATGGCTGGAATGTTCATGAGTTACAGCGAAAGTATGTTTAACCGTGTTTTTCTTATTTTGATTGGTGTCAAAAACCTTTTGTTTGTATGAGGTATATCAAAATTAATAAAGGTTAGGTGTGTGTAGTATACCAGCAGAAGAGCATGGTCTCTCTAGATGAGGTGGTGTAGTCAAGTTATTTTGTAACTAGGGTGCGAAGGTAGATGTAAGAGTCTTACAGTCTGGCTAGCAAATTGTGGAAGATTGCTTTTCATGGTGTAGCTTCACCAAAATCCCTGATTGGTTGATGCACAAGTAGTGATGCTAACAAGGATTTATAATTTAGATGCATTTCTGATGAATTGAATGTTTATTATTAGAAAAAACTCTATGTTATATATCGTCGAAGTTTAAGAGTTTGGGTACCGTTAGTTGACAACTTTTCTCACTCTTCTCTATCAGTGTGTAAATTAATTTAACTATCCCAATACAAAAATCTGCATCAAAACCCTCAAATTTCTACTTCTAACAATCTTATTATTATGCAATTGTAGTTATTTCTGTGTACTGTATACTAACGTTACACACTTGAATATTTTATGAGCATTGCTCTCGTTTATGCTGTCTTTATTGAGTTATTGATGATAACGACACTAGTATTATGTAGCATCTTGTGTAAAGCAATTTGTCAAGTGGACTTGGAATGGATGTGAGAATCCGTGATTAGATAATAGGTGGGGATTATTCCAAAATTCATAGGGCTATGCATTGTTCACTAGTGAGGGTTGAAAGTTGTTGAAAATGAAATTTGACAGATTCTTTCTGTAAGGCAATGTCACGTACTCGAGTTGTTTCAGAAGAATCCTAGCAAGTTGTGCCCTAATGAAGAAATTTACTACCTGATTATGACTTTGAGTTGTAACCACTGGGAAGGTACAAAATTTCACATCACGTTATTATAAATTCTAAAGATACAATGATTTGGTTACATGCATTTCATAAATCAATAATCTTGCATAATAATTTTATCTTCCGATCTTCGTCTTGTAATTAACTAATGGGAAACAGTGCACAACTCAGAAGAATGAATCTTTAAGAAATAGGAGATTGCATCGTGGTGGTTGAGGTTGATGTGAAGACTTTATTGACTAATGATTGAATTGTAATTAGAACCACTGAAGAAGGAAAAAACATAAGGGAATCCAAGGTAACTGACCAAAAGAACAGTGCAAATTTTCAGTAGTACATTGACTGGTTATGGCAGAAATGCTCATGCAACAGTTGGTCATGGCCTAGGTAAATTGGATGATGACCATGATTGCAGCAATGATGATAATGGGAGTTATTGCCTGTACGCCACTATTTGATTCTCTGTTTGTATGCTTTAGGATTTTAAGCATGAAAGCATTAATATTTCTTAGTTATAATCACCCAAACGGTTAAAGAGGTCAGTTTCAGTTTGTGAGATTAGACTTGGCTACAAAGAAGGGTATATCGTATATGGGACATGGTTCATTTCTAACGATTGTACAAAACCAAATTGTTGATAATAATTTAAAACCTGACTGCAAGAGAGAATGAAAATGACCTTCATCAGTGGATCCATACCAACTTAGAAGTCAACTGAGAAATTTTGAGAAATTAAGGAAAGTCTAGGAATTAAGACTTATTGGGCCACAATAATGGTTAGACAAATTTATTCAATTACACTTGCATCATTTTTGCTTTAAATGGAACACCCTTATAGGTGTTTTTTGCTTAGGATAGTTAATACGGATACATAAGAGGTTTATCAAAGTGATTATCTGAAAGGAAATACTCCAATTAGTTTTCAGCTGTTCGTTTTATTCATGCTTCTTTGAAGCAAGCATAGAAGCATATATTTTTCACGGGTAGATCTTATGCTTTCTGGTTTATTTGACCTATTTTTTGCGTTTTATATTCCAAAAATAAAACTATATTTATTTTACAGCATGGTGATCAATGACAAATCTCTTCCAACTAAAAAGAAGCACAATAAATACACGTTCAGCCTAATTTATTATGTGCATAATTGGGTATCTATTCAATAAAGCCGAGATTATCTGTGTGGATGCAAATAAATAAGACAAATATAATTAGGCACATGAAAATATGAAAAAATTTGTCAACAATGTCAGGACCAAGGAGCTACAGCAAATGACAAGAGACAGATGTTGCAGATTTGTAGACAAGAACAGCCCCATTGGCCCCACGATTTGTCACTGACACCTAAGATTCCTACTCCAGCTTTTGACATGAGAATTACCAAAGTGATTTTCCCTCGTGCTGGGGAAATCTTTTCTTATTATTATAGGTTACATCAACAATGCACATTTAGATTCTTGGATTTTTCCTAGCAGTTACATGGCGCTTTGCAGAAAGAAAAAAGGAGTATATGTTACCCTCTAAATTTTACCATTACCAACTTGAAAGTTAAACACAATTCACTCAATTCTTTTCAGTGGCAGTTCTATTGGTAGACCAGAACTTACTAAGCATTTTTTTGGGTTGGGTTGGAATAGCACATATAGCCTTAAATCTAGAATTCCTTCCAATTCCATCATGAGTCAAACCATTTTGATTGAAGTCATCATCTTCAGCTAGCTTCATCCTCAGAGTTGAGGACCTTGACTTTGGTGACTTGAAGTTTGAAACACTCCAATTGTCCTCAGCATGTATACTAGTAGTTGTGCTTAATGGTGCTGTAGGTTTTGCTGGGTCAATACCATGTGCAGTGAGTAATGCCTTGATATTGGTTGGCAAATCAGTCACTTTGCCACCAGCTTGTGCTGCTCGAGCTTGCTCAAAGAAGAGAACTTGAACAACAAGCCGCAGGGGAAGTAGCTCGTTTTGTGCTGCATGCATGCAGGCTTCCATAGACAATTTTTTGCAGTCAAGAATTCTACACAATCTTTTCCTTTCACTCTTGTTGAGTTCTGGATGAGCCTGTATTGTTATCATCAGTTAAACAACACAAAAAGTTCAGTAATACAAGACATCCCCACATAATAATTTTACTTATAAATCTTTCTTTTCTGACCTAATTTCTAGCAGTACTATATTGACTGAACTGACAGTCAAACATGTTACATCATTAATTAGCTCTTTGAGGTGGAATTTAGCTAACTGGAAAGAAGGCATACAAGAACTCTCTGGGAAGACACAATCAATTATGTGAAGGACTAAAAAACATGCATCTCCTTTTCCCCTTCTCCCTATATATTTGGACCTAGTACTGGGCAGTGATATGATATAAGTTATAACTCTGTCACAGAAGGCAAGTTTCTCATCTTGTTTTCAGCAAATGAAATTACAACACCTGAACACATACTGAAACATATCAGTCAGAATGTGAATACAGTCAGGCTAAATTTCAGGTGGGTCACTCTACACCTAACCGCCAATAAATTTTGAATAAGACAAGATTTTGAGGTCAAGAAAGTTGGTTATCCACTAATTCTGTCCCACGTCCTAAAATGTGAAAACGAAATATTTTCTCAGCCACTGTTTTGTACTAATTCTTAGCCACTTATTTTTATCATGGTATAAAAAATATATAGTTTAGTAAATTGGAAAACACAGTAGGAATTTTTTTTCTTATATTTTACCTTCAGATAAATGTCAATAGCTCTGTAGAGATCATCATGATCATGTCTTGCAAAATCTGGTATGATCTCGGCAAGAGATAGGAATTTCGACAAGTGAAAATTCGCATCTCTGGCAACTTCTTGAAGATACCTATCCACAAGCTTTGCCACCTTCAATTTTGAACTGTGAGATGCTGAAGAGGACCTTCTACTCTCTTGAAATTCCAAGTTTATATTCTCTGCTGAACGAGACCTCCTTCTTTCAAAGGCCATCCTAGATCTCGCAGGGCTAGTTGGGGGACTCTGCCCTTGTGACATAAACTGTTCCAATATGGTCATCACCAACTCAACATCATACACGGTATCATTTGTGTAAGACAGTGAGGGTATCAAAAGATCATTCACTGTGGCTTCCTCCAATTGAAGCCCTATCCTTCTTGCTAATTCCATCTTCGAAGATGAAGAAGCATTAAGAATGTTAGATGCCTTCAAGAGCTTCAAAAGAAAGCCACAAGAAACAGCACCTTTGCCAACTGGAAGCAAGCTCACCACTGATTCCAAAAGCAGACGATGTTTTGAAGCTATTTCACCACCTGAGTCCAATTCTGAGTCAGAAGCTACTTGCTTCTTGAGATGTCCTCCATTGTTGGTAATATTTGGCAGCCACCTAGATGCATAGATTTTCAATGCATCTCCAATGAGATTTGAGGGAATCTTGCCTCCAGATTTGATTGCTATCATGGTTCTCCAATACAGGTCTATGCTCAGTTCTGCCAAATCTTCAGCCCACCATCCCTTGTTTCCTGACTTATTGTGCCTCAAACTTTCTGTGCCATTGCAAGACACATCATCCTTCACCCTTCTGGAATGGCTATGTGACAAACTCACCTTAGAGGGGTGACTCAACACTTTTGCTGCAACAGCTTCAATGCACCTGCCGGTAATTCCCAAGTCCTCTGACCACATAGGCAACGCTTTTGTGGTCTGAAGACTCACAATAGTATCTTTCCACCCACGTAGAATGCACGAGTTGAAGAAAACCTCAAGCTTCTGAACTAGGTTGCCCTTCTCAACCTCCTCCGTCATCTGAAGATACTCAGCACCACATCGTGCAGCCACAATGTTGTAAGGGCTCAGAGTAATGGTGATTCCATAGCAGAACTTAGCACACAACTCAAATGCCTCCACCCCACCTGGGAAATCAGGGAGTCGGACTATTTGGTGCTGAGAAGAAGAATCAGGAGATTCTGAACATAACCTTTGTAGTCTCAAACATTTGGATAGCAAGGGAAACTGAACAACATCACCGTGAACTTCAGAATCAGTAACAAACAAAAAAAAAAACAACTTGGAACAATTTCTTCCATTCACAATTTCACATACCTTGTGAAGAAGATATTTACTTCCCTTCACTTGAATTAAGAGGTCGCTGGAAACTTCAGACGAGACAGACCTGTATACGAAGGAAAAGTATAATGTTACTGACCAGAAAAAAAAAAATCATCTAAGAAGAAAGAATAAAATAGATGAGTTCATTAATGTCTTACCTTACTGCTTCTGCAGTGTAGAATGTATCAGGACGAGATCCCAGTTTCATGAATTTCATGGCTTTCAGTTTCTTACCACCTAAATCATGTGCTATTTCTAAGTAGCTACTTGCATAATTCACCTCTCAGAAGCACCCCCCAACAGCGCAGAAGTGCAACTAACAGATAGTGAAATACTAGCAAGTTCTAAACAAATACCAAAGCAAGGCCAAGTGGAACACTGAATACTGAGCCCGAAGACCTTACAGGGTGTCAGAGTCCTCAAGAATAGTTCAGAACTCTCAGAAATATAAAAAGAGAAATAATGAAAAAGATAGAATTTCCATGGAGGAGAGAAGGTGTAGAAGGTTGCAAGGGGAAAGGAAAAGCAAGGGTCTTATTGTGAGAGCAAAATAATATATAGTAGTTTAAATAGGTAGGATAGGATAGATGACATATATGGCTCGAAAGAAACACTGAAGATCCAACACGCCTAAGTTATGTCCTTTCAGTCAAATAGTTATCCCCATGAATGATTTTGACATTTTAAATAAAAGGGTATGAGGGCAATGAAATCTCATCAAATTCAGCCTCAGACTTGTCACACTCCTACACAGTGTATCAGTTATATTACAAAGTTATGCAGTAAATAAATACACACCACACTAGCTTACCATATTCATAACCATAACCATACATTATGCAAAACAAACAAGTTTACAGTGAAACATAATAGACTATTATAGTGTCAAACGTGTCAACCAATGCAAAATCAAATTCATACTTTCACAAATAAAATAAGGAACGGTTGAGAGCACAGAAAAGGAGAGCTAGTTAGAGGGGCATGTGGATACTCTCCCAATACAGAAACTGCCAATCATTCATCGAAAACTTCGAACCGTATAAGGAAAAGCAGGGAATTTTTATTTGCAGAAAATCTTGCTTTGTTATTTCTAAGAAGAATATGATGTTGGAGGCCTTATTTTTTTTTTCTTCTGCAACTATGGAGACATGCCATTGGCAGCGTGCAATTCTAAAGGCAACTCCCACGTGCTTATCCTGCGCCCACCTCTGTTCCGTATTCTCATCATTACCATTGCAAAATGCAATTTTTCTATTTATCTTCAGTTTCTTGTGTTTATAAATGTGAAGAAGCCCTGAATATTTTAGTCAAACACTATTTTATTTTATACGCAACATCGTACACATCCCTTAGATATGTCCATCTTTTCAAAAGGAGAATATTTAGATGTTTTACGCATAATGGTAACATATTAAAAGGTGCTTAAAGTATTTTAGATAATGAAAAAGGCAAAGAAGAATGAGATGAAAGTTACAGGAAATGTTGAAAAAAGTTGGCATGTGTATTATCAGTATCACACATGATTAGCCGATAGCGTCCGTGTATAAAAATAATTTCAGTTTATTTTATACTATATAGTATTAATAATAATGGCATTGTTATTATATTGCATAGATGAAGATTGGCCTTGTGCTCCACATAAATAACCGAAATGCCACTCTTGATCTCTTTGAAGTTTTCTCTTTACTTTGGGGTTAGCATTAATTTCCATTGATTGCAAGTGGTCCAGAATATTGAAACTTGGCCCATTATTGGAGTGAAACCAAGAAACCCGAGGTTGTATGCTCCTGATCATGTTGGTGTTTGATTAGGTAAAGTCAAGTTTTTCTGGTGTACATTTAAGGCTCTAAAGGAGATTATTTAAATCGGTTAATTTGGCAGTTGAGGGTTTTGTTCAGACCTTATTTAGCTTTGGATTCTCACCACGCAAAGACTTGGGGGTTTCTCATATTTCTGGAACTCTTTCTCTCCTACTGTGTCTGTGTTTACCGAATTAGTGTTTTTGGGAATGCAAAGAGAAAAAAAATGCTAACAAGTTGGAAAACCAAAACACTTAACACCAAAAAAAAAAAAGAATTTTATGAATGAAATGACAATCCTTTGAGGATCGACTATGATTATGTTTGTTATTTATATACATGTTTCTTAAGTTTCAATTGTTTCTACATTATAATTGAAATAAAATGGTTTCATATTTTGTTAATATAGTGTAACAGAATAAATAATTACAATAAAAATATAATAAAATTAATTAATTTATTTTAATATATTATTATTTGAAATATAAAGTTTTTATTTATAAGATATTTTATGATTTTTTATTTTAATTTAAAATTTGTTTGAACTCTAATTTAGGTTGTAAAAATTACTTTTACATGAAATTATTTTTAAATACATACAAAGAGAATATATATATTACATTAATCACATATATTACAAATAGTGAAATGTGTGTTACGAAAGTTACTCGCTAGGATAGGCTCGAAATGGCTCTGATACTATGTTACGAAAGTGGACTTTAAGCCTAACTCAACCCCATAAAACCGGCTCATAAGGTTGAGGTTTGCACCCACTTATATACAATGAAAGGCTCTAATCTCTAATCGACGTGGGATCTCCAACAATGTGAGTATACCATATTATTCACTTTCCTTATTTGAAAATCGAGGTGAAACTTTGAATCTTTAAATTTTATTGGATGAATTTTCTTGAAAAAAAAACTCGTGACTCAAGTATAAGTGAACAACAAAAGTAGGTTAATTAGCAATTAATTCCCTTAATCTTAGCAAAAATAGAATAATAATATTAATAAAAGAGTAAATTAATATTGAAAAAAATAGTTTAAATGATAGTCTTGTAATGAAAACAAATTTTACAAACTTTTTTTAAAAACATAAAATAATTATTTTTTATTATTTTTCAGAAAATTATGTTAATTAATATTATATTGAAGATATGAAAAAAGCTATTTGACTTGTTAGGTTTTGTCTTATATTTTATTATCAACTAATTTGTTGTAATAAATTATTTATAAAATATTAGAATTATATTTTGACTATTTCATTTGTAGATCTCAAATTCAAAATTTGAACAACTTTTGTTAAAAAAAATTAATTTAATTGGTTTATTTATGAGTTTTCTTATTTTGGAAGCTTTTTTAACTCCAACTTCTATACATTGATTTTTTTAACTTTTTTTTAAATAACTAATTTTAACTCATGTGACTCACATGTTAGGTATCTTTCGATGTATATGTTAATAATGAATTCTACATATTATTTTATGATATATTTGAATATAACGAATTTTAGGTTTCTTTTTAGAGATCGACGCACAAGGTTTAGTGTTTAAATTTGAGTTCTTGAACTTTCTTTTTTTATAGAGATTGACACACAATGTTTAATGTTTAACTGGGAGTTATTAAATTTATTTTATAGAGATGTGTGCACAATGTTTAGTGCTTAACCAAGAGTTTTATACTCTTTTATAAAAAAAAGGAAGCAAAATATTCAATCCTTACTAGAATTTTCATTTATACTTTTAGTAATGCAACAATCTTTCATGATTTCTTATATACAAAAAAATGCTCAAGGAATAAGGTCAAACTAAAGATGTTTAAGGTGCAAGGATTGAATTAGAGATCTTTAAGGCATGAAATTGAGTCACTGATGTTCAAGACATTGAGTGGAGGTAGAGATACTTAAGACGTGGAGATGAGTTGGAGATGCTCAAGGCATGGATGCGAGTTGGAGATGCAAGATGTGGATGCAAACTAGAGAGTCTCTAGGCATAGAGGTGATTCAAATGCTTTATGCGTATAGTTGATGTATAAATCCTTAAATTGTAGATATTAAAGATGCAAAGTCGAGTCAGAGAGACTCAAATATAATTAGTGATTTTAAATCTTGATGTGATAATTGAAAGATCAAATAATATGTATATATGGTAATTATAAAGTTGAGCTAGAGATATTCAAGGTGAAGTTAAGTTATAAATGTTCAATGCTAAACAAAATAAAGGTAAGACATCCAATTATAGATAAGTTGACAAAAATGCTAGACACAATTTGACCTTAAAAAAGTGGTGTACCAATACTATTTTTCTTTTAAATAAAGAAAATACAAACACAAGAAAAAGTATATTTTAATATGTAAAATGCATTAGTTCAATTATTTTTTATATTTAAGTTGTGATTTTGTCAATGTGAAATTAGTTAGGTGCATTTTATTACATGTGTGTGAGTATAAGATTTGCATTTTACCTATATATAGGTGACAAATATAGATAATCACTAACATTAACATATAAAACAATATAGACATCGACATCTTGTGTATGTAAAACTTAATAAGAAGAAGATCCACTACTTCTATAGTTTTTTTTACCAATTTTTGTCCAACTTTCATTTTTTAAAGTAACTTAGGTGTTGTTCCCACATAAGTATGAGAGATGTTCTTATAGAGAAGATATATACCAAAAGTTTGACCACAAGAGTGTGAAAGATGCACTTATATAAAAAAATTGTACTAGAGATTTGACCAAATGAATTTGTCTATGCTCACATGGGAGTGAAGATACACTCATGTAGAAAATTGCACCAGAAATTTGACAATATGATTGTGATTGTGTTCACATGAGTCCAAAGACACGCTCATGTAGAAAATTGTACAAGTTCGACCATATGGTTGTTGCTAAGTTAATATGCGTATGAGAAGTGCGCTCATGTAGAATATCATGTAGAACATATTATTTGAATAACTCAACTTGTGTTTCTTAGTTCAAATTTTGATGATAAGGAGATATTGTGCATCCATTAACAGAAAAGATATGTAAATTTCTTGTCAATTAGTTTTATTTTAATTAATTAAAATAAAATTTTCAATCCGCTAAAATCAATTAAATTATAAGTCTTATATCCAACTCAAGTTTAGCGAATTAAACGACAATTTAATTTGTTAAAATCACTTAAAATGTAGATTTACTTCTCTTGACATATTAAAAATTAATTTTAACATTGCAAAACTATCCTTTGTTTGTTTTAATTGTTTTTTTGTTAAAAAATAGAATAGTAAACATATACATTTTTAAAATTAATTATTTAATTAAGAAAATATAAAGTTTGCAAGTGGACAATTTACTACACTAATATGAGAGATTGGTTAAGAAGGAACTTAAGAAAAATTATAATTTATTATTTTTATTATAATTGTTTTATATTAGTGTTTAGAATTTGAGAGAAATAATTGAGAAGAAGTTTCCGCTACAAAACTAGTATAAGATCATTGAGTGTTCTAATATTGATGTGGAAGGAAATATTTTTTTCTATCATATTTATTATAGTTATGTTATATTATGAGTAGAGAAAAACTTAATTATTCATTTTTTTTATAATAAGAGTCAAAAGTTAATTTAGTCTTGATATTTTTTAAAAAATTAATATAATCTTATTTTTTTAAACGATTTTTCTATGAACATATCTACTACACTCATGGATAATGTCTTATGGATAAATTTATAGTGTATTTTCTCCGTTAGGACACCTCTCACTACCAAATTCATGCAGAAAGTTGGATCATAACCTTAGATTTCACTTTTTTAATTGTTTATATATATATATATAAATTTATAATAGGAATCTAATTATAATTATTTTTTAACATAAATTATAATTGATTGATTTGATTTTAGTTTATCGCGTAAACAAAGTTAATAAATATTATATATTTTGATTGGTTAATTATTATTAACATTTCAATTAATGACTATTGTAATTTAAGAATTTTTTAAGTTTTAGAGAATATTATAATATTGATGACCTCAATTTATGTCTAGAACACAAGAGTTAAGAAAATAAATTGACACTTTTATATTATAACATATATTAAAATATTAGATTCTTGTTTCTCTCTATATATATTATAAAATATTATTAACATTACCGATGTAAGAGTGGGAATAAATTTTTCAAAATTTAAATTATTAAATGTTATATAAGACAAAAATATTGCAAGATATATTGAATAGATTTCACCACAATTTTTGTTGAAAGTGAAATGAATTATCTTGTTATAAAGTTTTGATTAGTAATTTTGTAGTTTAAAAAGTTAGAAGATTAGTATAAAGATAGATAATTTGTGTTATATTAAATTTGTATAAAAAATTGTATTAAATTCCAAATTTATATATATGTAATGTTGCCTATCACATTTTTTGTGAGTCTAGCCATACCCTTGTGATGCGATGCATACAGAGTTATAATTACAAATATTATTTTATTTTTAAATGTTTCAACTTAGAATTAGAATTGTGGAACGCTGGCTGTATAATAGACTAAAGTGAAAAAGAAATTGACACTTTTTTTACAATATATATATGGATAAGTATTAAAACTTTTGAATCGAACAAAATTTAATTTAATTTAATTTAATTGCATAAAAAACTGAATTATTTTGAAAAAAACTTAACTAAATTGTTGTTTTAGTTTAATTTAAAAAATAAATTATTTCAAAATAATATTCTTTTAATTAAATTGAATTATAATTTATGACATTGAAAACAATTTTTTAAATTAAGATATTAGTTAATAACCGTTCAATTTATTTAAAATTATAATATATTTCAATTCAAATCATCTAAACAATTAAAGTTTAATTTTATCAAATCACTATTAATTTTAGGCTAATTTTATGTACCCTAAATAAAGAAGTTAAGGAGATCATCATCTTCTCCTAGATTCTTTTCACATTATCTTCTCATTGAGTACGTCAACATGTATGATTGTAATAATGAAGGTTAAAATTAAATAAATTATATTCAAATTCAGATTTATAGTGAGAATTGATAACCAAGTTGGAGAAGGAGATACAAAATCCCAAATATTTTGTCTAGTGCAAATAAAAAACTATGCTAGATTGACGCCATTCAAAAAATTAGTCCCACTTCATAACTCAATGTATTATTATTTTAATCATATTTTTTTATATTTTATATACATTATTCATATATATTATTATATTATAAAAAATGAGTTGTAAAGTGGAAGTATTTAGTCAGTCAAAGTATAATTTGTCTAAAAAAAACACTTCCGCCATAACTTGTTTGAAAAAGTTAGTCTAAATAGGAAAAGTTGAAATAAAATCCAAATAAAATACATCAAGAATAATGATGACGAATTTTATTTTATTTTATTTTTATTTTTTTTATCGATAATAAAAAATAAATAAATGGGAACCACTTCAGAGGTGGTTCAACCCTTATACATAAAGAGCAAAACACCTTACCATACTCCTACCACGAAACACCTACCTGAATATCTAAGGAACAACCAAACTAACTATAGGAAAACATTAAATTATCATCCTCA
>Ga0123342_1004599_pt1 | contig 20853 bp, 7 predicted proteins | sample Turbeawhitnodule_FD_89960 | JGI IMG/M metagenome (GOLD analysis project Ga0123342, IMG submission 89960) | Root nodule microbial communities of legume samples collected from Mexico - Turtle bean Mexico white nodule | ecosystem: Host-associated > Plants > Roots > Nodule | place: Mexico: Nepantla...
AAAATTTAAATGTTTAAAAATATATATTTTAGTTTTTTTTATCATTTATTTTAATTTTCGTGTTTTAAATATATATATATATATATATATATATATATATATAAATAAAAAAAAAAAAAAAAAAAAATATTTTAATTAAAAAAAAAAAAAAAAAAAGAACGTGGGCTGGCCCGCAAACCCGCGGGCCAACTCTTATGCGGGGCGGGTTGAGAATTCTAGCCCGCAATAACTTTGCAAGACGGGCCAACCCAACCCGCATTTTTGCAGGCCAATGTGGGGCGGGCTGGCCCGCTTTGCCACCCCTATTGCTAACCCTTTAAAAAAAGGGTTATCATCCAAAATATTTACTGGCCATGTTGAGAATATGTGCATTTTGTCTACTAGTGTGTGTTGAATGTTATTATTAATGATTTTGACACTTTGAGTTCATTGACATACATGTTTATGAAATCTATGTTTTCCACTTTGTGTATATGCATGGTAATTATGACGTGGAAAACAAATTATGTTATTGTTCATGAAAATGACATTATGTTTGAAGTCATCATGGACTTCTCACTGTAAAGTCATATTAACACTAGAAAAAGAAGTTTATTAAAATGGGCCAAAAACGGACCCTAAGTATGAAAAACCTATGCAAAATGGTATTTATCGTGGGCATAGCATTAATGGTACTTTCCAAGCTAATGTACTCGACGTAAAGATATTGGCAGGTGCGGGCGACACATGGCGAGTGTTTTTTGTGTAGGTCAAACGTGGGTTTAGCCTACAAGGTGTTGACAAATTTATAAAAAAAAACCATGGGTTTGACTTACTTTTCGCCCACACACAAAATATTATATTCAGATACCCTCAAGTAATTAAATACTCACAAGCCATTTTCTATTTTACTTTTTAGTCTACAAAAAATGATGATCAACATCAAACACAGGATGCAACATCGTAGAATCATTTGAAAACAATATTGTCAAATTACTGAAGGAGGAGGGAACACTATGGACACATGATTAAAATAAATGCTCTCATCCATAGAGACCTCTGCCAAGTATATAGTCTTTTACAGAATAAAATTCAGCACTAACCTTCTGTCACCAAGTTGGCTTCCTCTGATGTCAGGTATCACAAGCGTTGCCCCCAGACTTCTAGCAACAATCACTACATCTGCTATCTGATAACCATCACTCACTGCTCTAATTAAGCTACTATTAGGGTTGGATATCAAAAACACAGAAACGAAGAAAGAAATCGAGAAGCTAGAGTTGAGAACACACAAAGATTAAGAAAGGAGAAGGGAAACTCACTGTGAGTACAAAATGGTCAATCGTTCAAGCTCAATCGCTCAATCACTTAAGCTCAAATTCTCAAGCCCACGGTCACGTTCCACTGCTCAAATGCTATCAGTCACTCAAATGCTCAAGCTCACATTCAAAATGAGTTTACGCCCCAAAAATGGAACAGTTGCGTACTTTGACTTTCACAATTTTATTGTTTATTTAAATTTAAATTTAAAATGCATAGCGGGGGCTAAACCTTCAAAATTTAAAGTAGGCATAGTGTGGGCTTAACCTTCAGATTTAAGTAGGCATAGCATGAGCTTAACCTTCAAAAAATTAATTTTTTTTTTTAAGTTTGTGTGATTATAACCCACGCTTTCCCACACTTTATTTTATTTTCTTTAATTGTGAAGGCTTAGCTGACACTATTTAGTGTTCACAAGTGCCATCGTCACTTTTTTTTGCAGCTAAATGTACTTTTTCTTGTAGAGTAAGGAGAAAGGATGATATAGTAGTACATGGAAGGAAATATGTTGATTAAATGACATGTAACCGCCATGATTTTGATTGATGATATAACCAATTTATGTAAGGATTTTAATGCGTGTTATAATTTATGTAATTATTAAATAATGAAGTATTATAGCTTTATGAGTCAAGTGAGAGAATATTAAAAAATTATGTAAATTAAAATTATAATGTGACTTGTGTGAAATAAATTTTGGACATTGAGCATGAATGTGTTTAATAATGTAAAATGGCCTATTGAAAAATGTGGAAGGTTAAATATATATATTATGATACTGCATGAAAACCTAATCTAATGGAGATTATGAAACATTAAGAAATTAGGATTTTGTCTATGCAAAATGAGGTTGTCTCACTATTGACCATCAAGAAGAGTGTGAGAAAAGAATTTGAAGAGATAGATTGAGAAAATGTGATTGAAGAAACTACTCACATAGGGACTCTCATGGATCAAAAGGTAAATGTTTATCTTTATTATAATAGAATGTATGGTATGTGAGAATCATATATTGTAAGATCCTTATGATGTGCATTATTGTATGCTTTGATTTTACATGGAGTCATTAGTTGCTGCACTTAGCATCCACGATGGTGCATTGATGATGGTCTAGGTAAGGTGTGATTATCTTATTTTCTTTGACTGGGTTGTAGATTTTAATAGTGTGTGCTTTATGTTTGAATAGGTTCTTGTAATTGAGTTTTATGGTGTTGTTGGAGTGTTGGTGTTGGCTCGTGGTGGGGTGCAAGTGCTTGGTTGAAGGTTGTGGTGCTTAAGTGACGACATTGGCATACGTGGTGCTGTAGCGGGGTGGTTCAAGTATGATGGAGTTGTGTTGTTTGACTTGAATGAGTTGGACACATGTTGTGTCTTTTAAGGTCCTTGTAAAACACAATGTTGTGGTGTTGTTGGAGTGGTGGTGTGTGTTGTGTTTGTTTTCCTTGAAGCCCAATCTATTTGCTAATCAATGTTAGAACAAAGCATCATTGTTTGTTAGTGAATATGTTTTATGTTTTGGATGATTTTCTCAGCCAAAGTTCATTTGAAGTAAAATTATTTTCTTTTAGCATGCTCCTTTATTTGGCTTGTATATTGGTTGCATGTTGGGTTGTATATTGGTTTCATGTGTATTTTATTAAATTATTAATAATTTAATGAATGAAGTTTTTATTTTTTTAGTTTAGAATATATAAATGTATGATATTAAAAAAATCATATTAAATTTTTACTATTTTTATATACAGGTGTAAATTTGTAATCATATATTTTTTATCAATTAAAAAATATAATTTCAATCAAACTCATCAGAGCACTCAGAACATATACTTTCCACTCTATTTACCTTAATCCAAACAACATTACTTTATTAATAATTTTCTTTCAAATCATTTCAAATTCACTCTTTCGAATTTACTCCCTCAAATTTACTTCCTAATCTAAACAAAATATTATTCTTATTAAATTGAAGTAGGTCAAATGAGTATAAAAGAGATACACAGAATTAAATATTATTCTTATTAAATTGAAGTAGGTCAAATGAGTATAAAAGAGATACACAGAATTAGTTTATTTTTATTATACATTTTGAATCCAAAACTTTGTCATTAAGATTGCTAATTGCCATCCCTTTTCTTTTGGTGTTCCGTCCGTATCACTTAATTATGAATTTATGAAAAAGCTAATTAATTTACCCATGCATGCAGAGTGTTTTAATACCAAGTTATTGTCACGAAATATTTTGATAAATAAATATTTAGAGCATGTTTTAACAATACATTTTGTAACAAAAAGTTTCAAAACTACTAATTGATTGAAATGTTTAAACATACTTCTAATTTTATAATAATAAAGATGAAAACAAATAAAAACTTTATCACTATCTCTCAAACAATTCGTATAAAAATAACGATGACTGAAAAATATTTTCTCTTGAAAAATAATTAAAAAGTGAAATGAGTAATAGTCAAGAAAATAATGAATATGGTTTTCAATGGCGACAACTTATTTATTTTCATTATTAATAACACTTAACTTTTAAACAATTCAGAAATATACGTTTTTCTTTCTCTCCACATATACCTTTCTGAAACAATTTTATTTGACACATGATCAGAAACTAAATATCTTTTTTATAAAAATTTAAATTTCTATTAAAAAATTAGATGATTTTATTAAACCCAATTCTTATTGGCAACAAATTGATTTTAGAACATTATCACTACGTATTTAAAATGAAATAATGTAATGAAATATTCCATATTTTTAATTAATGTATGTATAAACTAAGTCTGTATATTAAAAAAATATTCCCTTTTTTATTATTTTTTATCTTGAAAGAAATTCTATGAACGTAAAAATAAAAATCTGATTTTGAATTAGACAGATTTGAAATTTTGAACCTGCTCCCAGGATTTTCGTACACAAGTAAAGCAAAGAAGAGGGAAAATGTTGGAGGCGGTGGAATGCACGCGAAGGAGAGAGCGTGGGTGGTAGGCTGACTAATAGCGATGATTAATTAAAATGATAATTTTAATAATAATAATTGATTAATTAAAGTGAATGGGATTAGTTAGTTAATGAGAAACGTGAGTTGATTTGATTTAGTTCCCGCACGTCATAGTCACGTGATTCCATTCAATCAAATAATAACTACTACCTTTTTTTATAGTTTTTTTTGTTTGCATTGACCACTCCTTTTCATATACCCTCGGTGTTTTCAAACTTAGGGTACAAAGGTAACACAGTCATTGCGTCATATTTTCTTTTTCTTTTTCTTATATCCTTAAATTCTACCTCTATTGGATAGACTTGTACAAGTTTATTCACTTTACTTGTGTTTCTAGCTAGTTCTTTAAATTTTGCAATTATGTGATTTTAATTTTTTTAAAGTCTTAATTGTGTCACGTATCTCGTTTATATATTTTTAGCAAATTCTTAATATTATGTTAGCAAGTTATAGTTAATGAAAACATTTAAATTTAATCCTCAATTAACTAAAAAAGGTCAAATAATAGTCTCCGTTCAAATATTTATATATTTTTAAACAAACCACAATTTTCATATATAAATTAAAATATTTTTTATATATTTTTAAACAAACCACAATTTTTATATATAAATTAAAATATTGTGAGATCGAGATTATTTATCCTAAAATTATATAAAAAAATATAAATAATTTTTTAATGTTAAAGTTTGTGTGTTTAAAGTTAAGTTTTCAACTTCTTGTGTCATGTCATGTATATGTTTGCATTAAAGATCAATGATACCATATTCTTATGTTCTTAGTAAAGATTCATTTTTATCCAATAAAGATCACATGCAAAATCCTTTTTTTCATGCATGCAAAACTTCTCAAAATCAATTCAAAAAGAACTTATTATAAAATAAATTTAATAAGGCACAATTGTTCTATTCACAATTGAGATCCCTAAGGATTTGTTTAGATTAAAAGGAGAGTGAAAAAGGAAATAAATAAAGTAGAAAGTGAGATTGTTTTAATTGAAGAAAAGATAGTAGAAAATTTATAGTTGATTTAACTGATGTGAGAATTTTTATATTATATTTAAAATTGATATTTTAGAAATAATTTGACATAAAATATAATTTTTAAAAATACAAATTAGAATTAAATTAAATTTTAAATTAAATATTTTTTTAAAGTTTTAAAAAATAAAAGTTACAAATCTCTTGTCATGGACTTTACATTTCTTCTTTCTCTCATGCACATTTGTCTTTCCTCTCAAATCTCATGCTTAAACTGAGGAAATCACACATCTCTTTCATCATCACATTTTCTTTTAAATCATTGGAAACAAATAAAATAATGAATTTTAAAGAGATGATGATAGTTCATCAATAGATGCTAACAAGGGCTAAGGTAGACTCTAATCTACAAAAAGATAAACAAATCTAGAGATAATGAATTTTAGAGAGATGATGATATTTTTTGAAATGAAGTTTGAATAGTTAACTTTTTCTATTTATAAGCTTTATACCTATATAATAAAATATTCTACTTCATCTCAGTTATATCACCTCTATCCTTAAACAATTAACTCGGTTCATACATACACACACACACACTTAGTTATGCATAAGATTCTCCGACGCTTAAGTCAATAAGAGCATATAAAATTATAGGTATATAATTGAGTATAAGAATTGAGTGAGTATTTCCTATGTGATTGATATGTGTTTATATGCCTTTTTGGGGCTTGAGTTGAGGTATCCAATAGATATTTAAAATAAATATTGAATATTTGTCATTTAATTAATTATTACTATATAAATATCTAAGTTATATGGTTGTATCTAAGTTGATTGGATTGCACCTAATTTGATTAAATTTTATATTATTATGTGTATATATGTATATCTTGGATAAATGTAGGTTCATAAACATATAGATAGGTACATAAGTCCCCAAGCTCCAAATCCATAAATGAGGTCCACCAGGACCGATTTGATGGATGGACGAGTTTTAGTCTCCTACAAGTGTTCATCACATTATTTTGATCCAGTGATATTTTATTTATTGTAAGTTGGATTACTTTGAGATTACTTTTTATTTTCAAACGTCTTGTCAAATTATGATGGTCGCTTATTTTCAAGAGATTATGTATAGTTTTATTTCGATGATCATTTTGTTGAACAAGATGTTTTGATGTCTCCAAATCCAAGTGGAAAGCTTAAAGACCTTGTTGCTAGTTGTGTGTGTGTTGTGTAGTAGTCTTTGAAATGTTAATTCACTCCTTAAGATGATCCAAGTTCATTTGAATCTTAATCTTTTTGAAAATATGGGTTTTCAAAAAGGGTGAGAAATTTCAACCTGTTGAAATGTCGATTTAACTTGTTGCTTGACACTTAGTGGTTTTTAAAATGGTTTGGAAAAGCTTAGCTTTGTTTTGGCTTTGCTGTCAAAAAAATTCAACCACTTGTTTCGAGAAATCAACTAGTTGTTTTTCTGAAAACTTTAACATAATTCTGTTAAGAGGTTTTAATCGGTTATAAATGATTCCAACAACTTTTGGTTTTTGATTTAACTGCTTTGACCATTTGATTCGAGTATAAGAGGTTTTTTTATGCTCCTATGCATTATCTAAGAAAGAGAGATCAATCAAAAACAGTTTTCAAGATTTCAAAAAGCTTTTGGATCATCTAAAGTGTGTGGAATATGATTGGATTTTCTACTTCTAATCTTTAAGTTTTGATTTACCAAGGTGTATTCTATTCCCTTCCTCCTTGAATATTGTATTTCTGTGTGTTCTGGCAGTTTCAAAAGGTGTTTCTCAAAACTGTTTGGTTTGCCAAAAGTGGTGTATTTTCTTGAGGGGTTCAAGATCATCACTTTTGGTGTGTGTTTTGTAATCTAGGTTTGATTACATAGTGAATTTTCAGTGGTTAGCTTAGGACTGGATGTAACTCTTGGTTAAGAGTGGACCAGTATAAACATCTTATGTGAATTTCTCTATCCCTACACTCATTAAACTGTTTTAACTTTGCTTTTCAAATCTGCTAGTGTAAACAATCAGTTCTTTCGTGAAAACAACAGGTTGATTTTCTGGAATCAAGCTTAAAAACAGTTTTCTATTTGGCTGAACAGATTTTCAATTGATTAAATTCTTCATAAATTTTCACTCTACCTTCAATCTTTGCGAAAATCTTCCATAAACAATTCAACCCCTCTTGTTTAAGGCCTCAAATTCTAACAATTGGCATCAGGAGTTGAGTTCTTGAAAGTCACTCAAGTTTTCGATCCTAAAACCTTTTTAAAATTTCTGAAAAACTACCCATTGGGGAGGGTGCTTCTATAAACAGGTCATCTTTGTTTTGTCTACTGAACTATCAATTTTGGAAGGTTAGAATGAAAGTCTTTGTTGAATTAATTGATAGAGAAATCTGGGATGCTATTGTAAATGGCCTTTTTGTACCCAAATATTAAAAAAATGATGTTTTCATTGAAAAACCTTGGTCCCAATGGACTGAGAGTGAAAGTAAAAGAGCTCAATATGATTGCATTGCTAAGAACATAATCACTTCTGCTTTGAATTTTAATGAGTTTTTTAGGGTCTCACAATGTGCTTTTGCAAAAGAGATGTGGGACATCCTTGAGCTTACCCATGAAGGCACTACTGATGTGAAGAGAGCAAGGAAGCATGCTCTGATTTAAAGGGGAAAACATATCGGATGTGCAGAAAAGATTCACCCACATAGTGAATCATCTCATCAACCTTGGCAAGATCTTTGAAAGGGAGGAGCTGAACATCAAGATCCTCAGATGCTTGAATAGATCTTGGCAACCAAAGGTCACAACAATTTCTGAATCCAAGGATTTGACAACATGAACCACAACCTCCTTGTTTGGTAAGTTAAGGGAGCATGAACTTGAGATGAACTGACTAAATGACCAAGAACATGAAGAAAAGCATGTGAGGAGCATCGTTTTAAGAGTTGTTGGTCATAGGGATGGTCAAGACTCAAGTGAGTGCAGTGATGGTGAAACTCTCAACTTGCTCACAAGGAAGTTTATCAAATTCTTGAAGAAGAATAATCGGGACAAAAATCAACTCTCAAATAGGTATAACAGTAAGAAACTGAATGATTTCAATTCTATAAACTATACTTGTTTTGGATGTGGTAAATAGGGTCTTATTAAGGCCGATTATCCAAACAATCAAAGCAAGGAGAGAGGAGCAAGCAAGAAATTTGAAAAGAAGGCAAAGCAAGGAGAGCATGCATTGCTTGGCAAGATAATGATGGTTCATCCTCTAGCTCATCATCAAAGGAAGATGAAGAAGCCAATCTATGTTTGATGGCAAAGGAAGAATAAAAAACAAGTAATGTAAGTTCCAACACTTCCATAAACTTCTTGATGCATTCAAAAAGACTCGTGAAGAAGCTAATAGGTTGACCCTTTTGAACAACCGTTTGAAAAACTTAAATAATTGGTTGAAAAATAAAGTCAAGACCTTGGAAGAAGAGTTGAACAATTCCAAAAGTTGATTTTAAAAATCTAGAAATGATTTACAAGAACTCTTCTTGTAAGTGTGATACTAGCTTTTGTGAAAATTGTGAATCACTTCAAAAGAAAGTTCACTATCTTTTAAAAACTATGGACAAGTTTTCCAAAGGGTAATCAAATTTTGAAATTGTTCTTGCATCTCAAAAATGTGTTTATGGCAAAGCTAGACTGAGTTTTAATCCAAACAGCAAGAAATATCAGTTTCAAAACCTTTCTTCAGTTTTTTTGAAAAACAATCGATTGTTTTATCGAAACAATCGGTTGAAATGTGCTTTTATTGCATGATAAAGGGCATACTGTTAGATTCTGAAGAGTGAGAATCTTTTTTGTTCCCAAAGATATTTTGAAATGAGTTCCTAAGGTTTCTAAGGTTCCTACTAACATCATTGGACCCAAATTTGTAAGGGGACCAAATCTTGCTCCTTGATCTTCTTTCTTGCAGGGTTCTTTGATGGCAAATAAGCACTTGTGGTACCTGGACAGTGGTTATTTTAAGTACATGACAGGGGATAAAGGCAATTTTGTCAATCTTTTCCTTAATCTAGAAGGTCATGTGACTTATGGGGACAACAACAAAGGAAAAATTCATGGAAGAGGAACCATTGGAGACAAGAACACCTTCTTGATCAATGATGTGCTATTTGTGGAAGGTCTAAAGCATAACCTCTTAAGTATAAGCCAACTGTGTGACAAAGGTTATCAAATAACCTTCAAGCCTAACACTTGTGAGATAAGCATGCACAAATCACGGGAAGTTTTGTTGATTGGTAAAAGAATCAACAATGTTTATTTACATGATATCTCACATTCTGCATCTATTGACTTCCTTCTAACCAAACTTGAGGAATCATTGGTTATGACATAGAAGGATAGCACACATCCACATGCATCATCTAAATAAATTGATTTAAAGAGATCTTGTGGTAGGTTTACCCAAACTCAAGTTTCATGAAAAAACGAATAGTGGTATTTTTCTTGGTTATTCCTTAACTAGCCATGCTTATAGAGTGTATAAAAAAAATACTTATGACTGTGGAAGAATCCATTCATGTTGTCTTTGATGAAAGTAACCCTACAGAACATGACTCTATGAAGAATTATGTAGAATAAGATGATCAGAACACCATTCTGCAGAAGCTAGAATCCTGTCCAGAAAAACGAGTTGATTCTGCGAAACAACCTGTTGAAATTCTGCATCAGGGTGATATGTCCAAAGAATGGAGAATTCCAAGAGACCTTTCTGTGGGTAACATCATTGGATAGATTGATAAGGGAGTCTCCACTCGAAACTCTATCTCAAATTGAACCTAAATCCATTTGTGATGCACTTAAGAATTTGTTGCAGCTATGCAAGGGGAATTTGAAATGTCTATGATGGGGGAGTTATCCTTCTTCTTAGGGTTGCAGGTTAAGAAATTAAAGGATGACATCTTCCTAAGCCAAAGGTGCAAGCTGGATAGAAATAGCACAAGTGGCACATGTCATATTCTTAAAGCAAGGCTCATATATTGGCATAGAAATAAGCAAGTTTGTGTGGCTCTCTCAACTGCGAAAGTTGAGTATATAGTTGTTGGTAGCTGTTGTGCAAAAATTCTTTGGATCAAACAATAACGAGAAGACTTTGGGTTGAAGGTTAACAATGTACCCTTGCTTTGTGATAATACAAGTGCAATCAACCTCACTAAAATTCAGATTCAACATTCAAGGACTAAGCACATTGAGATTCACACAATTTTATAAGGGATCATGTGAGCAATGAGGATTGTGAAGCAACATGCAGATATCTTCACTAAGCCACTACCTCGGGAAAGGTTTTTCTTCTTAAGAAATGAGTTGGGTATCCTTGATTCTCAAAATCTTTCTTAATTATGTTTTAATCCATTCTCTTAGCCAATTTGTAAAGACAAATAGGGGGATAAATGGGGGGTTTATGTATTGTAATTCTGATATTGTATGGCATGTTTAAATTTGTTTAGAACTGTTGTTGCCATGCTCTAATACACCACTGATTTTGTTGCCTAGTTCTGCTGCACACACATTGGTTTTAACACTACTTTTCTGGTTTTCTGCATATACATGTGCAAATTCGTGTGTGCCTTTTTAAATATGGTTTATCCTGTTGCTATGTATGCTTTGTATATGCACAAATTTTGTTTTGGAGGACCTATCAAGTTCAAACACTATAACACAAGCAAACCAGGGATTTGTCTTCATCAAATAGGGGGAGATTGTTGAACAAGGTGCTTTGATGTATACAAATCCAAGTGGAAAGCTTGAAGACCTTGCTTCTGGTTGTGTGTGTGTTGTCTAGTAGTCTTTGAAATGTTAATTCACTCCTTAAGATGATCCAAGTTCATTTGAATCTTAATCTTTTTGAAAAAATGGGTTTTCTAAAAGAGTGTGAAATTTCAACCTGTTGAAATGTCGATTCAACCTGTTATTTAACACTTAATGGTTTTTAAAATGGGTTGGAAAAGCTTAGCTTTGTTTTGACTTTGTTATCAAACACATTCAACTGGTTGTTTCATGAAATCAACTACTTGTTTTTCTGAAAACCTTAACAGAATTTTGTTAAGAGGTTTTAATCTGTTTTAAATTATTCCAACAAGTTTTAGGTTTTGATTTAACTGCTTTGACCATTTGATTGGAGTATAAAAAGGTTAATTTAAGCTCTTATGCATTAACTAAGAAAGAGAGATTAATCAAAAACAATTTTCAAGATTTCAAAAAGCTTTTGGATCATCTCAAGTGTGTGGAAAAGGATTGGGTTTTGTACTTCTGAACTTTAAGCTTTGATTTACCAAGGTGTATTCTATCCCCTTTTACCTTGAACATTGTATTTCTATGTGTTTTTGGTGTGGTGCAGTTTCAGAAGGTGTTTCTGGAAACTGTTTGATTTGCCAAAAAGGGTGTGTGTTCTTTGAGGGGTTTGAGATCATCACTTTTGGTGTGTGTTTTGTAATTTAGGTTTGATTACATAGTGAATTCTTAGTGGTTAGATGAAGACTGGATGTAGCTCTTAGTTAAGAGTGAACCAGTATAAACATCTTGTGTGAATTTCTCTATCCCTACACTCATTGAATTGTTTTAACTTTACTTTTCAAATTTGCTGGTATAAACAACTGGTTGTTTCGTGAAAACAACAGGTTGATTTTCTTGAATCAAGCTTAAAAAAAGTTTTCTATTTGGATGAACAGATTTTCAATTGATTAATTCTTCATAAATTTTCACTCTACGTTCAATCTTTGCGAAAATGTTTCATAAAAAATTCACCCTCCTCTTGTTTAAGGCCTCAAATTCTAACACATTTGATCTTGGATAGTGATTTTGTATAACTTTGTTTCCATGATCGTTTGATCTCGGATAACGATTTTGTGTAACTTTCATATGATGATCATTTGATCTTGGATAACAATTTTGTATAGCTTTAAAACGATGATCATTTGATCTCGGATAATGAATATGTATAGGATTCTCCAATAATTGTTTGGTATTAGCTAGCAATTATTTTGATGATTGTTTGATCCTGGTTAGTGAATTTGTTCCAATGATCATTTGATCTTGGATAAATATTATTATTCCAATAATCATTTGATCTCAGATAATGATTATGTGTGACATTTTTCCAATGACCGTTAGATAGCAATTGTTCCAATGATCGTTTGATCTCGGATAGACAGGTTGTTTTGATGATCGTTTGATTTGGGTGAGTGTTCTTTCTATGACCATTTGGTCATTGATAATAATTGTTTATATGATCATTTGATCGAGGATAGATATGATTACTCTGATGATCGTTTGATCTCGGTCAATGATTCTATATAACTTTAATCCAATGATCATTTGATCTTGTATAGCAATTATTCTAATGATCGTATGATCTTGGACAAACATTATTGTTACAATGATCGCTTGATCTCGATGAGTTTTCTTTCTATTACCATTTGGTTCTTTCTATGATCGTTTGATCTCGACTATCGATGTAATCTCTAAATAGATACTAAAAGAAATTTTATTTCAAGAATATGCCTCATTAAAACCATGTTTTGGAAAAAACCCTTCTCATGGATAAAAATCGAGCTAAGGAAAAAGTGTACATCATCCTTATCAATAGTTTAGTTATAATATCATTTCAAATGGGTCTTATTCTAATTTCTTAGCAAGAGTTTGTCATTTAATTCTTTAAGCTTGTAAGCCACATTATGTAGCGAGTCTACTACTAAATATAGTAATTCCCAGTTGGGTGCTAGTTTTTCTTCATGCCTGTCTTTTCGGGCTTTTTTGAGCTCAATAGGGATCATGAAATTTGTCCCATATGTTAGTCAAAAAAGGTATTCCCCCTATAGGTGATTGAGGGGTGCAATGATAACCCCTCATTATACTAGGTATCTCTTTGGCCAAAATACCTTTAACTTCTCCAAATTTCTTCTTTAGTTGTTTCAAGATAATCTTATTGGTGCTCCAGCTTGTCCATTAATTTAAAGGTGTTCCATGGATGAGACTTGATATTTTATATCAAGTTGTTGCAAGAAATGTTCAAATCCCTTGTGTATAAATTATCAATCGTTATCTATGACATTGAAATGTGACAAACCATGTTTTCACACCACTCTTTTCCAAAATAAATTTTGTTCCTGCTGAGCTGTGATAGTTTCCAATGGCTCAACTTCTATTCACACAGTGAAATAATTAATGGTCACTATTAAAAAATTTACATGCCCTTTAGTGACGGGGAATGAGTTGAGTATGTCCATTCCCCATGTTGTAAATAGCCACATGAAGGTTGTCATATACAACTCTTTAAGATGTATTGTGAAGGGTGTCGTACTTCTGATATTCTTGGCACTTTTCAATAAGGTGTGAGCGTCCTTTCGAAGTGTTATCCAATGACACCCTACTCTTAAAACTTGTGACACTATACATTGGGCACCCAATGCATCCCACATATGCCCTTGTTGAGTTCGATGAACACATATTTAACTTGATCATCGTCAAAGAATTTTAGCAATGGGGAGGAAAAACCTCTTCAAAAGAGTTCGTTGATATACATAGTGTAAAATGATGCTTGTTTACACACCCTTTTAACTTCTATTCTATTGTCAGGTGTACTGGTGGGACGTGCTCGACCACTTAAGTACACTATCTTGACCCGCCTAGTCTATAAAGGCAAAATGCTTAGGCCCAATGACACATCAAGTAGTCGACCCAAACAACTGACAAGGTATTTTGATAAGATAACTAAAATAAAAACAATTGAATGAACTAGGCACAAATATTTACTTTGAGATTTGATGGAAATAAATAGTTTGAGATAATGTTCTACATGCACTCCTAAAATAAAAGGGATATATTAACAGAATATCCTTATGTTTATTAACTCCTAAAGGAAGATTTATGAATGCTATAAAAGGGCCTCAAGACCTTGAACAAAGGTAAGTTCAATTTGTTGCAACTACACTCATACAAATACTCTATATTTAGATACTCATAGTTATATGCTCTCACTTACTTGATTGTTGGAGTCTTGTCAACAAGTGGAGCTCCCCTCACTGTGAATTATTAGCATCCCAAAGCAGCAACAACAAAAAAAGAAAAGTCAACACAAGTAGGTAACTGAAATCAAAGGGTGAATAAAAAATGACAGAACTTTCACTAGACGTTCTCCTACTCTCAAGCATTTAGGTTTGTATTTACACTTAACACTCATGTAGACAAACAATACATATGCTTAGCAAGACTCTAATATTTACAATAATTGAAAAATATACAATCATAGATCAATAGGACTTCATAAAAAATGTAATGGGGCCTACATAAAGGTACGTAATGGAGAAAAGAGGCTTAAAACCATAGAAAAACAAAGAAGAAGTGGAAAATAAATCCAAAAACAAGTGTGAGTAACATTACAAATCGACTCCTCTTTTTATTTCAAGGAATAATTTTTTATTACTTTTTTCATGCGATAAATGGTGTTCTTTTATTTGCTTTTCTTTTTTGTTGTTTTATTCCCTTTTTTTTTTTCCTTTTCCATATTTTTCATTAGTGAGAAGGTATACTTTACGGACAATAAAATACACCCTCACACTTATTTAAGATCTATTCATGACAAATTTCAAAGCTTCTTTATCTTTGTTGATAGAGACAACATGTTTTTTTTTTTTTCTATTTTAGGTAGGGATGGCAATGCGGGACGGACCATGCAGGCTGGCCCGTAGCCCACCATCAAAAAGCGCGGGACAAGCTTACTAATCAAACTCGCTGACCCACTTAGGCCCGCCCCGTAGCCCGCACGGGCCAATAGCAGGGCGGGGTAGGTTGGCCCACTAGTCCGCATAAATAAAAAATAATTATTTTATTTTATTTGTAAAAAAAAATCATACCCCATTCATCCATGATTGCAGTGTGACATTTATTTTATTTTATTTAAAAAATATTGAATTTAATGTACTAAAAGAAGAATGTTTTATTTTAATCATTTAAAGGACTTAATGTTTTTTTATCATATATAAAAAATAAATAAATAAGAACCAATTTAGGGGCGATCTTACTCATGTACAAAACCGCAAAGATCAACCCCTCCTCCTAGAAGTTTGCCATTAACTTCCTACTAGACCAAATACAGGATGACTAACCTAAATAAATCACTTATGTTTAATCGAATGCATACAAACCAGGGGATACATACACCAATTAGAAAAAGGAAAAACAAGCAGAAGAGACTTTAGAGGTTACCCAGGACCAGACCTTTAGTTGAGTCATGAAGTTAGTATGAAGAGTGACAGTGGATTTAGTTTTAAGTAAAGTCTTATATTTAAAATTTGTTAATAAAAAAATAATATAAAGAAGAGATTTCAATAGGATATTTAAAAAAATTAGACATCTTCATTAAAATATTTTGTAGCAAAACTTTGATAAGGTATTCTTATACATTTACATACATATATAGGAAAAATAGATGCAAAGAAAAACTTTAATTATTTTTAAACAAATCTTCTCACAACCCTCATACTTGAATTTATATTTGTATCTTAATTGAATGAATTGAAAATGGGATAAAAGTTTAATTTTTTAGTAGTAGGAATAAATTTTTTTTTATAATTAATGAAATTTTATAATTTTTGAAAAACAAATATTTTTCTTATGCGGGCTGGCCCTTATGCAGGCGGTTTAGTGAAATGAGCTCGCACTCCTTGCGTGGGATGGGCCAACTCGACCCACATTTTGCAGGCCAAACGTAGGGCGGACCTATGTTGGGCGGGCCAGCCCGCATTGCCACCCCTAATTTTAGGGCTTATAATGAGGATTAAAACACAAGAAAAATGTTAGAGGCTCAAAGGGACTAATTAGTGGATCATCATGAAGGGCAAACTAATATAGCTAGTGACTTAAATTTCATAAAGAATTTCTCAATCATATCAATTCATGCACGTAAAACATAGTTGTAAACACAAAGAATTAGGGTTGTCAACCAATAAAGTATGTCTCTCGAGCTTCCCAAGTTGATGAGGATCTTTTCAACTCTTAAATTTATTAGTTTATATTGCAAAGATATATTTTCCTTTCAAAACTTAAACTGCCTCCCTTAGCAAATCCTCATGCTATAGTGTTGACCGTCCTTCTAACATCATTAAGATTTTGCCGAGGTTGCTCCCTCTGTTCTTGCTCGGGCTCTGAAGGACCTAGTCCTAGTGATTTCTCCTTCCTTTTCCATGGAAACCACCCATTTCATAGATAATAACATCTATACTAACATTCAGAGAGATGTAATTATTGTACTTACTAACACCCCTTCTCTTAAAGGCTTGTGTAGTATTCAGGGTAGAGGTAGAAACAACTTTTGTTGCCTTTTTGCTTGTGTTAGAGTTCTCCTCTATGATGATATGTCGTGCTACTTGATTATAGAGCTCGTCCATTTTGGATAGTGGATTAGCATACAGTGTGTCAAGAAATTTTCCCAGAAGAAGGCCCACTAAAAGCGTATGCATGACCAACATTGGGTGTAGGTTGAGAATTTGTATTCTACAAAAAAAAAAAAAACTATTCTCATTGAACTTTTGTATCTCATATTTTGTTGCCATGGATTTAAAACTAAGTTATGTTTTTTTCACTATGAATAGTATTGTCCATTGGAACAGTGATTGTAGACCATGAACTAGTACACTAGGTAAATTCCTAAAAAAGAGATGTGGGTCACCAATAGACATACTTAACTACCAACTATTTCTTTATCAAAACTTTTCTAGACATACACTTTTACACTATCACGCTCTATTATAGTAACAAGAATAATTCATTTATGATGTGAGAGATTTGACTTGTTACAATTAGATAACTGACTCATATTTTTCTACAACATTATTCTAGTAACAATAACAGTGAAATATAATCAGGAACTAAGCTCTGATACAATTATTGGGTACTAGAGTAACAACATGAGAACTCACAACTAAAATAAAAGAAGAACCAATAGTTGAGAGATCCATCATGATGATGATGAAGCAACAATTCAACTTCTAGTGAGTACCATTAGAATTTTTGCCCGGAAGAATTTTACCTGTACACCACGGTGGGTGCCAAATGTTCTTATCGAAAAAGAGTGTAAGTCTCCTAATGTGGAAGAAGGTGATTTGCCTTGCAAGTTGAGTTATGAATCTAAGATATGATTGTCGAATTTGCCAAAAACGATGAGGAGAGATCTCCTTGCAAAATATTTTTCAACGGTTAAGTGAGTAAGAGCATAGAAAATTATAAATATAGGAGTAAACATGAGAATTGAGTGAATAATCCTTGAGATTGATATGTATTTATAGGTTTGTTTGAACTTGGACTAAGATCTTCAAAAGATATTTAAAAACTAAAATATATGATTGATTATTGAATATTTATCATTCAGTCAATTATTATTCTATAAATATTCAAATTATACTATTGTGTATAATTTGATTAAATTTTATATTATTATGTGTATTTCTGTATATCTTCTGTATATCTTGAATACTGAATGAGATGTAATATATACTCATAATTAATTACTTTATATTTTTTCTCTCAATTTTCTTCTTATTATATACATAAATTTATCTAACTATACGTGTGAACTATCTTATTTTTTGACACTAGTCCATTGGTTCAAGTTATCTTGTAAAGGAAAAAAAATAAATTGGAGAATGATAGCCTTTTCGTGCATTTTTTTTATAGATTGCATTCAATGTTTCACATACGAATCATTTTAATGGGTTTTGTGTGTATTGATCAATTAAGTATTTTAATGAATTTTGTGTAGGGTTTTTGACCATGATGGGGTTATTTCTTTTGCTTTTTACCAAAATGGAGTCCATTTAAAAAAAAAATACAAATTTAGGTAAGTCGTGCCAATTTGACACGACTTCATATGCACAAATCGTCCCAATTAGACACGACTCTACTATGTCATACTGAAGTCGTGTCAACTTGGCACGACTTCTGCCACGTCATAATTTTTATTTTTTATTTTAATTTTATTGTTTATATATTGGGTAGTAAATTATGTAATGTTAAAAATTAATTTGAAACATAATTTTCTAAGAGTGTTAGTTTTAATATTGTTATTTAAAATGCCCCAGTATACAGTCTGCACAATATTTTAAAAAATTATGAGTTCCAATTTAATCCAATATATAATTAACATTACATAACTTATTACCCTATATATAAACAATAAAATTAAAAAAAAATATGACGTGGTAGAAGTCGTGCCAATTGACACGACTTCAGTATGACAGGGCAGAAGTCGTACCAAGTTGACATGACTTCAGTATGACATGGCAGAGTCGTGTCTAATTGAGACGATTTATACATATGAAGTCGTGCCGAATTGACACGACTTGCCTAAATTTGTAATTTTTTTAAACGGATTCCATTTTAGTAAAAAACAAAATAAATAACCTCATGATGGTTAAAAACTCTTTTGTGTAGGCCCGAAACGATTACCACAAATAATAATATACAATTGGAACATTATGTAAAGAAACTTACATTATAAATACACCATAATTAGTTCTTATTTATAAACTTGAGCGCAATTAGGATCACGATGTCTTTGTTACACTTTCTTTTCTTATTACCAGCACAATTTATGCTAAAAAATGTTTTTTTTCATCTAAATTCGAAATTCACCAAACATGCGTGCTTATGAAGAAATTTAAGATTCAGAAAATCACAAAAAGGAAAGAAAAAAAATGGATATTTATATATATATATATATATATATATATATATATATATATATATTTTGTGCAGAACGTAAGTCTAACGGCATCATCTTTGACCAATAAGAGCATGCTGGGTTTGTCTTACATAAGAAAGGAACCCTTCTCTTTGTTACATATTTTGCGTGTAAAACAACCTAACTAGCAAAGAAACCAGTGAAGAAAGAATCAAAATTAACACGATGTTGGGTTTGTCATCATCATGGGACATGATCAAATATAGAGTTATTATAACTTCGAGAGAAAATTAAAGAAACCAAGTTCTAAAATGGAGTTGGTCAATTAAAGCCTCAATTAAAGCAAATCCCATTTCCACTTTTAATTAAACAATGTTGATCTTCAAAAGCGGCATTAATGGAACTTTGCATAAAGTTTCTTAGGATATATTTAGGTGTTTCGGATTAAACATAAACTTTTTTGTAAGATACTTAAATTAACTTGTTAATTAATCTAGTAGTGGTTGTTGATTATATAAAAAAAATTAGTTATAACATAATTATTGAATGAATATTCACATCAAGGTACTACTACAACAATCCCTTTTCAAAATAAAACAAACTCCTTGTTATACATTTCATTTCAAAACAAATATTATTATGTTCATAACTAATTAAATGCTAATTTATAAATTAATTTATAAATTTTATTAATAATAAATTATTTTAAATACAAAAGTTTTTTTAGTCTTTAAAATAATATTTAATTTAATTAATATTATAACTAATTGTTTTTATTTTTAAAACTAATTTCTATTTAATGATTGTTTTAATATTAGTTTTTGTAAATAATTATATTCGATAAAAAAACTGACTATATTTATACAAATTTTTCATCTACCTGAATTTGAAAATTTGCTCTAAAAGAACCATTGATTTCTTGATAGTAAAAAAATTAACCTAAATATTATTGCTTTTGAAAAAAAAAATTGATGTAAAATATATTCGTGATGACTAATCTATTTAGAAAATTTAGCAAATCACATTTTGAGATGTCTTCCTTGCAATCACATTTTTGTAATCTAGAGGACTCAAATTTATAACCTTACTTAAAAGAACCATTAACTTAAAAAAGTAAACTTGTATATAATTATTGATTTCAAAAAACTAAAATGAAAGATATATAATAAATATTTTTAACGGGCTGAAGATTTATTGAATAAATTCACCAATGATTCAAAGTACAAGATACATACCTCTCAACATAATAATAGAATTTTTTTGTTTAACTGAAAGAAAATTCTTGCATAACTCGTTTGTATCCAATTTGGATAAACTTGTCTATCCCAAGTTGAATTATATAAAACTAAAAGTTCTGCAAAATTTATCAGAATAGACTTCAATTCCAAATTCAACCATTTTGCCACCATGAAAAACACATTTTCACACATTTAACACAAAATTTCCATATTATACTTAGTATATTCAAATTGACAATTCCAAGTCAAATATCATGTTAGAAACCAATGAAAATTCAACAAAAAAAATTTAATTTAAACATTCCAAGGTTCCAATTCAACAATTCAAATACCATTTAGTGTATAATATATTTAAGTTGATATAAATATAATTGATATTTAATTATGAATGTTACCATATTAAAATCTCCCTGAAAAAATTATTTTTAACTTTAACCTATTCTAAATTACGTGTCCTTTTTAAAGGACACGGATAAATATTTCTTATCCTTTTAATTTCGTCCGTTTATATATATATATATATATATATATATATATATATATATATATATATATATATATATATATATATAATTTTTTTTTTTATA
>Ga0123342_1004600_pt1 | contig 20851 bp, 12 predicted proteins | sample Turbeawhitnodule_FD_89960 | JGI IMG/M metagenome (GOLD analysis project Ga0123342, IMG submission 89960) | Root nodule microbial communities of legume samples collected from Mexico - Turtle bean Mexico white nodule | ecosystem: Host-associated > Plants > Roots > Nodule | place: Mexico: Nepantla...
AAAAATATTTTTTTTTATTATATATAAAAAAATAAAAATATATATATATATATATATATATATATATATATATATATATATATATATATATATATATATATATATATATATATATATATATATATATATATATATATAAACGAAGTGAGCAGTTAAAGTACAGAAGTAGAAGGCGACATAGCGGGTGGAAACGGTAATAGCTGAGTGGAGGCTGCATTCTCTATTTTCCTCGTATCAACAAACTACCCTTTCCTTTCTGGTACTAACCAAAACCAGTGTTCCAATGATAATGTTCTTCTCTCTCTCTGTTCTGCCATCACAATTTTTATTCAAAGTTCTTTACTTTTTGTCTTTTAATGAAGATCCATATATTTCGTAGTTACTCACCAAACAAAGGACACTCTGTCTTTAACCACTGAAATTATGAGCCCTTCATGATTCCCAATTTCACAATCTAGGATTTCTCTAACACAAACCTACACTTTTCACAATACAACTTAGGTAGGTGCAATATGGCTGCTTTTTCCTATGATGTTTGAATGATACAGAATAACTGCTTGTCTATATAATGTAACTGTAGACATTCTTGTTTAATTTTGTTTCTTGAAAACTCATCTGTCTGTTCGTCTGACTATGAAGATCTAAGTTAGAATCTCAGATTTTTATTTTTTGAATTTGCACAAGTTAAATTGTATGATAAAATTTCATATATCCTTCTAATTACTTCAAGAACTTATTGAATTTGATTTTTTTTTATGTTCTCCATAAATGGATTTGTTTTGGGAGTTTTAGGATGATCTAGTTATGAGATTTCAATATATATGTTCCACCTTTCCCAACAACATGGATATTGATACATTGTGTAGAAAATCAGAGATCCATGGCATCAAAGATTCCCCAGTTACAATCAAAGGTGAACCAGGCCTCACAAATAGTGGCAAAAAATGGAGCTTCATACTACAAGTTATTGTTGGAGCAGAACAAACACTACATCCAGGATCCACCCACCATTGAAAAATGCCAATCATTGGCCAACCAGTTGTTTTATACTCGCCTTGCCAGGTCTCTACCTTAATCCTTGCTTCTTCACTTTCTGTGTTCTGTTAACTACTCTGTATTCACATAACAATTAGTCTCATGTCTTCTGCTTCATTTTGTTGTGAACATCGCAGTTTTCTCTGGTAAGATTTGGTCCCTGATCAACTAATGTTATGTCCTATTTGCTCATTTTGTTATAGTGTTTTTTCTAAAATCAACTGTTCTCAAATTTCAAAACTATGAAAATAAAATAAAAACTAGGAAATAACCTTCTATTTGGCAATTTCATTTCCCTTAAACATATTAATCCATTAACAGGTTCTCTAAAAATGTAAAGCCAACAGGACCTACCTTTCAGGATGTTAGATTAAAGGCATGTAGTTGATTTCAGAGGCATAAGAGGTGAAATGTTTGCATTGCATTGCAGCTATTCTAATTGGAATTTAGAAGTACTTTCTAAATATAAGTAGAGTGCGACAGAATAAGCAAAAAACATTATTCATGAACTGAAAAACTTGGGCATTATAAAAACATTAGATGCCAGGATAGCATGATATGAAAATATGGACTGAAAAATAAGCCATGAATCATCCTACCAACTTTCATATAATAAATAGTTATGAAGGGTATATATAAGCTACTTCACAATACAGAATCGGTGAACTTGTGGTAGAGGCTGCTGCTGAATACGATAGTATGGTATAGTTTGATCAGAATTAAGTTACTCTTGCTATATCCTTAAGTTGCCAAAGTGAAACATCAGTTGTAATGTCTTTGTGCTGTTTCACTGTTATGTCTAAATTTATACTTCTTCTTTCTTAGATTTATATGAAATGTTCTTATTTTTAGTCAATCTTTATCTCTAATCATGTGGTATGAGAAATCACTATTGAGACATAAGGGGAAAGTAAATTGGGATGAGGGGCTACTATCACAAATGGTATGTACTTTGGTTTTTTCAGGTATTGAACTTTTTGCCTATTTTCTGCAGCATTCCTCTTCGTTACAATTCATTCTGGAAGGAATTGGATCATGCAAAGAACATGGTGAAGAACTGGCAGGACCTAAACAGGGAGAATGTTGGTTTTGCTGCTTTGTTTGGACTAGAATGTTTTGCATGGTTTTGGGGAGGTGAGATTGTGGGCAGAGGATTTACATTCACGGGCTACCATGTTTAAATAGAACTGCACGGTTTAAGTACCATACAACCATTAGTTTTACTGTTGAAAACAGCATAGCATAAGGCTTTGATCCATTTTACACATTATGTTTTAATTCAGATAATTTGATCTATGAAATTAACAGGTCCAGTCAAAATAGCAAGCATAATAATTTGTGAAATCCTTAGTAGAGATTTATTTATGTTGCTTCTAAGCTGATTTAAATTATGAGTAATTTTTTTTACTTGTTGGTACTTGTGTACACATTGAATTGTGGATAGTTATTATTTTGATAGGATAGAGGAATGAAAGAATATCTGAAAGCTTCAAAAGACAAATCATGTTTCCATTTTAAGTATCATCAATTATCACATTCGAGTTATTATTTGTTTTAGAGTTTGATGTTTCGTTACGATTTGTCATTAAAATACGTATTAGATGCGATGATTAACTTAATGATAATATCTCTCGAAGTTGATGTCGAAACAAATATTTTTTTAAATTCAATTGGAAGTATACACAGGCTTAGTGGATTAAGGAATGTGTTTGCTGTAATATATAACTGAGAATCTTAGGAAGAACCATATTCTTAGGAAGCACAATATCCATGTTGTGGTTATCATAATTGTTCCTCTTTCCAATTAAAAGGAATATATTGAACATGGCCCCAACACATGTGCTATAAGAATTTGTTCACGGGTTCTTATCTCCAACACATGCTTTTATAAGTTGTAACTCATTCAAATGGAAAAAAACCAATTTGCATGACAAAATACTATCCATTCGAAAATAAAAGCGCACACTCAACTTATTTATTTCAAATGATTTAAAAAAAAGTGCCCATAAAAATGAAATTATCCTTGCATAATTAAAAGGAGTCAACGTGAAAAATGATCAATTATATATTTACTTATAATGTAATTGATTATGTTAAATAATAAAATTATAAAAAAATTTAAAATAAATAATAATAAATTTATAAAACAATAACAATAATAAATTATAAAACAATAATAGTAGTAAAACATAAAATTTAAAACAATCTCAAAATTTCACTTTCTTCCTCTTCATTTTCTTCCTTTTCCATTATGTGAAATCCACCTCATAATCTAAACAGACCATCGTTTTGAATAACGTAAAAAATCTAACTGGTTTTCTTTTTTCTGATTCAACAGGGATTTTAGTCATGTTGACGAACACAGCCAACATAAACAGTGTATATATAAACTCATTAGTTTATCCAAATATTGCAAGTTTTATGGAGTCACGTCACTTCCAAATTTGCAATCATCTCTTACTTATCTGTGAAAAAGAGAAGATTGAATACGTCTGGGTTGAAGCAGGAGGAAATTTACGAAGAAACTTGTAGATGGAAACAGAGGTGATGAGAGTGAGGAGTGGATGGGGACCAGTCAACTAGCGTTGACTTGATGCATGATGATGTAATTCATTTTGATGCATGCATAACATGAAAATGTCATTAGATATTTGTGGAGTTTTATTATATGAATAGGAAATGAGTGTGTTTGAGGCGTAGGTGTAGGTATAGGTAAATAGGATCAGAAAAGGGGGCTTTGGTTTGGTTTGGACGATGATGTTTTGGTGGCGTGTTGCACGGGAAAAAGACACCGACATGACACCACCATGCTCCTCTTTAAACACCATTAGTAAATTTATAATTAATGCTAATTAAGTTAATTTATTTGTAAATTGTTATTAAGGTAGGATTGAGTTCTCTTTTAAATTTTCGATACACTCATGATAATTGAGACTCATTTAAAAGATAGGCGTATGAAGTTATTTTTTTCTTTCAACTTACATGTATATTATACTTTGAATAACTTAATCGTCGGAATGTCTTTGCAAGTATTAAAGAAATAATGAATTATCAAATTATACGTAATTATTGTATGCAATATTGTATGATATTGTATCCAATTATATGCAATTATATATTATGGGTGGTCCAATAACGGTTCGATAGCAGTGACTTGATAAGTCGAACAAACATTCGCTAAGATAGACTTTAAGTGATATTAAAAAATTGTATGTAAGAAGAAAAAATAGGCTTTTATTCTCTTATGTGTGTATATATATCATTTTATGTATAGGAAATATATATTAATGTAAGGATTCACTCGAAAAAAAAAAAAAATAATTAAAAATCAATGCATTTGGAAAGAATAAAAACCGAAAATAAAAGACAAAACGAGTTAGAACCGACGACCTTGTAGAAGAATATGGATTTAAATATCATTAATGAAAGTTTAATGTAAAATTGAATATCTTTAAAATCTGAAAATGTTTAATAATTAGAAACTATGTGAAAAAAGCTACCTGATCCTAACAGTGTTGGAGTCTGTTTGAGTATAGCATAGCTTAATGGGTTACATACAAACATGTTTCATTATCTCTTGGTATTGGGGTAAGGTGAGGGGGTCCCACTGCCCACCACACACCATTTTGTTTTTATAAAGTAACACACTATTTTTATTTATTTATTAAATAGCACATATTATTTATATATTATTATATAAATGTTAGAATTCGATTTCCCCTTGATCACAATAATGAAGCTGTCTTAGCTGACAAAAAAATAATAGAATCTTTTTAAGTTTGTTTTATTGGATCTTTTTGTTAAGAATAAAAAATAAAATAAATATGTCTACTTCTAATTAAAAGTAAAAGTGGCAATTTTTAATAAAAAATAAAAAAGTAATTTTCAATAGTTGATTTCTCCAAATTTATTTATTCTGACAAAAGTTAACTAATATTTGACAAAATAAAAAAGTAATTTCTCTAATGTAAAATTATATATAATCTAGAGAAAATAGTTGTAAATGGGACCCACTTAATCATGCAACTATGCGGTGTGCGCACGAGGACGGTGCCTCTCTTCAATTCTAATCCATCCACCGTATCAAATCATGGCCGTCCAAATAATTCGTTACACCGCGGGACCCACATGTTTCCTTAGCCTCACCCTCCGTGCCACAATTTTCACATCACAGTCAAAACACCCAATGGGAATACAAACCCTGAAACCCACCTTCTCCCACATCTCACAGGCGTGTTGCTTTAGCATTTCCCCACACTCAATTTACCACTATAGCCCCATCACTCCAGCACTTCCACTCACTACTAGTGCGTGTGCCACTTATGGGGTTCCGCCACGTGTCGTGGGTGACACTGGTGGTGGCTATGTTGGGTGGCGATAACTCAACGCAAACCCGTTCCCACTCTTATCTCTGGGATCAACGGTCCTGATTCGCTGGTGAAAGCCGCATCATGATGGTGCAGCACTTGCTTTGTTCACGCGCAAGCCTGTGGTGGACTCAGTGGGCCACACTCATCAAGCTTTGTGATTATGTTCTATGTTTCATAGACATATACACCGATAGATACGTATAATTTTTTAAAGATAGAATATGGAGCCACAGATCTATATATTATATAAATTAACAATAAAGATTTATGTTTATAAGTATGTTTCAGATTATTTTTTAAGCAAAAATATGTTTTTTATTATAATTGTAATAAAAATTTATACAATAAGTTTGAGTTTCTAGAAAATTAATGTATTTTTTCTTTTTAAAATTGTGTTAGAAACGCACTAGAATTGTAAGAAATCAACAAATACTTTTTGAATTAGACACTTCACAAATACATGTCTTACGAGTGTCGGTGTCCGATACGAGTATTCAACACCGACATGTCATTTAAGAGGAGTATACGAGTTTCATATATTATGCTCCTTTCTTAAAATATATATTTATATTATTATTTTTAAGAAAATAAAATAGTGATGAAGTCATTAATTTTCTCTCTTTGTGTTTATTAGTTTATGACCATGGGAATATGTGTTGTAAGGTTAATTCTCTCTTTCGATATTCTTATTTGTCTCTTTACCAATTTTTTTATTACATCATTGTTGTACTTGTGTTTAATTATCTGTACAGTTTCGGCACAGGATGTTGAATCAAATGAACTGATAATTTATTGTTTGTCGTTCGTTGGTTTTGAACTTTGACCAACCACACTTGTGTGGTTATTTACTTTTACAATAAGTCATTTTGTATGTTGTTCTAGGATGTTTTTTGCCTAGATTAATGAAAGTGTGAAGTATGAAAAAAGAGCAGTTATTTAACTTGGAAGATAGCAGAAGATTGAAGAGAAGAGAGGATGCACTTTCCCTTTCTATCTGAAGGCTGCGAAGTGAGGTAGTTATCATTCACGCGTCACATTCACGTTAGGTCATCTCATTGCAACATTTTCAAAATCACTCTTCAAATACCACTTAATCAAGTAAAATCAAAATCCTCACTTTCCCTAATTTCTCGAATCTTGTTTGCAATCTATCAGTGCCCATTTTCTCAGCCAACTTCCAAGCTCAATCATCAATCAATCTCTCTGCCTTTCCACTCATCCATCACACCCTGTAACTTTCTTCCCCTTTGAGCTTTTCTTTTCTTTATCTTCAAACACACAACAACTTTCTGGATTTCGTTCGCTTCTGCACACAAAACTTTGTTTCTTCTGCTTCATTTATTACCATTTTGGTCGCTTCTGTGCTTCCACACAAACCAACCCCTCTCGCCCTCTCTACAAAAACTCCACCTTTTTGTCTTCTTTCTACTTTCCCCTCACTTCTCGTGAGATCTTTCCAAAGGGTGCTTCCAAAGTGAAATCTTTTTAGGAATAGGAGAATGCAGGATCCAGCGTTGTTCCAACCCTTGAAACCCCACTTTCCCGAACAAGAGCAGCTCAAGTGCCCGCGCTGCGATTCCATCAACACCAAGTTCTGTTACTACAACAACTACAACCTCTCGCAGCCTCGCCATTTCTGCAAAAATTGCAGAAGGTATTGGACCAAAGGAGGCGCATTGAGAAACATCCCCGTTGGGGGTGGAAGCAGAAAGAACGCTAAACGGTCTTCCTCATCCACCGCCAACACCAAACGCGCCTCCCCGTCACCTGCTCTAGAACCCGGCCCGACCCGTATTTGCCCTGACCCGGTTGCTGGGGGTGGGAGTTTGGGTTCTCTTCTGGCATCAGGTGGTCATTTGGGGAACCTCTTGGAGGGTCTGAAATCAAGTGGGGCGAGTCTAAAAGCTGTGCAGATGGAGGAATTTGGGGAGAATGTTAGATCGGGTCAAATGGCGGATCCGGGTTCTGGTCGGAACCCTGTGGTGGAGATTGAAAGAAATGGGAATGCAGAGAGTTTTCTGAGTATGCAAAACGGTGATTCAAGCTGTTGGAATGGTACTAATGGGTGGTCTAACCTTGCAATTTTCACTCCTGGGTCTAGCTATGAAAATTTATGAATATGAATATTCTGATCTGTATATTTAGACATGTTGTGAAAAGAGTTATATATATATTACTAGCTTAAGTTCAATCCTTTAGGATATTGATATTGATATTGATATATCATATATATGGTTCTATGATGGGTCAGAAACGAGTTAGCCACTGCAATAGGATCGGTTTTAAGGTTTCACTGTGTTGCATTTTTATGTTTGTGGATGGTGGTGGTGTTCTTCACTTTTACCAATGATGGAAGAGAGAAGGAAAACAGGTGATTTTTCAGAGAGATATGAATGTTGTTGTTGTTGTAGTGTTGCCATGGCTTGGAGATTCTAATTTATTTACTCTATCTGTGTATTTTACATGCGCAATTTATTGTTTGCTGTTTTTAATAATAGCTTTTTGGAGAACCTATGGCTGTTTGTATGGTCGTGTCCTACTTGGCAAGCTACTTACTCATTAAATTAATGAAGGTTTATTTCGTTGAATCTGGTTGGAAAACCAGAACTGCACAATATATAATTATATACCTTTTCAATGGAGGTTCAAAGGAAATAATCTTTAATGCATTTTGTTATTGTTTTATTTGAGAGTTTCTGACTTGGCAATTGGTTTTCCACTTTGCATCCACATTCTAGCAAATTTAGTTTCTGTAGGTGGATTTCTACCACAAAAATGTTGGATATGTTTGTGTTGGTTCTATATATGCATTATCGCTAGAAGGAAAGCATCACATAGCTAATTTCAATTTCAACTTTGATTTCTGATTCCTCGATAAAGTTGTTGTTCTTGGAGAGGTCCAATAATTCTACATCGTTTAATCTACTGAGGTGTCTTTCATCGAGAATTAGGGTACGAGAATTCGTGTTTGTAACCATCGTTTTTCAAGTCTGTTCAGATTGTATTGTTAAGATCAATTATTATATTATATTTGAGACATTATCTGTTTTGAATTTCGGATTTCGATGACTATTTTTTTTTAAAGGATAAAAAAAAAGGTATATATAGATTTACCTTAAATAATTGTGTTGTTCTACTTGTGTGGTCATCTTAAGTTGACTTCCAAGTTAACTATTGTGGACCACTCTGTTATCAAATTTCAATATAAGTTTGCTGAATACACAAGTTGTTCTGCTGGTTCGTTGACTGAAATTTCAATAGAGAATACTATTGGAAGTACTTACAAAACTGCATATAAATTTGATATATTTTTGTTGAACTTAACCATTGTTCCGAATGAGATATGGTGGAAGTGACTTAGATAAAAGTATTTAAGATTATGACTCTCTTTTTGTTGTTGATAGTGAGATGTGTGTACTTGTTCCAATGGATATATAGTTACCTCTTTCAAGGGTTGGTTGTGGTCTCAATTTTGAGATTAGAGTGGGTAGGTGTACAAGTAGGAAATTTGGAAGGATATCATAATAGATTTCCAACCATATCACTATTTGGATAGGGTTGATTAGTATGAGATATTTATGGAAAGGTATATAATTCTATAAGGTAGTGTTTGGATTTTAGGGAAGATGTACAATGGTACCTCCTTCTTTATTCATCTTCTTTTCTTTTTCTTATTTTTACTTTTCTTTTAATCCAAACAATAATGCATAAGTTTCGATAATTGAAAAAAAAAGAAAAGTGTTTCAATTAGTAGTATATTGATTCTTATGAGAGATCTTAATCAATAAGCAAAAGTATTTTCAAATTAAGGTTGGATTAAAATTTAACAAATGTGATTTTGTTGGATTGTAAATTATATATAAAAATGTCATATTTGTTTTCATTATGTATGTTTAATATTATTGTAATAACTCGAATCCTATATTTAAATATGCATTTTCTCTTAAATTTGGAAGTACACGTCACTTTTAGATATCATATTTATCTATCACATATATTTAATATTATGATTTGTTATTTTCGGTTTGATCACACGATTAATTATGTGATTTTGTTTAAATCATCAAGTACACGTATATATTGATGTGTTTTATTTGTCTATCATGTATACTTAATACTGTGATGATTGTTTTACACATTTAAATATGTGATTTTTCTTAATAATAAAATGCATGTATAATTTCATTAATCATGTTTGTTTATCACAAATATTTAATATCATGATAACTTATTTTTTGTCGGAATGTATATCTAAAGATGTAGTTTTCGTTGAAGTTACGAAGTACATGTACAATTTGATATGTCATATTTGTCTATAATATATAGATAATATAATGATAACTCATTTTGGTCACATTACACATTTGAAGATGAGGTTATATTTAATTTTAATTGAATAAGTGATTATACATTCATGTGCTTTGTCATTTCTATTAAAAATAACGTGTTGTAAGACTTTTTTGGTTTATTCATGTTGTAAGATTTTTTTTCAAAATGGTGTAATTCGCTTTGGTATTTTTTGGAATGGGTAAAAAAAACTTTATTTATGAAATGGATAAGTTGTGTTCCACTTGCACGAATTAATACAACATAAGTTATTAATCAAAATAGTAATAGTTAGTTAGGCACTCTTATCGTCTAATGTGTTTTATGACTGTACAAATTTCTATTAAGAAAATATGTGCATTTTATTTGATTTTGTCATAAAGTTATACAATTCTAAAATACAAGGAACCATTTAATGAATCTCAATCATAAAATAAAAGAATAAATATCAACCCCTAGAGTTGACTATTAACTCTGATTATATGATCAAACTTTGATTAAACGGTCAAACTTAGATTGGAATGTCACATTGGATGATCAATCTTAGACTAGACGGTCAACAATCATAGAAATAAAGGATTAGATGATCAATGAGACACTAGACGGTCCGGTTGAAAGAGATTAGATTATATATTCATTAGATATAAGTGAAAACATTAGAAACGTGAAGGGGTAACAATAACTTATCCTTTTTTTTGAAGGGGAGATAAGCTCTCGAAAGGAATTATCTTCCTCCATCTAATCCTTTAGATAACGTAATATTAAAGTGAGCCCCATTTTACCATGGCACCTAATCCTCCATACTTGAAACTAATCATATTAAATAAAATGATTTATACTTATTTATTTTAAACCAAACTTCTTACACTAAATTGTGTAATTTTATTCATAATCATGATGTACCTAGTTGGAATTTTGTCTGTAGGATTGAGTCATTGGAAATTATGAATATAAATTATTATATTATTGATCGAATGTAATTATGTTTTAATTACTTATTTGACTAGTCACTCCATTTACGATCTTACGATCTTATTTATTATCTTCAATTGATTGTTACAAGTCTTCTAACAAAATATGATTTTTTTCATTTACTATTTTTATACAAATCTTATTTATTGTTGCGTAAGTTATATTGCTACAATTACTTATTGCATCAGATTAAATTTAAATATGAAGCTTAATCCGATTTTTATATAAAATGATAAAAATGATTTTAAATAAAAGAGAGTATTTTGTGAATTTCTTATTGGGATAAGTTTTTTAGTTTGAAATTTTGGAATAGTTTTTTAATTCTTAGAATTCTTTTGTTGGAATACATTTTTGGGTTTTGTTTTCTACCAATTTATTTTTCAAGATATATATTTTTATTCTAGATTTACTTTTTAGATTTTGATTTTTCAATTCTATTTCAGAATACAAAAGTTTATTCTGAATTTATTTTTTCAGAATATATTTTTTTATTCTTAATTTTCAGTTACAGAATGAAAGACAATTTTGGAAGTTTAATTTAAAAGGTGGAGTAAGAATTTGCCTTTATATGGTTTAAGAAGGTTTTGATTAACTTATGGTCCTAAATTGTCACACAATGAAATGGACGAATATTAATTGCGGCTTAGAAAAGTTAAAATGGTTTTAAAAAAAGCAAAATCTTGTTGAATTTCAATTATGTATTCAAACATAAGTGCTTTTGAGTTAAGTCTTTTGTGTGGACCACTCACTATTTATTTTCCATCCAAAATGATAAAGAAAGGAATCACTCTATACATCTTTTATACCAAAAGAAGAAAAAACACAATATTCATATTTATTTCATCAATTTTCAATTTTCAAACCAATATTAAATAACACTTGAACAATGCTGTTATCATCAATTTTCAATTGAATTAAATGATACATTTTTATTTTCAATATCAAATTATATATAATTTATAAATCATTCAGATATTGTATTGATTCTAATTTTTTAATCTAAACTATCTTTTTCAAAAAAAATACCGACTCTTACAATTTTGAGTAGTTTATAACAAAATTATGAAAAACTTTTAAATCCTTTAAATCTATAAAGTTCTCCAAATCTTTTTTTTTACGATATAGTTTTATTAAAATCTAAATTACAGAATTTTATAACTCTTTTGCATAATTTCTTCTTAAGCGCTTCTATACAAGAAAATAAAAAATAATATTTTTTTGTATAAAACTAAAATTAACGTGTATATGAATTAAATGTTTAATTTTAAAGAACCTATTTATTTTTTTTCAAATTAATTCATGCCTAAGTTGATTTTAACTTCAAATGTATAAGTATTAAAATTAAAATAATATTAAAATTAAAATAATATTAAAATTAAAATAATATAATTTGCATAAAGTTATTTATTTTTATCAGATTTGTTGATTTATTCAATTAATTTCCCCCTTTGTTTTTTTCTTTCTAAATAGAATCTTTTGTGCGTGGGTATCTTACAGTTTTGGGCTTTGGCCTTCTTATTCCTTTAACGTTAGGCAATTGCTTTTTGCAACCTACAAATGGAACATGCACCCTATTTTTGATGTAAAATAACCAAAATGTTTTCTATAGTTTTTAAATAAATAGGGTGCTTATCAAATTGTATTTTGATATATATTTTGGATTCTAGAATTTTTTTTCTTCAGTTTGCTTTCAATAATGTATCTTTTGTAGTTTAGAATTATTTTCTCGGAATCAGATTTTGATTTTCCAATTTTATTCTTAAATTTAATTTATAGAAGAGAATAAAATTAAATTTTCAATTTTCTTTTTCAAAAATTATTTTTAATTCAAATAATGAAAGACAATTTAGAATTTTTAAAAGTTGATTGGGTGCAGATTTAAATTTATTAGGTGGAGGAAGCAATGGCGTAACGTTATATAGATGGGTTGTAGCCCAGTAATAATAAGGAATTGGGCCGGGTCCATTCGAAGGCGTTCAATTAGGGTTTTCCATTTTATTCGCTATAAATTGTGACAGAAAGAAAACCCTGGTCTTCTTCTTCACCCTCTCCTGCACAACGAGCGAAGGTTCTTGTTGTGATTCTGAATTTAGATCTCGTGTTGTGCGTATAAGGTGTGAAGGTAGCAGAAGAAAAAGAAAATGACGACAGTGCCAGGGCAATTGATTTGGGAGATCGTAAAGAAGAACAACTCTTTTTTGGTGAAAGAGTTCGGAAATGGCACTCAGAGCGTGCAGTTCAGCAGAGAACCCAACAATCTCTACAATCTCAACACTTACAAGTACTCTGGTAACCATATTCTTAATGTAGTGAAAATTATTTAAAATGTGTTGTTGATTTTTAGATTTTAGTTGCTATAGAGTTTTTAAGCTTTTGATTAGGTGTTGACGCTTTTTTTTAGGCCAGGTGATTTTAGGTAATCAATGTTTGTTTGTGAATATATGGTAGGTTTGGCGAACAAGAAAACTGTCACTATTCAGGCTGCTGGTAAAGACCAATCTGTGGTATTGGCCACAACTAAGACTAAGAAACAGAATAAGCCTGCTTCCTTGCTTCACAAATCTGTTATGAAAAAAGAGTTCCGAAGAATGGCGAAGGCAGTGCAAAATCAGGTAATTTTGGAGAGAACTGAATCGGTCAATCTGTGTTTTGTGGGGTGTTTTCCCTGTTTCATTTTAATGACATGGAGTAAATGGTTTATAGTTCTAGACAGCTGATTATATTCCTATTTGAAAATATTTGTTTTATGTGATTAATTGCCTGCATTTATATTTGACATCGATCAAGAGAAAATGTTGATGGTTGTTAATTGCCTTTCTCTACACATGTACTGGGTTAGCTATTTTTTCTACATATGTTTTCTTCAGTTGAATTGCGAAATAGTTCAATGTATCGGTCTTTACAATGTTAGTTAATGTTATTTAAAGATATATTGTTTACCCAAAATATTGGTGCTTGTTGTAGATCACTTGTTAGACTTAAAGGCATTTTGGCACACTTAAGTGGGGTCTTTGTCTTGTGTTTTGGTACTAGCTTAACATTTTGAACGCATTTCGTTGCAACTTAAGTTGAATTTTTGCGACATAAAGTTGTAAATTCCTCGTATATCTGCTTTTGTTGGATTGTTGAGAAATTTTCCGGTTGTAAAAATGGTTTTGGTGCGTCAAGTTTTACAATAGAGGCCTTTTAAATCTGTAAGGAGTGATTTTTTACCCAGCGGTGATGAGCCTCTAACATGTAAGAAGAAATCCGTAGTTGGGTTTCCTTCAATGAAATTTACTTGTTACGCTTGGCTTCTGAGCTTTTTATCATCCGGAAGTTCTTTCATGGATGCAGTAATGCCATTGTTAATGGTCTCTTTCCTTTGTCAATTATTTCTCGTTGACTGTTAGCTGCTTTGTGCCATACTTCCTGTTAATTCATTGGAACCACGCAACTAATTTTATCTGCTTTGTGATTGGCGTTGTAGGTAGCTGATAACTACTACAGGCCTGATCTGAAAAAGGCAGCTCTGGCTAGGTTGAGCGCTGTCAATAGGAGCCTGAAAGTTGCAAAGTCTGGTGTGAAGAAGAGGAACAGACAGGCTGTGAAGGTTGTTGGCAGGAAGTGAATTGAGAAGCGTTAAATTTGCATTCTACATTTTCTACCATCCTTTTGTAGTTTTTGTTTTGTAGAACTCAATTCTAGATTTGTGTTTTGTCTGGAGAGCCAGTTATTGCGTTTTCAATATACAACCGACACTACTATGCCATAGCTTTTCTACCTGAGCTGGATTTTTTGTTCAAGAAGTTGTTTAATTATGAAGGTTTGATGTTCATATTATATTATCTGTAATGGGTCGGTAATATGTATAACTGCACAGAAGCATTGTTCTTTGAGCATAAAACTGGGAAACTGTGAAATTTTTCAGATGTAAAACTAGGTCAAACAAGCCAATGCTGAGTAACATCGGTGCTTGATAGAAAAGATAAAATCAAGGAAAAATATTATCTGAAAGATAATTATAATATTTTTTTAAGTAGTTAGTGTGTGTATCTATATATATATATATATATATATATATATATATCATATTTGATTAAAGGTTGGAGATAACATTGAGGTGTGAGATAATTGACTACGCGAATTGTTCATCAATTACTCCCTATAATATAAGAATTAAGAATTGTGTATTGTTAGTAAACTAAAATAACAGAAGATACATCAAAACATGACTTGTTATAGAATAATTTTATAAGTTGAATTAGAGTCTCTATATTCCATCAACATGATTGTGAATTGGTTATGCTACACCAGAAACTCCTGCAAGATAAACAATCATAAATGTGAATCATCTATCAGTGATCAAATTAACAACCAATGTCATTTGGTCTAGTAAACAATTATCTTTAAATGATACATGAACCTTATTCTTGTTAATATTTATTACACCGGTAACAAAAGTTTTACCCACCCTTTAAAAAAAAAAATCCAACAAAATGTTGTTGAAGAAGTTTGGGGCTTTAGACACCCCTCACGTTGAGATTGACGGCTCATGCGTGAAAAAAAATATTATGGGTGGTTCGATAACGGTTGACTTGATAAGTCCATATTGGAAAGTGAACTTTAAGCCTAACTCAATCTCATAAAATCGACTCATGAGGTGAGGTTTGCACTCACTTATATACAATGAAATATCCTAATCTCTAGTCAATGTGGGATCTTGAATGACTGAAAAGAGGAGTGACTCTTGCTTGCTTACTCTTTTAAGTGGAGAGAGGTGATAAAAATATGACTCTTTCAAAAATGCTCCGTGAATCAAGAATCAAATTCAAAGTCGTTCCTGATCGGTTCAGGATTCCTCAAATCAGTGCGGGCTTCCTCACATCGATGCTTTTATGCTCTTGGCAGAACTCCTCGACTTGCTTTTGTGCCTCTTCATAGTCCTGCTGAAGAGCTTTCATTGTCTTCCATGATATGTTGTAGGGTGGGTGTGTCGTCTTTGTCTTGCATTTTTTGTTTCGTCTTCCTCATGTCGTCAGACTCTTAGGATTTGTGTTTTGAGCAACCCGTCCTATAGTGGGCGCCAAATGTTCTCGCCAAACTGGAGGTTGAGAGTTCAGAGGCAGTATCCAAGGTGATCCCTTCATAGTATGTATTGCATAAAATAATACTTTTTTTAGGGTCATCTTCTATTTATAGAGTTTTTTCTCATAATAATATTACAACAGATTTAAATAATAACAATCATATATTTTATCTTCATAATAATATCACAACATATTTATTCATGCTTCAATTTATGAGTTTATAAGAAATAAAAACCATCTAAAAAAAAATCTATATCAATTAATAATTCATTAGTTTTTCTCTATCTCCATGTAACTAAAAGATGAAGAATATATGATATCTTGCTAAAATGTAACATCCATTCTCCCAATTATTTCACATCATGTTTTTATCCGATTAAGATTATATCGATCATTTTAACAATATAACGCGGTCGATATTGTTGTCAATATAGTTAATACACTATGTAAGTATACATATGGTAAAGATATTAAAATAAACTATAAATTTATGCTAACCATATAAATATACTAATAACATCGTTTATTATTTTTTTATCATAAAACATATTTATATATAAATAATAAAAATAAAAGATGCAGATAAAAAACAACAATTCTGCCGCTAGTTGATATAAAATGTGTATCATTTTCATGGTTGACAAATTACACAAACTGAAACATCAATATCACAAATATTCAGTGTACCATCTTTACTTTTCGAAAAATTATTTAAGTTATTCATATTTTTAAGCTATTATATTTTAAATTTATTTTTAATATATTTACAGTTACTTTTCAATGTTTAGAGCAATACCATAATTTGAAAAATAAATATTTTATTTAATTTTTTCACACCCCTTAACATAATTAACTATAATTTTTTTTTCCTAAATATTAATAATATAATTTGTTTCATTTATTTTTTTTACATGTGACCAATAATACTTACAAATTGTTTATATAAATAATTTTGATGCAAGTTAGTTGAAATATCTTTTAATAGTAGTTACAGAGTTTGGGCCGTGTGAAAAGGGTAACGCGGAGAGAGAGAACTTTCGTGGAAGAAGCCCAACCCAATAAATTCCTTTACAAATAAAAAAAAAAACGTAAGCCGAAAAGAGGAACGTAAGAAAGGTCTCATTTCAATTCAACTCAAAATTCGAAATTCCGTTCCTCTTTTCTTTCTCGTTCTGAATTTTGGGAATCGAAAAACCCTAAGCTAAGCGAAGCGAAGCGGTGACGATGGGGAACACGGAGAAGCTGATGAACCAGATCATGGAGTTGAAATTCACGTCGAAGTCGCTGCAGCGTCAATCGCGCAAGTGCGAGAAGGAGGAGAAGGCGGAGAAGCTCAAGGTGAAGAAGGCGATCGAGAAAGGCAACATGGATGGCGCGCGGATCTACGCGGAGAACGCGATCCGTAAGCGTACGGAGCAGATGAACTACCTTCGCTTGGCCTCACGCCTCGACGCCGTGGTGGCGCGGCTTGATACGCAGGCGAAGATGGCGACGATCAGCAAGTCGATGGGAAACATCGTGAAATCGCTGGAGTCGTCGCTGGCGACGGGGAACTTGCAGAAGATGTCGGAGACGATGGACCAGTTCGAGAAGCAGTTCGTGAACATGGAGGTCCAGGCGGAGTTCATGGAGAGCGCCATGGCCGGATCGACCTCTCTCTCCACTCCCGAAGGAGAGGTCAACAGCCTCATGCAGCAGGTCGCCGACGACTACGGTCTCGAGGTTTCCGTCGGCCTCCCTCAGCCCGCCGCTCACGCCGTTCCGACCAAGGAAGCCGACAAGGTCGACGAGGACGACTTGTCTCGCCGCCTCGCCGAACTCAAGGCTAGAGGTTAACTTAATTAATTAATCAATTAATACTATCACATCATCATCACCATCATCATCACTATCACTATCCTTTTCCATCGCATATGCAGCAGTGTTATGTTTTCTGTATATTAATCCGAATTCAGTTGTTATATGGGTTTTGCTTGAGAGGTTTTATGACCTTCTCTTTATGTTAGTGTCATCGTGTGAATAATTTATACGTTAATACAGTGCTTATATTTGTCTTTTCACTACGTTTTGGAGTGATGCTTTGGGTTTGGTCTGCATTCGGCTTGTGTTGGAGGTAGTTGTGTATTCTTGTGCTGAAAATGTATTAAACCTAACTCGCCCATTATCTGCATGGGGCAAATACATCTGCTCATGCTTAATCTCTATATGAGTGCTTAAAACTGCCTTTTGTGAGGTTAGGCTTCTCGTCATAAGAAGAATCATTGGAGATGTCACGCGGGCTTCTTGGCATTAGAGGTGGGGTACAACCAGAACATTTATAAGCTATGTTCAATGTCTGTTTAAGAATATAAAGGATTTTTTTTTACTGATCAGACCTTGCTAAGTTGTGACTTAAGTAGTTTTGTTGCCCTTCTTCCGGCTATGTTACCTTCCAACCTTTTGTTTCTTTCCATAAAACTGTTCTATAGACCGGATCTCCCTTGTCAAAAAAGAGTCTGGCGTGGCTTTATTTCCCAATTTGGAGGCAACTTAGACGGAACAAAAACTGTGCATATAGCAGTAGAACTAAGGATGGTGGAGAGAATTATGAATACAAGTGATACTCTGCAATTTTGCATAAAATTTGAATATTCAAACTGTCGAAATAAGTTCTAGTGATACTATGCTTGTTTATATAAAATGTAGCCCAGATTACCTCAAATTTTGGTTTGGAATCCAAAAGTTATAAATAGGAAATACCTTATTTATGATCCTTTGCATGATTCAATATGGATATTAGATAGCATGTCATGTTCTTCAAATTGGAGGCGCACATAGAAATAGATTTGTTATAAATCCTAGAAATATGGTGGCATATGTGGACTATAAATACCGGAGCAGAAACCATAAACCATAGGGTACACACACAATTTATGTTACCTCATTTACATGCACAATTTAACATCTTGATGGTGGAGTGGAAGCTAGTTCTTCGAAGAAAGGATTCATAGCTATTAGTATAGAAGGCATGCACCAGTAAGTAGAGAAACAATCCAGAACCAGCAACAGGAGCATGTACATCCTTAATGCCAATAGAAGCTGCTTAAGTTTATGTCTGGTACCGCGTTTAAGACTCTTCAACGTGTGTCAAATGGAACTATTAGGTTGTAGGTTTTGCATCTTTTTTTACCTATATTAAACTTGATTTCGTAAGTATCGTGCGTTCCTTAAGGAAATCTATTTACACGGTAAGTTGAAGCTTTGTTCTAAAACTTGTTTTCTTTACTTTGACGTGCGTATGCATCGTCTTTGTGAATCATATATTTGTTATATTAGCGCAGACGTTTGAATATTTAATTTGTTTTACTTTTCGATAAATATCATATCAACATAAGGTGTTGCATTTACAAAACCATCATACATTTAATTTTTATCTTATTTTTACAAATTAACCCACGCTCTATTTTATTTATCTTTAATTGTAGGTTCTTTCTAAATTTTTTCTAGTAAAGTCGCTTATAACTTTTCATTTTTTTAAACTTAATTTATTGCAAGAAATTGAATGTCAATTTGTTACAATATTTTTCATTCTTAATTTTTTGGGAAAAGTAAAAAGACGAGATGATGTCGGGTAGACGTGAAAAAAATTAAATAACCATAGCCAAAAAAAGAAAAAAAAAGTGAAATTAGTAAGAAAAAAATAAAGATTAAGAAAAAATGTGAAAAATAAAATTACTTAAATGAAATGAATGAAAATTAGGTGAAAGTTAAATATAATTATAGTAAAAAGTGTAAATATTAGTATAATATTAACGATAAAAACGTAACGAAGTAGATTATAGTAAATATTCATACATAAAAGTACTTGTTTTATTTTCTTTATCTTTTGGGTCTCAGTTTTTCCTTAGTTGGAAGTAAAGATAATCTAAGAGTTTGAACATAAATTAGACGATTGAGTAAAATTTTAACTTCTTTTAACTTGACTCATTATAGCTCGTGATGTGGATTGAGCTCACCCGCAATGGGTAGAAGAGTTTCTTTTTCACCTTGTTTGGGTGAACTCTTTAATTTTATAAAACAAAAACAAAATTAAAACATATAATAAATTGAAATTTAGAGATTTAAATTATCCGATTTAAAGTAAAGATGACAAGATGATTTTAAATTACATAAAGTTTAAAATTAGTGCTAAATTTATTGAATATTGTTGGATGTTACTCTAGATTGTCTAGAATCTCAGCCAAACAAGAAAAATACTTTATAAGAATAAGTTGAATTCAATTATTTGCTAAATATAAATTGGTACACGAGATCCTTTCTTTATTAGAAAATTAATTATTATTTCACCAAACCAAGACAGGCTTCTTATTCTAAACACAGTGTATGATTTATTAAGTATAGTCAAAATGAATTCAATCAAATTAAGTGTGTTTAGAATTGCATTTGTAGAAATGATTTTGAATGGTAACTTCAGAATTTCCTTACAGAATTAACATAAAGACATTTCCCGCTATGACACTCTTCTTCCTACTAGATGTATTACACTACGGCTTTGTTTGGATTAGGAAGTTGGATTAGGAAGTGGAAATGAGGGAGTGAATTTGTGATGATTTGAAGGGAAAATGTAAAGAAAGTTAGGGTGTTTGGATTAAGGTAAATAGAGTGGAAAGTGTGAGAAAAGTTTATGAAAGTTTCTAAGTGATATGATAGGTGTGATTGAAATTGTATTTTTTTTAATTGATAAAATTGTAACTTTACATATTTGTCCTTACATTTAAAAATTGTTGAAAAATTAATTTTATTTATAATATTATTTAAATATTTATAATTATAAATATTTGATAAAAAATATTTTTATGTTAAATAACATTATTATTATTATTTTTATTTTTAATTTTTTTTTAATTAATATAATTATTATATAAATTTATTTTTTTATTATTAAAAAGTATTAATTATGTTATTTTAGAATATATATTTTTTTATAATCTTAATTATATTTTTTATATTTAAATTATAATTCTATTTTAAATAAAATAATAATATTTTATTTAAAATAAAAAAGGGTAAAATAGTAAATTGTAATTAATTAATTAAAAA
>Ga0123342_1004601_pt1 | contig 20850 bp, 8 predicted proteins | sample Turbeawhitnodule_FD_89960 | JGI IMG/M metagenome (GOLD analysis project Ga0123342, IMG submission 89960) | Root nodule microbial communities of legume samples collected from Mexico - Turtle bean Mexico white nodule | ecosystem: Host-associated > Plants > Roots > Nodule | place: Mexico: Nepantla...
CTATTTTGAGTAATGAAATGCTGCCCAAGTGCCATTCAAATTACTCCCTTGCCAAATTCTCTCTAGAATTAGGTTTTTAGTCTTCAAACTTCACCCCCAAATGGAGATGGCCGAACCACTCCAGCCTTCACTACCTCTCATGCACCCTCAAGGTCACCACACCTCTTAGGAGGACCTTGTTCCACTCTCATCCATTAAGCTTCCGCACCATCATCAACAAAAATCCAAGAAGAGCTCGTAGGAATGCCATCATAACTAGTCAAAATTCAAATTAAGTTAACTAATAAATAGAGTGAATCACATTTGTTGGAGATCTCACATCGAATAGAGATTAGGGCATTTCATAGTATATAAGTGGGTGCAAACCTCACCTTATAAGCCGGGTTTACGAGGTTGAGTTAGGCTTAAAGTTTCACTTCTTAATATAGTATCAAAGTCATTTCAAGCCTATCATATCGATTGTTTATTGGACTTATCAGGTCACCCGTTATCGGGCCGTTATCGGATCACTCATAATATATAGTCTCACGCACGAGTTGGTAGCCTCGGCGTGAGGGAGTGTATTGGAAATCTCACATCCACTAGAGATTAAGATATTTCATATAAGTTAGGTTTAAAGTTCATTTCTTAATAACATCCCTATTCCAATGCTTCAAATTTGTAAAAATACTTATTCAACTACATAATGCTTAACACAAGTCCAACATGTTTTGAATAAAACAATAATTTTACATATGTAAGTTATTATCTTCTTTTACCTATTGGTAAGTTATTAATCACTTATTTGGACCACCAGAAAATTCCTATTTCTTAGTTGATTCTAACAAATTGAGTATGAAACTCCCACATGTGAAGAACAGGAGAAAAAAATAACTTCAATTATAAGGGAATTAAGAATTTACCTAGATCATTTTTATGACTGACTTATTTCAATCTCTCATCCATTATCTCCTTAAAGATATTATTTAGACATTAGAAGGATTGACGAGTAAAAGTTTTTAAAAAAAAACTAGAAAGCAATTAAAATTTGAAAAAGATAAAATTTATAATATGAAGATTTTTTTTTAAAACCTACTATTTATAATATTCTTGTAAATGCATTTTCATTTCTCAATTAATTTAAACTCAACCTTTTAAAGTTAAATAAAATTTGGTTTTACAAAATTTATTTATTATTCTTTTAATATATATTAACTATAATATAATCATTTATTTTTTAATAAATTGTTCGTCAATTTATCTACGGTTTCATTGGTTTTTTGTGCTCGTGTTTTTTTGCGTAAGAGGGTAATAGAAAATAACATAGAATTTTACTATTATTTTTACGTAAATGGATTCTTTAGTTTGTTAGATTCTTTCACTAAAAAAATTATTAAATAAAAACTAATCTTAAGACCAAAATAATTAATCATTATATTAATTAAATTAGAGACCATTTTATAAATTAAAAAAATTATTAATATCTAAAAGTTTCTATTATTAATAAAAATTTATAAAATAGTTTCTAAATTGATATATAACATTTAGCTACCAAGGTTTTAGGTACTAACTACTTATATTTTAAATTAGTATCTGTTAGTTTTTTAGAAACTAATTTAGAATCTAGTAGTTAAAACTTTGGTAACTAATTTAGATATCAATTTAGAAACTATTTTATAATATTTTATTAATAATAGAAATTACTTTAGATACCTATAATTTTTTAGTCTCTAAATTAGTATCTAATTTAATGAATATAATGACTAATTATTATTATTTTCTCTAAATTTAGTTACTATTTAATAATTTTCTTGTAGTGTTAATCAAAGTTTCACTACAAGAAATTCATTAAATAGAAAATAGTTTTAGAAACAAAAAATAATTAATCACTATATTAACTAAATTAGATATTATTTTAGACACTAAAAAATTGTTGGTATTTAAAGTAGTTTCTATTATTAATAAAATTTATAAATTAATTTTCTAAATTGATATCTAATTATTTACCTCACTAATTAATTTAGATTGTAAAGTTGGTTGCTAAAAACTTGGAAGTTAATTAGATTCCAATTTAAAAACTAGTTTATAAATTTTATTAATAATATAAATTACTATAATTACTAATAATTTTTTTAATTTTTAAAATAGTATTTAATGTAATTAATACAGTGACTAATTATTTATTATTTTTAAAATTAGTTTCTATTTAATGATTTTCTTGTAGTTTGAATATTAGTATTTAAATGTTTGAAAATATTCTTAATAGAATTACACTTCACCACTTAAATGCAATAGGTATTAAATAATTTATTGTTTTTCATCTAAGTTTTTTTCATATAAAAAAATGTATTTTATAAGTTTATTTCATACCACTTTCTGTATGTTGGTAGAAGTGAAGGAATAACTAACAAAAAACTGAAAGAAATTTAAATTTCATTCCATATAAACTTTCTATGTTAGCAAAAGTTAGATATAGTGGATTATTCAGCAATACTTGTCAAATAAAACCTATAGCCATAATTTTTTTCTCCATCAACTTATGTAGCAATAGTCTCAAGTCCAAACAAAACTCTATGTAATACATCATCACAAAATCATCCCTAATGCTCTTTATTACCAACACATACTTAAATGACTTCAAACCCTAGCTAACAAATATCCACCATTACCATCTTCATACTACACCCACAATTCAATATTTTCAAAATACACAACTTTTCGACACTCCTAAAAACTCAAACCCAAAAGCACAAAATAAAGTAATCTAGAAAACTAAAATGAATCAAAATAATTTTCTCATTCTTTATTGTTCTCTCTTCACTTTGTAAAACAGAAAACTTTTTTCCCTTGAAATGTATATGTATGTTTTATGCAAAAGGTTCTAATTGAATAGTTCCAAGAGAAAGGCAAAAAGATAAATTATCCAAGAACTTAGTTGCATGTATTTAAGTTTTATTTAATTGTGTCTCACCTCTAAGAGTCCCACAGGAGCTAGAATGCAAAAATGTGTCATGATGACATTAAAATGCTGATGTATTAATTTTTGTTTTATCGTGCTTTGTAATTAATTTATTATATATAGTGAATTTAATTGTAATTTTAAGTGTTTAGGTCAAATTTAACCTAATCCAATTAAACTCACTGTCCATTAAGTTGAGTATTGAGTTTTGGTACCAAACTCATTAACTAACCCATCTATTAAATAATACATTTTTAATTTTAATTTATTATTTGTAACGTTTTATAAAATAAAGATTGAAAAATTACATGCATTGAAAGCTATTATTCTTCCTTTCCTGTCTTAGTCTCCATGCCAAAACATTCCTTACAGTATTTTTAATGGAAAACTGATATATGGATTCTTAAACTCTTTTTTTGTCATTACCATGCCATTTAATAATAAATCTATCTACTTTTTACCTCAATAATAAACTCAAACTTCTCTCTAATTTATGGGTTTTGTAAAATATCAGAAAAAAAAATTTACTTGTGAGGATAAATTCTTATGGACATGTGTCAAACACCCAGTCAAATCATGATTTTTTTTGTAAAGTTGATACATCAATTTTATTTTTACTTTTTTTTATTGAAATTTTTATTTAATTTGTTCAAATGCATTTTTTTAATCAAAATGCACATACACTATAAATATCAAAAAGCTATATCAAAATGACTTGTATAGAAATAAAATAAAAATTTTAAACTTAAAAATATTTTTTATTTTCTGGGTATCCACTGACTCAGTCTACTATCAATTGAGCAACAGGTTTGATAAAACCTTATCATACTCAAAAGCACCTATAAATGTAGTTGTAATTAAATACTTTAATTTTTAAGTTTTACGATTATAATTATTATATAAAATATTTAAAAACTACGAGGATTGACGATAAGCCTGAGAACGGACATTTGAAAAATTTGAGTCTACAAGCATTATAATATTAATACCGAATCTTGACATTTTTCTCATATTGTTTTTATTTTTAAATATAGTTTTTTATTTATAATTCTTTAGTAAGTAAAAAATTATCAAGCAATTAATAATTTACTTCTATCTTTAAAGTAACTCGTATAGAATCGGAGTGGTTTGGTTTTTTCTATGGTCTCACTAATCAGTGTTATAGATTAATTAAAGAATTAAAAAACTTGTTATTAAAAATGTATAAAAGGGTTTTAAAAATTCATAAAACAATGTATTTATACAGTTTTATTAAAAATTCAGTTTCCATTTGACAGCATCTTTAAATTTTTTTAATATTTTAAAATTGTTTGTATTTTAAGGATGTTCTGGAAATTTTGGTTTTTAAGAATGACAGTTAGTTTTTTGTTTATAAAGGTGGTTAAGTAGCAAAGTATCTTAAAGAAAAGAAATGAGGAGGTGGTGACGCTGCTGCAGGGTGTTGCTCCCCCCTCCAAACTCGTCGGAGAATCTTCTTCTTATTATTATTATTCTTTTTTCTTCAAGTTGCAGCTTTTTCCCTTTCATTCGTCATTCTTCGTTTGAGTTGAGAATGGGTAATGTGAACGTGCGTGGTTCTGAAGAAGAAGCAGAAGAAGCTTCTGCTGATGGGAACACCATGCCTCACTCCCCTCCCACCATCTCTCCCTTCGTCTTCTCTCCTCAGGTTCTTACACTCTCTCAATAATATCCGAATTTAGCCGTATCCTTTTCATTCAATTTCTCTCTTTTTTTATACAACTTTTTTGTTGCTTCTCTTCTGCTTCTAATTTACATGTGTTGTGGTGCTTGCTCTTTACCAAGCTCGATTCTCAATTTCGTTCTCTTTTTATTGGATTGGATGTGGTCCTTTTCCTACCTGTTTTGTATACTGTTGTTCCGTGGACTCTCTGTTTTCATCAATTCTCAAGAATTCCCTTTTCCTTGTGTAGCTTCCTGTGGTTCCGCTACAAACACATGAGGAGATGCATGTTCCCAGTTATTCCTCGATGGAGACAACTTCAGGGTATGAAGATATGTTCAGTGATCTGGGAATTCCAACTATGGTTACTTGGAGTTATGGTGGAAAGGAAGTAGCTGTGGAGGGATCGTGGGATAATTGGAAAACCAGGTTTAAAAAATTTAAGATCTTCTTTACTAGTCTTCAATGTCTTCTTTTCCTTGTTTCTTGAATTCTGATAGTCCTTGTTCGTTAGAATGCCCCTACAGAGATCAGGGAAAGACTTTGCAGTAATGAAGGTATTGCCATCTGGGGTTTATCAGTACAGATTTATTGTGGATGGACGGAGGAGGTATACTCCAGACTCGCCTTGGGCCCATGATGATGCCGGGAATGCTTACAACATCTTGGACTTACAGGTATTATTTCATATATATTGACATATTCTGCATTCAAACAAAATTGAAATTTTGAGGTCATTATATGTCGTTTTGAGAAAATAATTATGCTAATGCTGCAAAAATGTAAAAATCCAGTGAGATTAAATTGTAAAGGGCAAGCCTTGTTAGTTTTCAGTAACTTGAATGCACTTTAACCTCCTTTGATAATGTGAAACCTTTGTTCCTTTTCACTTTTCCTTGGAGCTAGTGCCCCGTTTTTGGTCTACATATAACCCTACGGTTGAGTTATTCCTGGAGGTTTTTATTTTCTTCCTTTTCACACTCTTCGATTGCACGTCCCTTAACTTCCTGCAAGAATTTTGTTTCAGATGAATATGATCCAAAACTGATTTCAGGGACATTTTTTTGGATTTCTTGTCATAACTGTTGTCCCGGGTGAATATTTTCCGTTCATTGAGTAGTCAAGGGAAGTCGGCAGGGCTTAACTTGGTGTTTTTCTATTCCTTTTCGACGGTAACACTTCTCCTTACTAATAGATTGGATTCTTGTTACTCTGTGTCTGATCTTGCACAGAGGGCATAAAGCTTTGAATTCCCCTTTCTAGCAAAACACCGACTACCGGAGTCATCAGTGTTTAAATACTTTTTGATAAGTACTAAACCAAATATTTTTAAGCTTTAGATTCAGCATGTCTGCTTTTTTTTTTTTTATCAACACATAATGATCACTTTATTGATATGGAATCCACTTGAAATGGGCTTCTGATCAATCTTGGTTCAAGTGAAATGCTATAGAGAGTGATTGGGTCGTAGTCTTCAGGGTATTAGCATAAAAAAGCTCTGGGAAGAAGGGGATAGGGGAGTAAAAGAAAATTAAATACTTATTTTTGTGCTATCTCCTGCTTAAATAAAAGTCAAATTGGTTAATTATAACGAATACGTCTGTTCGCCAAAGTAGTTAATGGCGAAAGCTGCTGGGTTCTTTTAACGACTTGAGGCGAGAGTCACTGGAAAGCACACTCCTTAGTGTAGAAAGGCTTTAAAATGGGAAGAAGAAATATTTAACCTTTGTTCAATTCAATCAACGAAATATTTTTTTTTTTTTTTTTTCTATTTTGGGCTCCTAAAAATTTAGGTTAGGTTAGATAGGTGGTATTTCAGAGTCTTTTCTTTATTATTATTCTTATACAAAAAGCTGCACCTGAGGGGTCAAGATGCATCATAGCCTCTTGGTACTTTTGCTTCACTTGTTAACTAGGTAACTGTGGCAATCTTCTTTGATTATAGCATAGCGGCCTTTGATGTGCATGAATTGATTTTTCTGATGATTGTTATAGAATAGTTTTCCATATCAAGTGTTTTGATATTTCATTTTTACATAGCCACTTATTTTTCAAATGCTCTCATGGGACTGAATTAACACATGAAAACTAGCCAGTAATCTATCTCGTAGCGTATCCTCTGTGAGTAAAATTGAAGTTTGCATTCTTTTACTGCTAGAAGCCATTGATTTCTAAATTGAGAATAACAAATTTATGTACTATATGTGTAGGATTATGTTCCTGAAGATATTGGAAGCATTTCTAGTTTTGAGCCTCCTCAATCACCTGAGTCAAGTTATGATAACTTACAGCTTAGTTCTGAAGATTATGCTAAGGAGCCACCGTTGGTTCCTCCACTCTTGCAAATGACACTGCTAAATGTGCCTGGAACAAATATAGAAATTCAACATCCTCTGTCAAGACCTCAACATGGAGTGCTGAATCATCTTTACACGCAGAAAGGAAAGAGCAGTCCTACAGTTGTTGGCCTTGGTACAACTCATCGGTTTCTAGCCAAATATGTCACTGTGGTGCTGTACAAGTCGTTGTAAGGTAAACCATATACATAAATCATATGGAACACAATTTTAGCCCTTTCTATTAGTTTATAGAGAGTTTTGCGTAGGCATAGTTATAAGAGAGAAATGAAAAGCTACATAAGGATCACCACAAGCCAAGATTGTATTATATATAATGCAATTGCTTGATGGTCAATCATCAAACAATTTAGTTTCAACTCTTAATTATTTGGTGGTGCTGTTCTCTAGGAATTTTGGTTGAGTGATTAAGAGGATAAAAATAATTTATAAGAGGTTCTTATCACATGCATTTTCCGTTCCCTATTTTTATTTTCTAATTTTGCGTACCCTGATGGTTGAATTTGGTGCTCTATTATTCCATGTGTGAGAATGTTTTAAGGATATTTGCGATTCATTTCCTTCCTTTTTGGTCAGATGATTCGTTTACTTTGAACTGACCTCTGGTGGTATATAACTGAGCTTCTTTTTTCTCTTTATCTTGCTGGAGATAGAGTTTTTTTTATTATTGTTCTTAATATGTTGGCCACGCAGTTTTACATGTGCATTCATGTTTGCCTATAATGTCATGTTTTTATGGGATAGCGTTTATTGGAAGCTTAAATACGAATAAAACAGGATGCTCGCTGCTTACTTTTCAATCTGAGAATTGCTGGAAAGCTGTTTTGGAATTTGTTTGCTTGTGCTTTAAATTTCATATTTTTGGAAAATAGGTTGCCACTGGAAAATGTAAAAATTGAATGAAGCCCATGAAAACTTCAAATGTGAATTCCAGATATGGATCCTCTCCTCTGTAAGAGGGATGGATGAACACATTTTCTTCTATTTAAAAAGCCACTGATATATTATTAAGGACTGGTAAAGTTGGATATTAATGGTCAAATGGAGTGGAATTAATTTAGCCCTTTTAAGTTTGTCTCTGATCTAAAGAATTTTCTTCCGATATACACAAAAAAAAAAAGAGAAAAAAATCAGGTTTTTCACTTTTAATTTAACCTGCAAAATAACTGTAGCATGTACAAATTCGAAGGAGTCAACGCTTAAAATTTTATACTTTCAAATGAGTTACAACACCACATCTTATTTGAGATTACAAGCATATCTTATTGTCTTTGGAATTAGATTCCGCGCCACTACTAAGCATGTCTCTCTATCAAAGGCCACATAATTGCAATACCATAATGATTTCTGAAGTGTGGAAAGATGAGTGCTGGTGAATTTTTTCAAGCCTTCAAAAAGTATTTCAAGTCATACTTCGTTCCATTACCAAAAAGACCTCATCATCTATTATGAGGCATATATAACAACAATAGTTGAAAATAGAAAACCCTCCAGAATGGCAAGCATGTACAGAATTTTGCTAAGCAATTGGTTATTCCTTTCGCTTTCACCCCATATAGGTTATAGCTGTACTAAAAGCCTAGCTTTGTCCCCACCCCAAACAAACATAAAAGAAAAAGGCTAAACCCATTGTGGTTCTTCTCTATGTGAATACTGGACACCCATCAACCTCAATCCCAGGTGCAGTTGGGCAAGTAGCCAATGGGCAATGGTCCATTTCACTTCCCCACCATTTGAGATTATGGCCAGCATTTTGCAGGGCAAAGAATATTAGAACACCCATGAAAGCTGTGCCTGCATCCAGTGCTGCAGATAGTACATAGTTGTACTTCTGCCACCAACGTTTGTTGTAGCGGAAGACGAAGTAATTGAAGATCATTCCAGTCAACAGCCAACTTGCAATATTGGCAGGAGTTGCCGGTGGCATTCCAGCAAAGCCATAGCTTATAACTGGTATGTTTATCAGTGGTATCCATTTCTTCTCAGGGTAGATTTTGCTCAACACCCAAATAGGAACCGGCAACACTGCTCCAATCAGGAATAGCCACACAAGGTTCCTGTATAACCCACCGGGTCCAAAGAGCCGCTTTGGTCCAATCAGACCCCATATAACAGATGCATCAAAGGTAACTCTGTATTTGGGGCATGTCCAAGGACTGTCATGGTGAAGTTTATCATCCATGCATATGTCCTTAATGCTATCCAACATCCACCAAGCCACTGCAAGGTTCACTACACCAGCAACAAGAGTTCCCACCAGCTGTTTGGAAATTATAAGCCAAAAATGAATTAAGTAACTAGAAAATAAGGAAAAAATTCTAGTGTGAGTGAAAAGAGTTGGATTTGGAGATTTTGAAGGTGCACAGACCTGAGCGGTATACATGCATCGTGGAGGAATTTTCATGTAGTGGCCAAGTTTGAGATCAGACAAGAAAGAGAGAGCATGGACGGTGCTGATTCTCCCATAAATCTTGAAGAGCAAATTTGCAATTGGTTTTCCTGGAAGTATATACCCAATCATGAACTGTGCTATAATGTCATATCCAGGTTGCTGCCACATGATTCAGAAAACTAACTCGTGTTATAATGTTAAATCTCTATTGCTTCCCACTTAGCATCAAAATAATAGTGGAGGGGCCAGGAATATTGGAGATAGTACCTGGTTGGTAGTTGCTTGAATGACACCAATTGGGAGGGTAACAATAAAAGCCAAACCAAAAGCAAGGAACATACCCCACCATGGCAGTTGCACATCCGTTTTCCACACAAAGGCCATTACAACGGATAGTACCATGCTCCCAAACAATACACTGAGGAACCACCATTCAGGTACTTGCTTATAAGCCTGCATGAGTCTACCATGGACATCCAATTTCGCATTACTCATAGCGGATTTACTCTGTCTCCAAATATCCCTGGGAAAAGGAAACTATTTCAGTGTCAAACTATTCTACATCTGTTACTAACATGTACAAATAGCACATCATTCATTCATATATAAAAAAAACCACTCTGAAGTGATTTCAAAGTGATCTTATATCAAAGTGATTTCATGCAATCAAGTAAGAGATAAAGTCATGGTAAAAGCTTTGAAAGTAACCTACCTTCCATAAAACAGTGCCACGTGAGTGATGGTAGCAGTAAATCTTGCAAAACCCGATCCAATTGATAACGCAAAAAGAGGACTAAGGTATAACTTGCCGTATTTGTTGTATGCATCAATGTTAAGATCATACTCCGTGGTTAAGATCTTGGTAGTGTCATATTTATGGCCAGAGGACGTGAACAACTGGTTAGAAAATATAGGAAACTTGCGGGCATCAAAAGTGTTGAACTTCCAGTAACACACAGGTACAATGATGTAGATGAACATGATAAATCCAACTCCCACATTAACAATGGAAGACCATGGTGAAACAAGGGGGCTCCCATGGTAAGCTGAAATCCCTGCCCAATCAATTGTGAAGGCACCAATTCCAAGTCCATGATAACCTGATCCAACTTGTTGTGCAGTGATGTTATGTGGCCATGCCCAGCAAACCCACGAGAAGAATGTTAAGACCGTGAACAGATAGCCAGGGAGTGCATAATACAAGAAGCTTGCACCCATGGCAATGAGGAAAAACTGCATCCTCGTAAAACCTTTTGATTTCTGCTCCTTTTCATGGAGAGCCCTGTAGCATAAGGTTACTGATGTAATCAAAGTAACATTAGAGGATAAAATAAACGACTAAATAGAAGAACCTTTAATAAAAATAATGGTTCTGCTGTTGCGTAAGCTCTTTTGGAGAAGATACTAAATAATTGGCTATAGGTCAATTCTACAGTAGCCGATGCAACATTGACAACAACGTAGTGTTCATATATCTTCTACTTTACCTTTTCAATGCTCACTTGCAAAGGGAATATTACAACAATTTTGACATATTGGTTGTGCGCACTGGGCTAGGAATTACCATTCGTTTATTCAATCAAATTACAATTCAGTCAATTTAGTCAACGACGGACTTGATTCCATTTATCTTTATTGATTTCAACTTGGTATAAATTCTTTTGCAGCCACACCACCTCCCATATGTTCATAGAATAAGAATATAAGTAAAAATCTTCATCTATTTTGCCTTCATTGGTTGGACTGAACTTTTTACTCACATATTACGTGTAAACGCACACGGTTAAATAGTTCTTTGGAAAGTTCCAATTCTGCAGTTAGCATAGTACTTAGCACTAGGCAAGAAGAGATATCCCACATAATTAAACAGTCATCAACTTTAACTTGTCATGTATATTAAGTTTAATAGTTTTTTTTGTAAAAGTTATCCTATTTACCATGATATTTAATTTAACTAATTGATAGTTTAAAGTAATAATTGTTTTCTAACTGTTCCTGATGTACAATTATTGTAGAGGTTTTCTTCTATTAATTGTTTTCCGTGGTTTTGGAAATGGTGAGAGCTTAATGAATAGAAATATAAGCAACCAGTTCCAATTTGTTAAAACGTAATATTGAAGGAAAGAGGAAGAATGAACCTAAAGAGCGAGACTTGAGCAAGGTTTGCAGGCCACCACATTTCAACGGGATCAACCAGATACCTCCTCAGAATCCCAGCCCACCCATACCCCAACATCTGCAACTCAACATTCGCAACTCAACATTCGCAACAATAATAAGTTTTAAAAGAAAATTTTAAGAAACAGATTGAACAGAATATATGCTCCAAAGAAAACAAAAACAAAACATATCAGAAGAAACAGGTTTTAATATTGAAAAGACAACATAGCATGCGAGAAAGCTTCAATCTTTACAGATCTCAAAGCCAGACTTAATTTTAATCTTTAATAAATATGCATGCAGAGAATGAATTATTTATTTCCTATCAACCCCATCACCCGCAAATCTCTTTCCAACACAAGAAAAAATAATTATTATCTTTAAAAGTTCCATTAGGAAATAAATAAATAAATATTACCAAACCAAACACTTTCTAAAAGTTCCACCTGTTTAAAAGAAATGAGTAGAAGGAAAAGACGCAAAATTTGAAGGAGGGTAAGCAAACCTGAGTAGTTAAGACGATGAACAGGGCACAGAGAAAGCTCAAACTCTGTTTATAATAAGCCTTCATGACAGTAATGGCACCAATGGAGTAAGCATCACCCCCTCCAAAGGACACACCACAGTTTGCGAAGATTGTGATGATGACATGCTCCTTCATGTTGAAGGGTCCAGGGTTCAAGGTGAAGCGCCACCCGAGAAAGCTGTACTCTTTGGTGGGAAGCGTCGCGGCCATGAACCTTCCTATGGGAAGAACCGCGATTTGCATGAGAATGGCCGAGATGGTGAGTGGCTGAGTCCTGAACGTGAAGAACGTGTTCAGGAAGATTAGGACCACGCATGATGCCAATCCCAGAAACCATGCCCGGAAAGTCATCACCGGAAGTGATGGGTCGTCGGTCTCCGGCACCACCAGAGCCACCTCCTCCACCGGACACCGGTCCGGAGGAGACTCTCCGTTCTCCGCCTTCTCAGAATCCTTCGTGGTGGTCTTGGCCGCCGCCATTGAGTGAAGGGTGGGAAGGAAATGGTAGATGGATAGATAAGCTGTGAGGAAAAACAGAGTGCTCTGTTTCTCTGAGAGTGAGAGTAGCTCTGTTTTTCTTTTTGTTTGTCCTTAACACATGGACAAAATGTCCCTCGCTGCTCCTCCTTATAAAGGAATGTGAGATTTTATGTGATATTCCCAGAGTGTCCCTATGACAGTCATTTATGTTATTTTTCATTCAGAACAAAATATTTTATAATTAAGGAAATCTATATCTTTTAAATCACTGGTAACTACTGTTTTCTGTATTGGTAATTATGTTTTCTTAAACCATCATAATTAATTTTTATCATACAGCAAAATCATCTTTCAACGTCACAATCTCGTTTGAAAAGTAATATGATAATTAAAAAGGTATTTTTTAATTGTAAATGATTTGTTGGATATAAACATATCATTGCGAAGTATATTTTATTATATAAAATTTAAAAATGACAGATAAAAAAATAAAAAAAAAATAGATTTTAAATAAAGCAAATAAGTGAATATTTTGAAGACTTGATTACAAAATTTCGAGCCTTTACTTACCCTTAAGATTTTATTACCCTTTTTATTTCAATAAAAGAATTTTATAATAAGATTATATAATTTAACTCATATTTTTTTTTAAATTTTAGTAGACATGTCAGAAAAATTTAATAAAGTATCTTACAAAACTGGTCTCTTTCATTTATGACTTCATCAGCTCCTGAATTTCCACCGTTTCTATATATCTATGCATTTCCCGAGAACACTGTTTGACCTCCGCAAACTAACGATCACTTCTATTCTTATTTATTTTAGTCAAACCTGTAAAAAAAAAAAAACACTAACGTAAATTTCATTTGTGAGTTGCATTATCAATTAAAAAATTACATTATCAATTAATTAAAAAAATTTCTGAGATAATGTTAAGATATTATAAAAAAATAAGTATTTTTAATGCATGTGACACTGCATAAATATGTTTTAATTCAAAAGATACACTTAATTTAGTTTGATATCAACTTAAAAAAAATAGATTTTATATTTATTACACTTCAAAAATATGTTTAAACTTTTCAAAAGATACATTTTACTTAAATTTAATATTAAATTAAAAATATATTTATCTCACTTTAATATATATATATATATTTCTTCACCAACACAATGACTTTATTAATTGCATGGTTAGAAATGAAATTAATGCAGTAACGTATTTGAACTTCTATCTTTCTTGCCTGCTCCTGCGTGTGAAAGACACGTGCTGAGAAGAGTGTCACACGCTTACCTTCTAATCTCCGGCCCAAGGAAAACTACAAGGTGGGGCGAGAAGGTCCACGTGGCATTCCAAGCACCAAATCAGATGACAGTTGGAATGCCACATCAGCAAAACGGAGGAAACCTCGTGCTGGACTCATGTTCTACACATGAAAGACTACGTTAAACTTTAGTGGAATCCACGTTTCTCTTAACACACTACTATTTTTTCAAAGTTTATATCACATTTATCAAATTACTTTTAGCTTTATTTGGGAATTAAAGTGATAACTATTGCTTAGTTCTTCCTTTTTAGTATTTAAAATTATTTGTGAGGAAAGTTTTCAAAATGTTTGTTTTTTTTTTTGCTTGAATTTGATTGTAACAGTTACAAGTGTATGGTGATGAAACATAAAGTTTATCATGTTCCAATGATATGCTCTATATATGCGCTACTCTCCAACGTCTTCGTTTAGTCAAAAAGGTTCTAGATATGATCATAAATTCAATTTTGGAAAAAAAAATATGTAATACTAATTTTAGGATATATCAACACAAAAATAATGATAAATAAATTTTTATACGGTTGTTCAACTTTTTTTATTTTAATTTTTTATATATCTTAATTTAAATTTACTTAAAATTATAATTTTTTGTGAGATTGCTACAATTGTTGTTTATTAGGAGAATCAGACTTTAATATTTAATAAATCAATTTTAGTAAATCATACCATTTAACTTGTATTTATTCTATTCATATATCTAGGTTAAAAATAAAATGGTTAAAATAATTCTCATTTGTTTAGATTCGATGCCCTGATCATTTTTGTTTTTCTTAATTTTATTCTTTGAACTTGCACAGTAAAAAAATTATTAGTTAGTAAAGAAACTATTTATAATTTTGTTTCTACTCAAATAAAATAATTTAACTCAGGAAAGATAAATTTTCATGTTCCATTAAACTAATTTCAGGAGACGAACGGTTAAAAAATATTTCAAGAAACATGGTTTATTGGATTTTTTTAAAAAAAATAAATCAAAGACAAAAACACTTATATTCCTCTTTTTTCTAACTAAAATTTTCTATAGTAAAAGACTTCTAATATTAATTTTCAAAAATTCTTCATTCTTAGTTTTAATATAATATTTTTGATAAATAATTCATTTATTTAAATATATAAAGAAAAAAAAGTTTTTTTTTATCTCTATGAATAGCCAATTATTTAGTGTCTGCATATGTCATTGGTCTTTAGTGTCCCACTCTTTTCAATTTTATGAGTAAATGTCCTCTTGCATTTAGTACTGCGGAAACAAAATTATAATTAAAAAAGGAAAAGTGGAAGATATAACATTTGGAGTAGTAGAATTTTTTTTTAAAATCTAATATGCCTATAATGTCCACTAACAAGGGAGTCTTTTTCTAACATTTTTGCGTTTTACCATTTTTTTGTATTGTGTGACTGAAATTAAGGTTTTAATGAAACAATATTTCGTATTTTAATAATTATTAATAATTAAATGTTTAATTATATTTTTTAATTTTCATTATTATTAAAAAATGTAATACACATAGTGTAGATACTTTTGTTTTCATTAATAAATATAGAAACAAAGATGCAAAAGAAAAGTTATTTATAAAAATTAATCTCATTTACAAATCCATAAAGCGAATGACTTTTAACATTTTAAAAAACTTAAACCATTTATTGAAATGAATAATGCTAATTTTGGAAAAGTGAATATATGCAATATAAAAGAACAGCATTATGATTTATTTGAAGCTAAATAAAAAAATATTAAACTATAATTTTGATCTTCTTTTAATTTTTATATAAGGTTCTGTTTTTCTTGCGGTTTTAGTTTTTATATTTTAAATATTTATAATTTTGATTAATCTTTGTATGCATCTTTTTATATATATATATATATATATATATATATATATATATATATATATGTTTGTGTGTGTTATTTTTTATACTTAACTAATATCTTAATGAAATCTTAAATGAACATGATAAATATAGTGTTCAATTAGTAAAAAAAATATTATATATACATAACTTAAAGACTAAAACTATTATATATTAAATATACACATAGTATAAATTGAAGACTAATTTTATGAAATCTAATTAAAAATCATCCAAAAAAGGAGAACAAAATTATGGACAAAAATTATATGAATAAGATTAAAATTTGATAAAAGAATTATTGTTTCAATGATAGCCTTTTAAAGAAGTAATTATTATATAAGTAAATAATATTATCATAACTTTCGGTTGAATGATGCATTAATTCCACTACTATAATGTTTTTCTTTTCACCGCAAGTGGCCATATAATCTTCATCTTTTTCTCCATTTATTAACTTATGATGTCATACACGGAAGTAAAAGAATAATTAAATTTTAATAGACAAATATTTACGAAAAGACGAAAAATTATTTATATTATGTGAATATTATTTAAATTTAGGTACGACTTAAAAATATGAACTAGCATGAATAATTACGAAAACCCGTGTTTTAAAGAGAACATAACGATGATTTTGTTTTTATTATATAAAAATAGATTGAATAAATGAAACTACAAAACCTAAATTAAAATTTCTATCAAAATTATTAAATACCAACTAATTCAAAGATAAAAATATAATTAATTATTATATTAATTAAGATAAATATTATTTTATAAAATAAAAAATATGAATATCTAAAATATTTTTTATTAATAATAAAATTTTATAAAGTAATTTATAAATTAATATTTAACATTAATTACTAATATTTTATCTATTAATAACTATTTTAAATTATAAATTAGTCACTAATTTAATTAAATATTAATTTAAAATTAACTAATATTATATATTAATTTAAAAATTTATTTATTTATTTTTATTAATAATAAAAATTATTTTAAATATTATTAATTTTTAGTTTATAAAATAATATTTAAATTAATTAATAGAATTCTTAATTATTTTTTATCTTTAAACTAATTTTTATTTAATGATTTTTTTAGTGTATAAATTACATAAAATTATTAATTTCATGTGATAGGCTAAAATATTTAAAGCTTCAAACTTTATATTTATTAATCCATGGTATACATCAATCTCCTTACTCCTGCATTATAACTTATAACTTAATATTTTATGTGTTGGAGATCCCACATCGACTAGAGATGAGGACAATTCATTGTATATATGGGTGCAAACCTCAACCTCATGAGTTGGTTTTATGGGGTTGAGTTAGGCTTAAAGTTCACTTGATAATAATAATTTTATGTTATCTATGCTATTTTTGTTTTACTTTTCTAATTTATCGATTTTCTTATGGGTTGATTTGTGATGAAATGTACCTTTAGCCATTTATGAGCAAGACAAAGAATTCAAAAATCACATTTTTGGTGAAAGATATTGATGCAAAATTTCATTTAATATGCTTTTTTTTTAATTGATGTCTACATATATTATGACTTTATGCTAGTTTGCAAAGACATGCCTATCGATGTATTATATTATTCTTATATTAAGAACTTTGCAATATGATTTATGAAGCATCCCTTCTAACTCAATTGAGCCAGCATAAGGATAATAGAACTTGTCTTAGTCCAGTGGAATTCATTTTGTATGGATTTGTATAATTTTTAATTTGATTTGCGCATGCTATTCCTTCTAAAATAATTTCTTATTTAAGTTATATATACACATACCCATACATCACAATTATCAAATAATACATGTCTACCATTAATTATCAATGCATTTCATCAATTCAATTGGTAAAATTTTATTAATAAAGTATTTATAATTTCTATTTTTTTTAGTTATCAGTATATTATAAATATTTATTTTTATGTTAAAAATATTTAGAGTTATATTGAAAATAAATATTTTTCAATATTTTACTTCCACTCCGATGAGATAAGAAATGATGTGTAGATTATATCATTCACATTCCACTTAAATAGATAAGAAATGAAGTGTGCATTATATCATTCACACTTAGAAAGGCTGTATTAATATTTCAAGAGTGGTGGATTGTAAGAGTTATAGTTACCTACAAACTTGTTTTATTCATATTATTTAAATTAATGAAAAATATTCATTATATTATTAACATAAGAACTATTGAAACATTATTTTAAATAATTAAAAATTGTATCACTTTCTTGGATAACTTTCAAAATGATATTATAGGTTGTGGCAGAATAGATTGGTGTGTAATTGATCGGGAGAGAGCAAGTTGATGTTAATTATGGCAACAGTGATTTCCAATGAGAGTGATCGATGGAGAAGAATTTATATATATAATACCTCTTAGTGTTTTAATTTCGGGAAAATATATAAGAGCCAAGAAATAAAAAATATATGTAATATAAATTGATTTTATCTGAATATAAAATAATATTATCAGTAAATTAATTAACAAAACACGAAGATGATTTGAAAACATTCATATGAAGTTTCTTTTTGTTGAATTTTAAGTACGTTTTTAATTTAAAATTGATGAAAAAGGTAATTTGAACGACCATGAAGCGTGTGTTTCACACGCTTGAATGCTTGTGACACGTTACGGAGGAAACCTAGGGTAGTATAGTGCTACACGTAGGATCTAGTATTTCTATCAAACCAACGGAGCCCTAACGGCGTTTCGCCATTTATGGCTCCACCTGGGCTTTAAACGGGACGTGGCATCATATTAAACACGTCATTGCGACGTGGGTTAAAAGGCCTGTGATTCGCGCAAGCAAGCAAATCTAACTAAAGTGATTACTTATTGATTATTGCACTTTGACAGTGAGATTATGGTTGATGATTGCATCATCTTTACTTTTCAAAGATTCAATTTTTACTTCACTTAGTATATAAATTATAATTAAATTGAGAAAGTGGGTTAATAACTCAATTAGTGACATCATTTTTAACGAGGGTTGTAAGGATTAAAAAAATTACTTTAGAACGAGGGTTGTAAGGATTAAAAAAATTACTTTAGAGTAGAAGTGATACATTTTAAATGTAATATTTTATTATTAAAATGAAAAGAACATATAAATAGAAAATTCAGTTAATTCATGTTTTATTTTAAAAGAACTACCATCTCTCTAAACATTTTATTTTCATTTCCCTTCTCTCTAAGATTCTAACATTCTTGCTCATCACTTTGACAATCAGAATCCCCCATTAGACTCCTAGCAACGAAAACTACAAGATTGCCTGATCAAAATCTCTAATAGAGTAAGTTCAATTTTACTATTTTCTTTTAGTTAAATTTTGAACTTGTAGGTTTGTCTCGATCTAAGTTTACGTAAGTGACCCTTTTAGCTTTAGGATTAGTCTTTGTTAGCTCAGAGTCCTAGTGACATAGTTAGATTTTTTATCAGGACTCTATGATGCAGGTTAAGCTACTCTTGAAGCTTTTGGTACATTTGGAGTTTTGAGTGAGCATCTGCTAAAGTAAAGGTAAGGGAACCTAGTTTAAAATTTTCAATAGAACGCTAGGCTAGAAGATCTGGATGTGGGGGTGACGTGGTCACGAGTTCCAAATTTTTGTTTGCAGGATTTCTTGTTTTGAGTATATTGGAAATTGATTGAACTTGAAATGTGAAATTTTAGATATAGTAGATGTTGTAGAAAGTATATGAGTTTGGAATTGAATGAGTTAATAAATGTATTAGAATAGTTTGTTGAATCAAGTTAAATGAAATGTTTGATAATAATTGATTGTTTGATTTTAAATGATTTTGATTCTGGAGCGACACACTCCTTTGTGTCAAGTATGTGTGTAGCTGAGTTGGGTCTTCCAATTAAGGAATTGTTGTTTGAACTGCTGGTCTCTACACCTACATCAAGAAAAGTATTGACCTCTATAGTTCGCTCTAAATGTCCAGTAATAGTAGAGGGACACAGGTTCAAAATAAATTTGATCTATCTACCTATTCAGGACCTGGATGTTATCCTAGGAATGGATTGACTACCTTCCAATCATATTTTCATAGATTGTGGTCAACAGAAAATAGTGTTTTCACATTCCAGGGAGTTAAATGTGATGTCTGCTCACCATGTGTGGTCGGAATTGAAAGAAAGATCAAGATGCTTTGTAATCTTAACTCAAATGGAAGTTAAGAATGAAAAAGAAATGAGCAGTATACATGTGGTGAAGGATTTCATGGATGTATTTCCAGAAGAAATACCTAGATTACCTCCTAAGAGAGAAGTGGAATTCTCTATTGATTTGGTACCTGGAGCTGGACCAATGTCAATGGGACCTTACAGAATGGCTCCAGCTAAGTTGATTGAACTAAAGAAGCAAGTTGAAGATTTATTGGAGAAACAGTTCATCAGGCTCAGTGTATCTCCATGGGGCGCTTCAGTGCTTCTAGTTAAAAAGAAAGATGGAGGGTCTCGGTTGCGTGTAGATTACAGGCAGTTGAATAAGTTGGCCATCAAGAACAAGTATCCTCTGCCCAGAATTGATGATTTGATGGATCAGTTACATGAAGCCTTAGTGTTCTTAAAGATTGATCTGAGATCTGGATACCACCAAATTTTGGTAAAGGCTGAAGATGTTTAGAAGACAACATTTAGGTCTCGTTAGGGATACTATGAGTATGTGGTGATGCCGTTTGGAGTAACCAATGCTCCAGCTTTGTTCATGGATTGCATGAATAGAATTTTCTGTCATTTCTTGGATAAGTTTGTTGTAGTCTTTATAGACGACATACTTATTTATTCAAGGGCCGAGGAAGAACATGAAGAACATCAGAAGACAGTGTTGGAGATTCTTAGGGAGAAACAATTATATGCTAAGTTCTCTAAGTGTGAGTTTTGGCTGAAGGAAGTCAACTTCTTAAGGCATGTAATATCAACTCATAGGATCTTAGCGGTTCCAGCCAAGGTGGAGGCAGTGTTTCAGTGGGAACGTGATAACTGTCGTTTTGCTGTCAAATTAATATGATTCTAGCGTAGACTTGTCTAACACTAGAGAGATGATAGTATAATTGTGGTCAGATGACCCCAAGTCGTCTCCCAACGAATCCAATAGTA
>Ga0123342_1004602_pt1 | contig 20848 bp, 24 predicted proteins | sample Turbeawhitnodule_FD_89960 | JGI IMG/M metagenome (GOLD analysis project Ga0123342, IMG submission 89960) | Root nodule microbial communities of legume samples collected from Mexico - Turtle bean Mexico white nodule | ecosystem: Host-associated > Plants > Roots > Nodule | place: Mexico: Nepantla...
CGATAACGCACCGTCTTGCGGTCGGCGGATATGATCTGGCAGGCCCGCCGCTCCGAAAGACCCATCACGGCCTTCAGATGCGTGACGGCTTCACGCTTGGCGGCAGGCCCTACCATTTTTTTGAAAGTAGCTCGCGGAGTGCTGCTGCGTCCAGCATCTGCTCGGCGAGCAGCTTCTTCAGCTTGGCATTCTCATCTTCAAGCGCCTTCAGCCGCTTGGCCTCAGAGATTTCCATGCCGCCGTATTTGGCTTTCCAGTTGTAAAACGTCGCTTCTGAAATTCCGTGCTTGCGGCAAAGGTCGGCGGCCTTCGCACCAGCCTCCTGCTCCTTCAGCACCGCAATAATCTGCTCTTCGGTAAATCTCTGCTTCTTCATTCGTCCGTCCTTTGATGGGCCGGACTCTAATCAATTCTGGAGGAAATTCGCAGTGGCAGGTCACCCGCGCCCACTCACTATTGCAGGCTACAGATAAAAACCAGCGCCGTGACCGAGTCTCAGCGGCGCTGGTTTTTTGCTATTCGCAACTCATTGCCATGTCGGCGTGTTCATTGGACATGCGTTTCCACACGGAAATCCGAATAGCCCATAAACTGACGATCTCGGTTGATATTTCCCGAGCGATGGTGGCTCGATGCTCTTTGATTGAACATCGGGCCACGTCATTTAAAGATCAGCGTCGTGTGGTGCTATTCGCATCACCTGGCGCATACATAAATCGCCCTCTGGGTGACAGGTCGTAAGCATCTCGCCGTCGATCACCCGGAACTCTCGGACATCTGGCTGCTCAAATAGCCCCAACGGGAGCGGCGCGGTGGCGCTAGGGTTATGAAATACTCGCAGGCCGTCTCGAAGGCTTTCGATATAGTCCGGCTTGTCCGCAGCAATAGAGATAAGCTCCGAATTATTTCGTATTCGGATCGCCTGGAAAACGAATTGCTCGGTGCTCCGCCCCAGGGCACGAACTTTGCCATATGTCGCGACGCTGCTGTACATGACAGCACTCACACACGCGAACTCTGATCGATTGAAGATGCCGAGAGGGAGAGGGATGCTCTCATTCTTTAGGAAAGTCTCCCGCTCTTCAATGTCGTAGAGTAGCCGCTGCATCGCTACGTCACCCAACTGGAAGCTATCGGGTGTTCCGAAGTTGTGCAAAGCGATCACGAAAGATTTGCCCTGAACATGAGGAAGGCCGGAATATCGTCGATCAAAAAGACGCCTTTTTGCGTCGAGGCTGTTGTAGAGCCGTGCCAGTGTTTCCGTATAGCGCTGTTCGATGTGCCCTCCGCCCGTGAGGTCGCTGACCGATTTCATCCATTCCGGGGTCGAGTTTTCAGCGTGGCTGGAGATGACGGCTTCGACCACCATCGGGATGTCCACGGCTACAAAATCGGGGGCGTCGAACGAAAAGTCGATGTCGATGTCCAAGCTCTTGAAAACCGCATACAGGTAAAGCTCCCACCAGCAGCTATTGAAGGTCGTCTGAAATTCTCGAACGAACTTGTTATCACGGTCGATGAAACCTTTGGCCCAATCCGCCAGAACTTCACGGACGTCCCAACTATTGTCTGACAACAGGTTTTTGAAGTTTGGGTGCAGGCGGTCAGCAGGCAGAAGAGGTGTGAACAAGTCCATCATGCTGTCGTGGCTTTCCGTGATGTTGAAACTATACAGGAACGAGCGAGGTTGTTGCAAAGTCGGGATGAATCACGACGCTGTTTAGGAATATGTGGGCTAGCCAGCAGCCTGGTCTCCTTCGAAGCGAAATCACCTTGATGTAGCCGACGACTGGGCAATACCCCGAATTTCGAAGCACAACCCACCGAGTCGCCGCTTGTTCTTCGAGTAGGTATTAATGCGCAGGGCAAAATCCGGTTGACGTTGCCCCGCGACGGCGGCGACTTCATGCTCCCGCGTTATCCCCGTCCTTGATCCGATAGACGTCGGCATTATCCTGCACCTCACGCAAGCCTTTGTACGACGGGTGTCGGAGCTTGCCATCGGTTGTCCAGGCCCTGAATTCGACTTCAGCAATGAGGGTGGGCTGGAGCCATGTGACCTGACGCTTTCCGGAGTATCGAACTGGCGGCTGCTTTCGCTTCCAAGCTAGCTTGTCCATCATTTTCCGAAGCTGCACGGTTTGGGCTTCCTTAAAACCCGTGCCGACTGATCCGACGTAGATAAGATCGACGCCCTTATAAGCGCCTAACAGGAGCGAGGCGAAGCCGCCAAAGGCACCATTGCTTGGTTCGTATCCGACGATCATGAAACCTTCGCTCCGGATGCATTTCAGCTTCACCCAGTCGCCGGTCCTGCCTGATCGATATTTACTATTCCGATTTTTGCCGACAATGCCTTCGAGGCCAAGTCGACGTGCATGTTCCAGCAGCGCGGACGGATCGGCATCTACCTCCTCGGACAGGCGGATCGCACCCTCGTGACCATTAACGGCGTCTTCGAGGAGATGCCGCCGTTCCTGGTAATCGAGCCCTCGCAGGTCGTGCCCGTCTAGGTATAGGATGTCGAAGGCGTATAAGATCGCTGGCGACGTCAGATTCCCACTCTTCCGGCCATCCGCGCCGAGGGATGCCTGCAGCAGATTGAAGTCGCTACGACCTTGCTCATCGAGCATGACTGCTTCACCGTCCAGGATCATGGTGGCCGGTCCAAGGTCGCGGGCAGCTTCCGCAATCGCGGGGAACCGATCCACCCAGTTATACCCGCCGCGTGTCAGCAAGCGGACCCCATTGGGCTCGATATGGACGGCAAGACGGTATCCGTCCCACTTTATCTCCCACCCGAAGTTGCCCGCCGGTGCCTTTGCCTTCAACGCTGCCAATGCTGATTCGACACGATCCGGCATGGGATCGAATAACAGTTGCGGTTGCGCACGGTTTCGCTTGCGGATCGGACGGCTTTGTAGCTGACCATTATCATGGCCAAGCAAGGATTTGGATCGGGGTGGCGAACGCGGGACTTTTGCCATGCCTGCCATTTCAGCAGGAATTGATTTAAAAGTCTCCAATGCTCGGTATCAAGGCCACCCTAATTAATCTACTTCGCCACCTCAAAGCCGATCCGGCGATTCCGCTCGCGCAGAGCAGCTTTCCAAGTTGATATCGCTGATGATATCTTGCATGCATGCAGGCTTGCGTGATAGCAACATTGAACGATTGCAAGATTGCATGAATGTGATTTGGTTGGCTGCGATGGTTTGAGGACTGTGATGCCGGTAATTTGCGCTGCGAATCCCAAAGGGGGCGCTGGAAAAAGTACAATGCTTCTGGCGATTGCTGCATGCCTTTCCCACCAAGGCGCGTCAGTGATCATTATCGATGCTGATCCCAACAGACCGATCACAGATTGGCGGTCTGGACGTAGTGCCCTACCAATTGACGTCCGAAGCGACGCAACCGAAGCAAACATCCGCGACTTGATCAACGAGACGGCGTCCAAGGCTCAATTCGTCTTCGTTGATCTCGAAGGTACGGCAAGTCGTCTAACCTCCCGAGCGATCATAAGGAGCGATCTTACGCTCATTCCGCTCGCAGGCAGCGCCCTGGATGCTCAGCAAGCCGCAAGAGCGGTAAGCTTGGTAAAGGAGAGCGAGGCCGACATTGGGAAGAGGCTCCACTTCGCGTTGGCTTTCAATAGGACGAGCCCGCCCCCGTTTGTACGACGGATAGAGCGCGAGATTGGACAGCAAATGCGCAGAAGCAATTTGCCTGTCCTTGAAGCTCATCTGCATCGGCGCGAGGCTTACAATGCGATGTTCATGGAACGACTTGCGCTCCATGAATTGAACCCTTCGGCAATCAACGGGGTGCCTGCTGCAATCGAAAACGCTATGCAGGTCACTGGCGAGGTGCTTGAGTTGCTGCAAAGCCTGCCCAGAGAAAGGGCTGCGTGATGACAAGAGATTTGGGTTTCGGTGAAGGCGAGCGAAAGCTCGATGTTTCCAAGTTTGCCCCGAGAGAGGCAACTCCGGACGCCGACGACAACGCCACCCTTGGGGATGGAGCCGCAAAACGAGCAGGATTTACCAGTCGCGAACCTGTTGAGCGCGTGGCACGGCTTCGAAAGCCTTCTCAACCCTTCGACCAAGCTTTCGTACGAGCGCCTATTGACGTGATCAATAGGTTCAAGCGGTTTTGCAATGAGACTGGGATGTCGTATGGGGAAGCGCTTGATGAACTGATGCAACGAGCGAAGTTATAGCCCCGATGTTGAAGCCAGCCGTACCCTCAGCAACATGGCCGAATATTAGAAGGTGACCCGCGTGGCCAGACGATCAGGTTCAACCGACTCGAAGGCTCAAAAGGGTGTGGCCACTGTTGGCATGATGGTGGAGGCCGCGCTATGACACCGCCGCCCCAGAATCCGAAGATTTACCACATACTCAACGTGGATAAGCTCGCCTCGGTGATCACGGCTGGGCGTTTACACTGCGATTCCACTATCGTGACCATGAATCCGGTCGGGACCACCATCGGCATGGGAACTATTAAACAGCGTCGGTTCGAGCTTCCGGTTAAGTGCTATAGCAACGCGGCCGTCGCCGATTTTGTCCCTTTCTACTTCTGCCCTCGCTCGGTGATGCTGTACGTCATCCATTGTGCAAACAGCCCGGAACTCGAATACAAGGGCGGGCAAGGCCCGATAGTACATCTGGAAGCCGACTTGCATAAAGTGATTGCGTGGGCCAATGGTGCGAGCCAGAGCTGGGCGTTTAGCGGAAGCAATGCCGGGGCAGCTTACACATCCTTTTGGAATGACGTGAACGAGCTTCACCAATTGAATTGGCAGAACATCGCTGCGAATCAGTGGTCGCAGGCCGACGTTAAGGAAGACAAACAAGCAGAATTTCTAATGTACAAGTCTTTTCCTTGGAGTTTGGTCGACCGCATTGGAACACGTAGCCTTGATGTCCTCCACGCAGTTCACAATGCAATTGCACCAGCAGCACACAAGCCCCAAGTGGCAATGATGCCAGCTTGGTACTATTAGACGGAGGATTCGATGATCAATTTCGTTCAAGGCGATATCCTTCAGGCGAACGCAGACGCCATTATCAACACGGTCAACTGTGTCGGCATCATGGGTCGCGGGATTGCGCTTCAGTTCAAAAACGTGTTCCCCGAAAATTTCAGAGCTTATGAAGCAGCTTGCAAGCGCAACGAGGTAAATCCGGGTCGTATGTTTGTCTTCGAAACCGGCGAACTCAATCCGCGCTACATCATCAATTTTCCAACAAAGAGGCACTGGAAGGGGAAAAGCCGTATCGAGGACATCGAAAGTGGGCTGGTTGATCTAGTAGCAGTTATCAGTCGCTTCCAAATAAAATCGATTGCCGTGCCGCCCTTGGGATCGGGTCTCGGCGGACTCGATTGGAGCGACGTGCGACCTCTCATCGTGGATGCCCTCGCTCCTCTTCAACAACTTGACGTCGCGATTTATGAACCACACGGCGCACCAGACGTCGCGGCAATTGCACGAAACAAGCTTGTTCCGAACATGACGCCCGGCAGAGCGGCGCTCGTCGCTCTGCTCCAAAGATACCTGAACGGTTTGATGGACCCCTTCGTGACACTCTTGGAAGCGCATAAACTGATGTTCTTTTTACAGGAAGCAGGCGAGCCTCTGAAATTGAACTACGTGAAAGGCCAGTACGGTCCTTATGCTGAAACCCTTCGACACGCCCTACGCGCCGTGGAAGGGCATTTGATCTCCGGTTATGCCGATGGAGGTGATGACCCGACGAAGCAGCTTTCGATTGTGCCTGGTGCGAATGAGGATGCCGAAAAATTCCTGAAGGACCGCCCTGATACTCTGGAACGCTTCGACCGAGTTGCAAAACTTGTCAGTGGTTTTGAAAGTCCATTTGGCCTCGAACTTCTGTCGACTGTCTATTGGGTCGCCAAAAAAGAAGGTGCGAAAACTTCGGCGAGAACCGAGGAACTGGTTTACGCTTGGAATGCTCGCAAGCGCCGCTTCAGCCCACAACATATCGAGTTGGCACTCGAAACACTGGTGGATCGACAGTGGCTGGACGCTGATATCGCTCGGACACAAACCGTCGAAAAAAAGGCTCCTCCGGCGACGGCGGTGAACGCGTTCTGATTGAGCGAGCGCTGCAAGACAAAGGCTGCATCGCTTCGTTTGGTGGGACCAGTAAGGGCTAAGAATCAGTGCTCTACCCTCAATAGGCCAAGTGCCAGCAAGTCGGGTATCCGAAACGACGTTACGTGCATCAGAACCTCAGAGACTGGTTGACCTTCAGCTTTGTCTCTTCGGCCTCCCTTTGACGCCGCAAATCTTCCCTAGCTCGACGTTCCTCCCATTCCGCCTCTGATTCTAGTTTTTGCTTCAGGACACGGGTGGCTTGCGGTAGCCACTGCTTGAAATGATCGATCACGTTCTGTGCCGAATGGTTCGGAGTAGCAACTCGGGCTTCGGCACCGTTGAACTGGAAGGCTTCGGGCGGAATACCCATGACCGAGGAATAGTTGCCAAGGTTGTGCAGTGCATCAATCCATTTAGGACTCACGCTTCGATCCAGCGTAATCCGTAGCGTGCCACTGTCCCAATGAGCACCAACAATTTTTGGAGGCTCAAAGGCGAGTGGGTCGGTAATCTTCCCAACGGGTACAACGACCTGCTGAATAGCATCAAGCTTTTGCTTGCTGACCGCCTCAAACTGATGCCGTTGTATCAATGATTTTATCTTGGCCACGGTGTCGGGGCGCTCGTGGGAATTTTGGCGGATCATAACGTCGACTATAGCATCTAGAAATCCGAACTCCGCCGCGACGGACCCAATGGTGGCATAGCCTGACCCATGAGGCGGGGATCGTGTGAAAAGTTCGTTCAACATCATGCCCAAAGCGTAGATATCGGCAGGTGGACCCACAGTCACGCCGGGAGTGCGTTGCTCGGGAGCCGCGTACTGGAAGTTTGCCAAACGTTTACCTGGCGGTGTTTTGACGGGAGTGAGCAGAAATTCTTCATTAAAGTTGGCAACGCCGAAATCTGCGACCGCGAGCAAATTGCTTTTGTCCAGCGTTAGAATGTTTTCCGGTTTCAAATCGCGATGGGTTACACCCAGCATATGAGCCGCTTCGACGCCATCCAAGATTTGACTGAAGACAGGCAATACGTTGGAAGGTGTGATCCCTTTGTCTATCCAGTCTCGCAGACTTCCGTCGAAGCGCGGCATTACGTAAAATGGGCCATCGAGCCCCGCCTGTTTAACAAGACCATAGTCACTGACGGTAACGATGTTCGAGTGCCGGTTTTTTAGGAGGAAGCCGATTTCGTTCTTAAACCTTCGTCGCTTATCCTTGTCCTGGTGCAACAGCACTTTGACAGCCACTAGCGTCCCGGCAGCGTCTCGACCGGCGTACACGCGGCCCGCTCCGCCTTCGCCGATGACCGCCGTGAGGGTATATGAGTTGAAGGCCGTCTCGATCTCGATTGGTTGCTTTAGTGGGTTCACAAATCTCTCCGCGCTCAGCGAACTTATCTTGGAGGCGCCCAACTCGTGAGCGTCCGTGACGTTCCATTGGTCTCGACGTTCTTGCAAAACCGTCTTAGCCGTATCAGCCTGCTTTAGGTTGCTGGGGTTCTATGGCTGATCTCGCTCCAATAACGCAGGCCGCCGATTCGGCCGATCAAAAAAGCAGTTGGCGCTTCTGGATTAATTTCATCTCAATTGTCGCTCGCTTTGCTGACGCTCAAATGGAGATGTACCGCAACGGTGCCACAGCACAACCGCTTCGCCGTGTGCCTGAAGACTTCGCACGTATTTTTTGTGGCAAAAGCGGTCCCCTAATCTGAGAGTGTATTGGCGGAATCGCCTATCAGGTTTAGGTTGAGGCTCTTCACTGGTAGGAAAGCCTTGGATGACGAATGTCTATCAGGACCGTGAACAGACAGAAGCTAAACATTTCATCCTTCGCAAATATCTGCAGACTCTGGCATTCAAAACGCTACATGGCGGTTGGAGCACCCTTGCGTACATCGACGGCTTTTCCGGGCCATGGCAATCGAAGACCCCAGACCATTCTGACTCTTCATTTATGATCGCAATAGAAGTGCTGAAGGACGCCCAAAGCAAAGTGCGGGCGGCGGGAAAGAAACCTCGCGTCAAATGCCTTTTCGTTGAGGAGAACGCTGGGTCGTTTGCTCAGCTTCATCCGGCAGTCTCTGCCCATCACGACCCCGCAAACGACTTTTTCGTCGAGACTTTTCGCGGCAAGTTTGAGAACGCGCTCCCTCAGCTTCAACGAACGATGTCTAACGCATTCGCTTTAACGTTCATCGATCCGACCGGTTGGACCGGATACGAGTTCAACAAGGTCAAACCGGTTTTCGAGCACGCGCCAGGTGAGGTTTTGCTCAACTTCATGTTTGACTTCGTCAATCGGTTCACGGCCTCCTCTGATCCAAAAACGCTTGCATCATTTGCCGGAATTCTTGGTCCAGATTGGCAACAGCGGCTTGACCCGTTGTTGCCGCGTGAAGAAGCTTTGATGGCGCTCTTCACCGAACAATTTTGGAAGGCTGGCAAATTTTCGTACGTCCTGAGCACACCGATTGAGAAGATATCGGATCGGACGCATTTTCACATTGTGTACGGGACGCGTAGCCCGAAGGGACTGGAGGCTTACCGCCAAGTCGAATATGACGCGCTCAAAGATCACGGCATGCGCCGCGCAGCAGCCCGTGAAATGATCAGAGAGAAGAAAACCGGGCAAACTGATCTATTCGGTGCGGAGGGAGCGGCATCCGTGGCGGAAGGGTCGATGGAGGCGCAGATCGCAAGCATCAAGCACCAGGCAAAGGATTGGCTTCGCCAGCAATTGCCGACCTGTCCTCAGCCATTTTCTGATATTTGGCCAATGATGCTTGATAAGTTCATGCTCAGGAAGACCGACGCCAGAGACATCTGTGCCGAGCTGGGGAAATCTGGTGAAATCAAGGAAACCTGGCGCATGAACGGTTCGAAACGACAGAAGCCTGACGACAACGATCAGATTGAGCGGCCTTAGGCCGCAGCGGCGGGCATGTTGTCCCAGGTGCGGCCTCGATACGATCTGCCGGTTTTCTTCTTGTTGTAGCCGCCCCACTGCTTAAAGAAGAAGGCGGTGTCAGCATCGATGCACATGTCGAAGATTTCGTCGATCCACGCGGGTTCCATTGGCCGAGCCTGCGGGCCCGATTCACCTCCGACAATTGCCCAGCTAATTCCTTCGAGCCTTCCTGCCGCAACTGAACCTATAAGCGGCTCGAACGACACGAACCGGATGGCTGCTGGAACTTCGCGCAGTTCATCGAGCCGATGGATTACCCTGCCATCCTCTACGCTTGCGCCGAGCCAAACATTCGACAGCACTTCGAAGCCATCCTTAAGAATGGCAGCCATCCGGTCGGGTCGCTTGGTCAGTATTTGATAAGTGTGACGCGGCGTCTGTGCCATCACCGCCCAAACCTTGCGGATGAAGTCGGCTGGTACGTCCGGATGGAAGAGATCGGACATGGAATTGACGAAGACGTTCCGTGGACGCGACCAGGTCATCGGAATCTGGAGAGCGGTCTCGTCGAGAAAAAGCGCACCGGTCCATTTCGGGCGGCCGCCAGACTTGCGGGTGAGACCGCGATACTTTTCGACGCCCATTGCTTCGAGACGAGCGGCCATACGCATAGCATAGCAGTTGGTGCAGCCAGCGCTCATGATGGCGCAGCCCGCTACCGGATTCCATGTTGCATCCGTCCATTCAATTGAGGTTTCAGCCATCGCCAGCTCCAAAGTAGCCCGGCATTGTATCATGCTAGGTAAACAAACCGCTAAAACGGCACAACGAATGCTGGAGTGTGGTGGCTTAGGAACTTAACCTCAGCTTTGGCCCAGTACGAATGCGCTTATCCTACATGAAACCTTTCCGCTATTCCCGGCCGTGCGTTGGTCTCCGATTGCCAATCTGATAAATCGAAAATCCAGGCGCACTTACCATGGGGGCAAACGTGGTTCGGGGAAAACTCTTCGTCTTGGATTTAGCGACGTTTATTGCATTTTCGCCATACGGCCACGCTCTAAAGGCTGGGACAAGCTAAGGGAGCGCTCCGTTACGCATCCTGGAGGGCTGCTGGACTACGCGGAGGTGGCGGCCGAGATCAACCGTTTGGCCGGGGCCGACAAAGCGCTGGTGAACGATATTCATGATTCTTCCTTGCTGCTGCCACGGTCATTGTCCGTTCGTGATTGTAGAAACGCTCATCAGAGCCGCATAAGCCGCTTGGAATCTTGCCTCCCAGTCTGGCCCCCAAACCGAGATTGTGGCTTCATGTTGATCTTCACCGTTCAGTGCGTCGTGCCATCTTGAGGTTGTCGAAACGAACGCCGTTATCTCGAAATCTTCGAACTGGTCTGCGGTGACGTCGATGATCAAGTTGCCGTCCGAAAGCCACACATGCGAAGAATCACCACGGCGACCGCAGATATAGCGGAAGGGGCCAAAGCCGTGCTGGCCGAGGTAATGGGCCAAGAGAATCGAGGCATCGCCACACGCACCATGAGGAAATGATTGAAGCGATAGGCCATCGTCGCGCCGGTAGTTATCGAGCCGTATCCGGAAGTCTGCCGCGAGCGTTTGTATCTGATCCATAAGGCACGATTGATTGACTTGGTCTCAAAGTGCAACTGTTACTTTTGAGGTACATGCACTGAATGACGGGCGGCGTCTGCGGCAATGTGAAGATGCCGCCATTATCTGAACAGCAGCAGTTGCGGCGACGCACCCTGGGCCGCCTTGCGCTCCAATGACGACAAGGTCACGCCGAGCAGCCTAATGCCTCGACTGGCAGGGAAAATCGCCTGCAGGAGTGAGTTCACCGCATCCTCCAAGTCGAAGAATGAGCCGAGGGGCATCGCAGTCGTCTTGCTGCGGGTGATCTGAGTGAAGTTGGCGTACTTCACCTTAAGCGTCACTGTTTTGGCGCTGATTTCATTGGCATCGCAATAGCCCCAAACCTTCTCGATCAACGGTCGGATGCCTTCCCAGGCCGGATCAAATGAGTGGATGTCAGCCACAAAGGTATCTTCCGCGCCGACGGATTTTCTCACGCGGTTGGGTTTGATCTGCCGTTCGTCAATGCCGCGTGCAATGCCATAGAAATAGGGTCCGGATTTTCCGAAATGTTCGATCAGGAAGTCGAGGCTGCGGGCTTTGAGGTCGGCTCCCATCTCAATGCCGAGCCGATGCATCTTTTCGGCAGTGGCCGGGCCGACACCGTGGAATTTCTTGACCGGAAGCGCCTCGACGAACGCCGGGCCATTCTTCGGAGTAATCACTGCTTGGCCGTTTGGCTTGTTGAGGTCACTCGCCATTTTCGCCAGAAACTTGTTGTATGAAATTCCCGCCGATGCGTTCAGTCCGGTAGCCGCCTTGATCCTGGCGCGTATCTCCAGCGCGATCTCGGTAGCAGTATGCATGCCTTTAAGATTTTCAGTAACGTCGAGATAGGCTTCGTCGAGAGACAGCGGCTCGATCATCGCCGTGTACTCGGCAAATATCTCCCTGATTTGCAGCGAGACGGCTTTGTAGACGTCGAAGCGCGGTCTGACGAAGATCAAGTCAGGGCATTTGCGCTTGGCAGTAACCGATGGCATTGCCGAGTGAACACCATATTTGCGAGCTTCGTAGCTTGCCGCAGCAACGACACCCCGCGCCTCCGAGCCGCCGACAGCAACCGGCTTGCCGCGAAGATCGGGATTGTCGCGTTGTTCGACGGACGCGTAAAATGCGTCCATGTCGACGTGGATAACCTTGCGCTGCCGATTGCCATTGTCGCGGATCGCATTGTCCATGGCTTGATCAGATATCTCGACTATTCGATATGTTCGCCATCTTCACCGTCTTCGTCCTGGTCTGGCGGGAAGAGCAGCATCTCCTGCTGATATTCAAGCTCCGCGATCTGGTCGAACAGCATTTGTTCGTAATTTGAAAGCACGCTGCCGATATGCGCAAGGGAGTCGACAGGCAGGTGGCTTCCATCATCTGCCGTGACGGCGATCTGTCCCGCATAGACAACATCGATGTAGCTTTGGACCGTCTGCAATTCGCTTTTCGCAAATTCGATTTTGGACCCAATCGACGCGATGCGTAGCTCTTCGACGGTCACCCCGAAGGGCGTTGGCTCCGCTGCTTGCAGGGTGGCAGAGGAAATCACCTTATCAGTCATGTGATCTTCTCCTCTTCGTCGAACCGGGCGTCAGCAAGGCACGGGAACCAGGTTGTGCAACGGTCGATGCCGTCTTTAGGATTCATATTGCTGCAACCGAGCGCCAGTCTTCGCCGAAGCTGCGTAAACGTGAGACCACGAGCTTCTTCCGATCTAGCTCGCCAGATCGGCGGCAGTGCTTGCACTCGACTGTGACGACAGGCCCTGGGTAGTCGCGGAGCGAGAGCAGTTCATAGTAGGTATTTTTTCTTATCGATGACATTTTGGTGCCTGTGGACAGTCCATCGGTATTCGTTTGAATCCATTCGATCTTCGGCTTCAGCAGCAAGTCGCTGGGTTGCAGTTCCGGTGATGCTCGCCTGTTCATGCGCATTGACTCATATGGTGATAAGGAACAAATAGCGAACATACCCGCTTTTGACTGAGATGAAAACCTGTTTTGACGAAGGCTCCAAATGGCGCAGACCAGCGCGAACCTGATCATTTCCGACCTTCGAGATCGCATACAGCACCTCGAAGGGGCAATTGCGCGACCGAAGGCCATCCTGCCATTTGAGGTGGCCGAGATCGATGAACGCCTTCCGGGCGGCGGGTTGGCCTATGGAGCAGTGCACGAGTTTGCCGGTGGTGTAGCAGGGGCGGTTGATGGGGCCGCAGCGGCGCTCTTTGTCGCCGGTGTCGCGGCTCGAACTAAAGGCAAGGTCGTGTGGTGCCTGACGCGTCCCGACCTCTTTGCCCCGGCATTGGCTCAGGTCGGCCTTCACCCAGATCGCGTTGTCTATGTTGAAGCGATCCGCGAGGAATATGTTCTCGAAGCCTTCGAGGAAGCCTTGCGGTTCGGTGGGCTGGCGGCTGTCGTTGCCGAGCTGGTGCGCTTGCCAATGGTCGCATCACGGCGACTTCAACTTGCCGCCGAAAGCTCGGGGACAATCGGGCTGATTATCCGACGATGGCGACGGCAGACTGAGGCCGGTGATTTCGGCCATCCGACGGCGGCCGCAACACGATGGCGAATTTCCGTTTTGCCGTCGGAGCCGCTGCCGGTGCCTGGTATCGGCCGGGCGCGATGGCTGGCCGAGCTGATCAGGGTCAAAGCAGGTGAAAGTGCAGATTTTGAAATAGGTGCATGCGATGCCCAGGGTCGTATCAGTCTTCTTTCCGACGCTGGCGACGGATCGGGTCAGACGCAGCGATCCGTCCATACCAGTTGAAGCTCCGCTCGTCGTTGTTGCGAGAAGTGGTTCGAAACGGTGGCTGTCGGCCGTCGACTTGAACGCAGCAAAACTCGGGCTGCGCGTTGGCATGGCAGCTGCAAAGGCGCAGGCACTCGTTCAGGGTCTTCACATGGTCGACGCCGATCCTGCCGCCGATCTGGCAGCGCTGGAACGTCTGACGATCTGGGCGTTGTCGCAATACTCTCCGGTTGTCACAATCGATCCACCCGATGGTATCGTCATGGACACCGAGGGGGCCGATCATCTTCAGGGCGGCGAAGAGCTGATGCTGTCCGGTCTCGTGAACCGGTTTCGCGCCCGAGGTTTGATGGCCCGCGCTGTCGTCGCCGACACCTGGGGAGCTGCATACGGATTGGCACGATCCATGACGGCCGAGACTAAGGTAGTCCCGACAGGGAAAACGGCTGATTCGGTTGCCCGACTTCCTCCCTCGTCGCTGCGGATCAGTTCCGAGGCGCTGATCAGCCTACGAACGCTTGGCTTCGAAACTGTCGGCGAGCTGGCTGCCACACCGCGTGCGCCATTGGCCCTTCGCTTTGGTCCCGAAATCGGTCGTCGTGTTGACCAGATGTTCGGCCGGGTCGCCGAGCCGATTGAGCCGATCCGCTGTCCCGAGATCATCGAGGTCCATCGTGCTTTCGCCGAGCCAATTGCAGCTGTGGAGACCATCGGAAAATACATCTCGCGGCTCGTAACGAAGCTCTGTCTGGAACTTCAGGCAAAGGGGCTGGGCGTCCGGCGCACTGACCTGATCGTCCACCGGGTCGATAACACCATCCAGGCGCTCAGGGCCGGTACCGCCAAGCCGGTGCGAGATGTCGTCTGGTTGACCAAGCTGCTGCGTGACCGCATCGAGAAGATCGATCCCGGTTTCGGCATCGAAAAACTCAGTCTCGCGGCCACCATGGTCGAGCCTCTCGATGACAGGCAAATTGCATCCAGCCTGGTCGACGACGCTGCAGTCGATGTCGGTTCCTTTGTCGATGTGCTGGGCAATCGGGGAACCTATCGCATCTACCGTCTCGCTCCTGTCGCCAGTGATGTACCGGAACGATCCGTCCAACGCATATCCGCCGTCGCCGCCGAAGTTGGGCAGACCTGGCCGATGATCTGGCCGCGTCCGGTCAGACTGATGGATCGGCCCGAACTGATCGAGGTGATGGCACTGCTACCTGACCATCCACCGGTCTGGTTTACCTGGCGCGGCAAGCGCAGGCGCGTGAAACGGGCTGACGGCCCCGAGCGCATCTTCGGCGAATGGTGGCAACGAACATCCGAATGGGCAGCCGTTCGCGACTATTTCACCGTCGAGGACGAGACCGGCGAACGCTATTGGATTTTCCGGTCCGGCGACGGCGTCGATCACGATACCGGCTCGCATCGGTGGTTTATTCATGGGACGTTCGCATGAGATACGCCGAACTCCAGGTCACAACGCATTTCAGCTTCCTGCGTGGAGCCTCATCGGCGGAAGAGTTGTTTGCGACCGCAAAGGAACTGGGCATCGAGGCGCTCGGGATCGCCGACCGCAATTCGCTGGCAGGCATCGTGCGGGCACTGGAGGCATCTCGTGCCACGGGCCTGCGGTTGGTTGTTGGTTGTCGTCTCGACCTGCAGGACGGCATGTCAATGCTGGTCTATCCAACGGACCGGGCTGCCTACTCCCGACTGACCAGGCTGCTGACACTCGGAAAGGGCAGAGGCGGCAAAGCCAAATTTATTCTGACACTCGACGACGTCGCCCTCTATGCGGAGGGGCTGATTGGTATCCTCGTGCCCAACTTGCCGGATGAGAGCTGCTCGATCCAGCTTCGAAAGATGACCGAGGTCTTTGGTGATCGGACTTATGTTGCGCTTTGCCTGCGCCGACGGCCAAACGACCAGATGCGGCTGCATGAAATTTCCAACATGGCAGTCGGGCACCGGGTAAAGACCGTCGTCACCAATGATGTCCTGTTCCACGAGCCCAGCCGCCGCCAGCTGCAGGATGTGGTGACCTGCATCCGCACGGGAACCACAATCGACGATGTCGGCTTTGAGCGCGAGCGGCACGCCGATAGATTCCTCAAGCCGCCTGAAGAGATGGAACGGTTGTTCAGTAGCTATCCGGAGGCGCTCGCGCGGACGATGGAGATCGTCGAGCGCTGTCGCTTCAGCATGGAAGAATTGACCTACCAGTATCCGGAGGAGGCCATCGTTCCCGGCAAGACCGCCCAGCAGTCGCTGGAGCATTATGTCTGGGAATGCGTGCCCACCCGTTATCAAGAGGGGCTGCCTTCCCACGTGGAAAAGATCATCCGCCATGAACTGGCGCTGATCGAGACCATGCGCTACGCCCCCTATTTTTTGACGGTTTTTTCAATCGTCAGGTTCGCCCGTTCCAAGGGAATTCTTTGCCAGGGGCGGGGTTCCGCCGCCAACTCGGCCGTCTGCTTCGTGCTCGGCATCACCTCCATCGATCCGGATACCAACGACCTGCTGTTCGAACGTTTCGTTTCGCAGGAACGAGATGAGCCACCCGACATTGACGTCGATTTCGAACACGAGCGTCGGGAGGAGGTCATCCAGTGGATTTACAAGACCTACGGCCACCACAAGGCAGCGCTCTGCGCGACGGTGACGCGCTACCGGACAAAGGGTGCGATCCGAGATGTCGGCAAGGCGCTCGGCCTACCAGAGGACCTGATCAAGGCTTTGTCGTCGGGTGTCTGGGCATGGTCGGAAGCGGTTGGCGAAAAGCAGGTCAGGGAACTCAATCTCAATCCCGACGACCGGCGTCTCGCGTTGACGCTGCAGCTTGCCCAGCAATTGATGGGAGCGCCTCGTCACCTTGGGCAGCACCCCGGCGGTTTCGTGCTGACGCATGATCGTCTTGACCACCTCGTGCCTATCGAACCCGCATCCATGGTGGATCGCCAGGTGATCGAATGGGACAAGGACGACGTCGAAGCGCTCAAATTCATGAAGGTCGACGTGTTGGCGCTCGGCATGTTGACCTGCATGGCCAAGAGCTTTGCGTTCCTCGCCCAAGAGAAGGAGATCGATCTCGATCTCGCGACAATCCCGCAGGAGGACCCGGCTACCTATGCGATGATCCGCAAGGCCGACACCCTGGGCACGTTTCAGATCGAGAGCCGGGCCCAAATGTCGATGTTGCCGCGCATGAAGCCAAGAACCTTTTACGATCTCGTCATCCAGGTGGCCATCGTGCGGCCAGGGCCGATCCAGGGAGACATGGTGCACCCCTATTTGCGCCGCCGTGAGGGCAAAGAAAAGGTGGAGTACCCGACACCCGAGCTGGAGGCGGTCCTCCATAAGACCCTCGGAGTGCCGCTGTTTCAGGAATCGGCAATGAAGGTGGCGATGGTCTGCGCAGGGTTCTCAGGCGGGGAAGCTGACCAGTTGCGTCGGGCAATGGCGACCTTCAAGTTCACCGGGGGCGTCAGCAAGTTTGAGGACAAGCTCGTCTCCGGCATGATCCGCAACGGTTACTCGCCCGAATTTGCCAAGCGGACGTTCGGTCAGCTGGAGGGCTTCGGCTCCTATGGCTTCCCCGAAAGCCACGCGGCGAGTTTCGCCCTCATCGCCTATGCGTCGAGCTACATCAAATGCCATTTCCCCGACGTCTTCTGCGCGGCGCTCCTAAACTCGCAACCGATGGGATTTTATGCACCGGCCCAAATCGTGCGGGATGGCCGGGAGCACGGCGTCGAGGTTCGGCCGGTTTGCATCAACCAGTCACGATGGGATTGCACGCTCGAAGCAATCGACGGGTCGGACTGTCATGCCGTCCGCCTTGGCATGCGCATGGTGCGTGGTCTGGCAACGGCGGATGCGGCCCGGATCGTTGCTGCTCGCGCCGATCAACCTTTCGACAGCGTCGATGACATGTGGCGACGGTCCGGTGTGCCTGCCGCCTCGCTGGTGGAACTGGCCGAGGCCGACGCTTTTCTTCCGTCTCTCGGGTTGGAACGGCGTGATGCGCTGTGGGCTATCAAGGCGCTTCGTGATGAGCCGCTACCACTCTTTGCGGCAGCGGCCGAACGCGAAGCAAGAACGATTGCCGAGCAGCAAGAGCCGACGGTCGAACTGCGGCAGATGACGCAAGGGCACAACGTTGTCCTCGATTACGGGCACACCGGCCTGACCCTGCGGGAGCATCCCGTCAGCTTCCTTCGACGGGAGCTTGCCGAACACCGGATCGTCACCTGTTCGGAAGCGATGTCGGCTCGCGATGGCCGGTGGCTGATGGCAGCCGGGCTTGTGCTGGTTCGCCAGCGGCCCGGCTCCGCAAAAGGGGTCATCTTCATGACTATTGAAGACGAGACCGGCGTCGCCAACGTCGTCATCTGGCCCAAGCTATTCGAGCGGTCCAGACGCATTGCGCTCGGTGCCTCGATGATGGCGATCAACGGTCGCATCCAGCGTGAGGGCGATGTCGTGCATCTGGTCGCACAGCAGCTGTTTGACCTGTCGGGAGACCTGACGGGCTTGGCAGATCGCGACCTGGAATTCCGATTGCCGACCGGGAGGGGCGACGAGTTCGGCCACGGCACCCCAGGCGGGCCGGATTCGCGGGAGCCGGCTGGGCAAGGAATGAAGTCGCGGGATATTTTCATACCCGATTTGCATATCGATCAGCTTAAGGTGAAGAGCCGGAATTTTCAGTAGAAGAAACGTTGCTCCTGTAGTCTAATGCACCGGAGCGCTGCATCAACTGGCATTTCCGTACCAATTTCAGGCCAGAACATTTTGAAGAAAGTTTAGAAGCTTTAGGTTGATCACGGCGCGGGGCGAACGGAAAGAAAAGCCGACAGCCGCACTTAGAAAATAGTAATGATTCTGATATTTTCAGCGGTGCCATGGTATCATGTGGCAGGAGACTCTATTCTAGGTGGGTGGATCATGAAATATTGGAAAGAATATCCAGAATTTGCTGAGAGTGAATACTTTCCGTCGTTCGGCGTTGATCTTGATAAGAAGCGTTCTAAAGGATTTGACATAAATGAAGACCAATTGTGGATAGTCTTTCAACACTTTCAACAGCAGCAGCTCAATCAGCAGCAGCAGGAGCATAATCAGCGGGGAAATGGCACGCCTGAAGCTAGTAACGACGAACTTGAGAAAGAGCGTGATGCTGAGAAGATGATCCGTCAAAAATTGAGAGACGCAGCTGTGGATTTTCTCAGAAAGTTTGCTGCCGATGTTCATGACATCGTTTGCAATCCGACTAGAGTTTCTGAAGCTAGTAAGCTTACCCGAAAAGGTGTTGCTCCGGGAATGGCATCGCTAGCGTCTTTGGTTATGTTAAAACTCGGATATCCCGAGCCGCTCGCAATCGGATTTGCCACGTACTTATTTATGGTAATCTCAGAGGCCTCCAGAACTGCATTTTGCAGTGATTATAAGAAGGTTTAGGCAACTGTATTCCGGAGAAGATAAATGTAACGCCAAATGTAGAATTGCATACTCGGGTGGAATCTTATCTAAAATTATTTGGCGGGACTGCGATATAGTGTAATAACAGGAGGAGGTCATGAGGTTATTGTCGTTTACGTCGCTCGCTGTTATACTTACTTTGCAAACTTCGTCTGCTGCCGATGAAGGGGCCAACAGGCCGAAACCCTTCGGTCCGCCAGTGCTTCAGAATTATATGAGTCTGGATTCGCTGAATTGCAGTATTGGGCCGACCAGTTCCGACCTTGGCCCAATAGTGATCGATGTCCAAGTGGTGGCGGTCGATGTCCCCCTTTTGTTGACGCAAGAGAAGCGAATAGGTGAGCCTCCATTTGACAGAGCAGCGCTGTTTTTTCACGTTCCTACGACGAGTAGAGCATTCCCATTAGACCCGAAAAAGACACTTCATCAGCGCATGGCACCTTGGCTAAATCAAAACACAACCGCCGTCTATCCGGCAGAAGTCATAGACTGCATTCTGTTTCATACGGGGAAGCTGCTTCATGAGCAGCACCTGTTGACGCAGTCGCTTTTGAAGCGGCAGGAGCAAAGCGAGAGTCAAGCGAGAGAATTAGCGATTGAGCAAGATCGGGCGTTTCAGGTCCGGCTTGACGTTTTAGAAGCTGAGTTGAAGGAACTAAAGCGCTCACATGATGTCGCGAGGTAGCTCGCGGATAGTTTCCTTCGCTCGACCCTTAAGTGACGACTGAGAGGTTAGAGATGCGTGCTCCTCGGGCATTTTGTGTGATAATTGTTCTCATGATTGCGCACCCGTCTTTCGCAGATGAGGTCACTGACATACTCACGGTAATCAGTTGCCCCTATCGAACGCCGCAGCCTACAACTCTGCCTGATGTATCGGCCACTGACCGTCCTACCACACGCTTGACCGCTCCTGGACAAGGCCTCAACTCGTCTCTGGCGACGTTCTGGGTTCCTATAGAGACAACGAGCGTAATCGGCCGCGTGGGCACGAACGATAAGCGCGTCCGGATCGGAGCTGCGGTTCCTTACATGGGCGGAACGACTTCTGACAACCCTGCTCAGGTTCAGGCCGTAGAAAATCAATCATTACCCGACCATGCTTTGCTAGTTTACCCTGCCTCCACAATCGATTGCATCGTAAAAACCATGAACGCTACTTTAACTGCGGAGAGGAAAGCTGGTGCAGAAAGCCGTTTGGTTCTTGCCGCGCTCGTCGAACGCATCAACAAACTCGAAGGGACCATCCCCGAACAAATCAGAGAAATTCCAAATACTGAACACTCGGCACGGATACGGTCACTTGAGAAGCAGTTAGCCGAGGCCGAAGCCAGAATAGCAAAGCTACAGGCCAAGCTGCAGGTCTCGAACCGGTAGAATCCAGATTCGTTCGGCCCCGCCAGTGCCTTAGCTTCCGTCGCAAACCCATTCATTCTTAAATCGAGAGCGTCTATTTAAATCGCTGGTGTTGCATTAGGCCTTCTTTCATACGGCTCCATTATCGGCAACTCTTTGGAAATAAACCGGCGAGTCATTTCTGCTTGTGATGGCAGGCAGCATGATTTTGAAGTCGTCACCCAGAGGCTCCGTCCAATCGGCACCATCCGGCGGCGATCCGAAAACTTGACTTGGACAACGTCACTGAGCGTGTAAAATAGCTCCGCGTTTTCTCGTCGTTGGTCCAGCCACGCGCATCGAGCAGCCTGCCCTCAGGTGACCTGACCGGCATGCGATGATCGCCGCTCGAACCCGTGATCGTGTAGGTCATTCTCACGGTCTGGAGAGGTCCGGTTCCCTTCGAATATTGATAATGACCTTGCCCCCAAGTTTTATCCAGTTTTGCGTTCGCTCCAGCGGTTTTTGGTTGCTGTTGTTGGTTCGGTAGCGGCGGGTTGCGGTGCGGAGCCATTTCGGCTGCGCAGCACCGCATCAC
>Ga0123342_1004603_pt1 | contig 20846 bp, 10 predicted proteins | sample Turbeawhitnodule_FD_89960 | JGI IMG/M metagenome (GOLD analysis project Ga0123342, IMG submission 89960) | Root nodule microbial communities of legume samples collected from Mexico - Turtle bean Mexico white nodule | ecosystem: Host-associated > Plants > Roots > Nodule | place: Mexico: Nepantla...
GAGGATATTTACTGTTCACAGGTATATCCTCTCCTTCACTTCCCTGCACATCCCTTGATCCAAACCATGGATATCCACTCACATCCTTCCTCTTGAACAGTACATCCATGGAAGCAAACAGGGAGTTATAGTGTTATCATTATTACTTTACAAGATCTATCTCTCATTCCATCCAGTTTTACCACCAAGTACAAGTAACTCTTAACTAAATTGCTCCCGCACAACTAGGATAATTCCCTACTTTTGATGTGTTCGGGCCTTCAGTCTTTGAAATTTGATTTTCGATTTTCGATCTGGATAGGGGTATTTGCGATTGTACTATAACATTCTACTTAGTTTTAAGTGAATACAGAGAGAGTAAATGGTAATAGTCAAAGATTAAGGTATTTACCTTTTTATACTAATTGTGAAAATATGATCGAGACATGTTATTTTCAAGAAAAGAAATATGATGTTGAGATTTTTAGAATAGTGTCTTGATTTGTGATGTACTTGGGAAAGAACGATCCTGACTCTATTGGTATCTTAAAATTGTATAGATAAAAAGTATCAGGTGGTGAGAGTCAAAGGAAATTTATATAATTTTGTCTCGGGTGTGAGAAAACAGTGAAAAAACAAACGGGTATTTCAGATCATATGAATTAACTTTGTCATATGAGGTTGAGGTTGATATATTTTTATGCATATGACTATGTGGATTCCCAGTGGATAGTATGACAAGTGCATGTCTCTTAATGCTAATTTTAATATACTGGTCAGTCTTCTGAAAGTAGAGTCAAGTGTGTATGTGTTGTGGGTCAAGGAAAGTCTGACATGAAAAGGATGAATTATGAATTTTATAGACACTTGCTTTCTTTGTGAAAATATATGAAGATTGATGCATTTATGCTTGTTAAGTTAAGTTATATTTATATTTGAAATTTAAAAAATAGCTAGTTTACCATGTTAGACACAGTCCCTCACAAATTGGCACTGACACAAACCTGGAGTCACTGGTGTTTCTTTCTGGAGAAACAGTCGCACAAAGAAACATAATTTCAAGGTCACAGCTCACATACTCTCTTTTTTTCCTTTAAAAAATCATCTAATCTGAATGTTTGAGTAAGTTTTTTGGCTTAGCTTCCATTAGTTAGTAATTAGAAGAAGTTTCCATGTTTGAAAACGATACCTTCTTTCCCATTTCCACTAGCATACTCATATTCATGTACGTAGCAAGGTAACTGAAGTTGAGCTAGATCCAGGCCTAAAAGAAGAACTTTTACGACCCTATCTATGCTTAAGGGACTACGCATCACTGTAAACTATATATGGCCTAGCTATAGCAGCTAGGGCTTATTGAGTCAGTTTTTGAATTCCTACTTGTGGCGAGTTTTACGTAAACAATAACTTTGACCATATGCTACTATAGTACACTTTCAACATAGATTCACTGCAAATCAATACACAAAATAATAAGTAGCAGATGAGATGTGCATCATAAACTCTGCTACTTTTTGCTATCTACTTTCTGATGCTGCTAACTAGCTATAGCTCATGTACCTACACCTTATTTTATTTAGCCAGGACCCAGCTCTGCACTTACATGCTGCATATTGCAATAAAGGACTAATTATTATTATTATTATTACTCTTTATACATACATATACCTATTGAAGTGTACCGATCTACTACCTGAAGGAGGAGGCACTTCAGAGAAAAAACACTTTCTCTGTACCAGGACGAGAGATATGCAAAAAAAATATGTAAATAGACATTTTAAGTGAGATAATTAACTATATGGGATAACATGCTTATAATTCTACAACAAACCAATAAAACAATTTATACTGAATATTTTGACTTAAGCATTGGATTCATATGCTTAGAAATTTTATACAACTTCAACTCTACTCATTAATATACACTATTAACTAAATTACACACTATTTTATAAACTAAAACTTTATTAGTATCTAAAATAGTTTCTGTTATTAATAAAAATTTATAAAGTAGTTTTTATCTATTAGCTACCAAAGTTTTAGGTATTAACTAGTTATGTTCTAAATTAGTCTCCCTTAACCTATATTAGTTTAAAATCTAAAATATTAGTAGTCAAAATTTTGATAGCTAATTTAAATACCAATTTAGAAATATTTTATTAATAATAGAAATCATATTAGATATAATAATTTTTTAATCTTTAAATTAGTATATAATTTAGTTAATATAATGATTATTTTTTTTATCTCTAAACTTGGTTACTATTTAATGATTTTCGTGTAGTGATACTTTTAAAAAAAAAAATTAGTCACGGTTTATTTTTGGATTTGCCGGCTACATAATAATGATAATAGTAAATTATGTTTAAAGTTACTAAATAACATTTAGATAGAAATATGGAGTAAAACAAGAATCACTTATATATTAAATTGTTAGAACTACAGGTGGATTGACAAGTTAAACATAATAATGTTTGGAAAAATTATTGACATAAGTATTTAATAAAATAAAATTTTAATTTTAATACTGCAAAATAATTTTATAGAAACTGGAGTTACAAATTTTCTTCCTTAAATGGAAAAAATAAAATACCTTTTGGAGATATTAGAACTACATTACCAATGAAAAATTAATTGTGCTTGCATAAATAATTAGTTGAAAAATCATTATTACGCATATGCATTAAAAATGGCACACCTCTAGTCAGAGTTTATCAACTTTCTTAACATAGAAATCAAGTTTTGTTGAACATCTAAAAATGTTCATACAGGTGATTTTGAGATTTTAGGGATTAAACTAAATAACAATAATAAAATATAAAACTTCAATTTTTTTTTTCATTTCAATTCATTATATTGATATAAACCTTAGAAATTTCAAAAGAAACAGATACTATGGGAAAGAAATAGCTGGAGAATCCCTGTGCCAAAAAGGTCATTTGATATTGAAGATTTAGGGGTGAGAGTCAATAGAAATAGGAGAAAATGAAACAAAATAAGCATATATATATTACAACTTGCAGACATATAGGTTTTGAGATCATAAACCCACTTTTAGTAAAATCAGGTTGAATTGTTTCTGAGCACTATTTTGGGTCTTGATCAATGGCTAGATTGAATTGAAGAACATGTGCTTTCTATTTGGCCAAATATAGTTTGACAACTATAACATGAGGAGGATGATAATTACAAAAAGTCAAAAGCATGACCCAACTTTCATCCCCACTAAAGGGTGAATAGGAAAATAACAAAATCTCATTCAATCCTATTATTTATTTATGTAATAAACTTACTAAGAAAATGCATTTAATATTTGGAAAACATATTATAGAAAAACATCAAAATGAAGGTTGGGCACTACCAAATCTTAGAGTCATAAAAATTAATTCTATTCTATTTAATTAGATTATAAAATACAAAATTCAATTCTATCATTATTTTAATGTTTTAATATAAAATGAAGGAAGTGTTTTACATCAAGCACATTATTATTTAAATTATTGGAAATAAATTATATTCACAACTTTCATGTTTTCAATTCCTTGTTAGAATAATAACTTTACAATATTTATTTGATAGTAACTTTAAAATACATTCATTCTTCTCTTACTAATGTACTAAAATGTTCTCTTTTATCTTATTGAAATTAAATTTATTTTAGAAAATTACGTGTAATTAAACGACAGAAAACAGAATTATTAAAAAAATTGTTTTAATTTTCTATTTTATTTTAACTTTTTATAAAAGATATAGAATTTTTTTTTTCTTACCCTAGCATGTTAAAATCTATATATAAATTAATCAGAATTCAAATAAAGGTGGACAACTTATTAAGTAGAACAAGATTAATCACCTTGAATATGATTTAGAGGTAATTTTTTATTTAGAGGTAATTTTTTTATGAGGTAGTCTCTTATTTATTTTATTGTCTTCTTATTCATTTATTTATTTTTTATAAGAAAATCATTAAATATAAACCAATTTTAGAGACAAAAAATAATTAGTTGCTATAGTGATTAAATTAGAGATAATTTTAGTGACTAAAAATATTATTGGTTTCTAAATTAGTATCTATTATTAATAAACAGTACTTTTTAAATTGATATTTAAGTAGCTATCAAAGTTTTTGCTACTAAATTTAGAATCTAAATAATTGGTAGTTAATGAGATATCAATAATAAAAACTAATTTAGAAACTAATAATATTTTTAGTTTCTAAAATGATCTCTAATTTAATCACTATAGTAACTAATTATTTTATCTCTAAAATTGGTTTCTATTTAATGATTGTCTTGTAGTATTTTAGTTGTATTTAGCAAAGTTGGACATTTATTTTTACTTAGATTATCAAAGGAGTTATATTTTTTTTTATGAGGGCATAGTTGAGTTGTGAGTGTTTTTTTATAATTGAATTAGTGTAATTTTATAAAATAATTATTAAAATGGATAGATTTTGAAAGATTTATCCACATGGGTAAATTGTTATAGTGTGAAGATTATATTGTGAAGGTCGTGTACATATAACACGAATTTGAATTTGTAAAAGTAAAGTTGTGTCATCTTGACATGGTGTGAGTGTCCATACACTACTATTAATCGATGTTTATTTTTTATTATTTTAATCAGTATGATATGACGATATTTTTTATATTAAACTAAAGTTATGTATCTTTATACGACTTTTGTATGAAATTATTTTCTTATTTATGTTAATATTAATTGTTTATATAAAAATATTATTTGTGAAATGGTTTAGGGTTTAGGGTTTAGGGTTTAGGGTTTAGGTTTAAAATTTTTCATCTACACAATTATTGAAAAAAATAAGATCACTACGTAATTTTATATAAATTACAAGAAAAATAAAATATTAAAAATATAGAAATTATTATAAGAATTTTGATTATCATGGAAATTAACTTATTAGTTTTATTAGTTTTATGTAGTTATATATATTAATATATGTTTAGTTGTCTTGTGGGATAATGAGAAAAAAAATTGAAGCTATAAATTGATATTGTAAAAATAAATAAATAAATGAAAATTGGAAGTAAATTTTATTATCAACCTTGTATATACGACAATAAGAACATTTTGTTAGCATATTCAGAATTAACTCATTAATTTCGTTATGAATACAATGGATACTCTCTTTTCGATTTGTGTTATTAATGTAATATATATTGATATTTTCTCCCTTTTAGTTTACTATTATTACCTACTTTTACTATTGGCAGATAAGTTTTGAACATTCATTAGGTGAATTCACTATTTTATTATTTGGGATACGACTTGGGTCAATTGACCCTATCCATATTATCATCTATATGGTATTAGACGGTCTATGTGTGAATCTGTTTTAATTTGGTTGTGAAATGACAACGATCAATATAGAATAGACTATAAGACCAGACCATTTCCTTGCTAACCAACTTTTGAAAATTATGATGCTAACAATATTGTTGCTCCTCCATCGATTATCATGTATACATTTGGTTGAAGCTTGACGTATGCTCGTAACAATTGGAAGAACAATACAAGAGCATCCTTTGTTTCACCTTCAACAATGACAAAAACTATTGAAAAAAATTTCTAGTTGATATATTTACTAATTATAGTCAACAAAGTTCCATGGTATTTTCTGGTCAAGAATGTCCTATCAACTTGAACTATTGTCTTATATAAACACCATTAACAACATATGGATAAGTTATATTGAACTCATCAATGCATGACACGATTTTAATGTAATCCGATCTAAACTGAAGTTGTGTCATTGTGGTAAAACTTTATTTAAAATAAAAAAATCTAGATTAACAGTAATACAAGTCTTATGAGGCAAACACTACTTCCTTCTTATTAAAGTTGTGTCAAACTAACATGACTTCACTTTCATCTTCATATTCATAAATCTAAACTTATGTCATGCATGCATGACTTCTTTACAATAAAGTTGTATCATATTGACACAACTTACCCATATAGATAAATTTTTCAATTTTTTTTCATTTGCAATAATTTTTAATAAAATTAAACCAATTCAATTAAAAAACCATTGCAACAACTATAAGAAGCATTTTCATGTTATTATATCTCTTATAGTTTATCTTCAATGACCACAATAAAAAGGATCTCTATTTTTTTAAAAGTATATTCACAATTAATAGTTATATGCATAAATGATTATTTTTAGTATAATACAAAATTATATAGTTATTTTTTTGATTAAATATTTTTTTTATAATATTAAAATTTAATTTTATTACATTTACAATGTTTTTTTATTAGTTTTAAAATTGAATTGGTTTTAATTTTAGGTATTTTTGTTACTGTACAAAGATAAGGAGAGAGGGGAAAAGAAAGTGAACAGAGAGAAACTTATTTACCAGGAAGAAAAAAAATGTAGAAAAAAATGATATTTTTGTATTGATAATAAAAGAATTAAAATGTTAATAGTAGATGATAATAATAATAATAATAATATATATATATATATATATATATGTCATTATATAAAGAGATACACAATTTGATAAGTTTCTTTGGTTTTATTTTTAATTGAACAATTTTTTTTATTAAATAAAAATAAATTATTTATTTATTTAATACATAAATAATTGAATAATTTTCTCTTATTTTAAATAACTAAATATCTTATTTTTTAAAATAACATCTATATAACTTTTTTAACACTATTTTTAAAAATTACATATATATTTAAATTATATTATTTTTAATTAATAATACAAAAAATAATAAAACTATAAAATTATAGAAATAGAAAATAGAAAATTTATATATAATTTAATTAAATAAAAATGTAAATATACATGCACATAATAGCGCATGTGTAATAATAATAATAATAATAATAATAATAACATAGTAATAATAAAATTAATTATTTTTAATTTTTTCTATTTCTTTTAACTAAATACCTATAATTTGTAATATTTCTTATATATATTTATCATTGCCATTCCCATTTATTCCCATTTTGATTTTATTCTTCATCAAACTTTTTTTAATTCATTAAAAAATTTATTAAATGAAAATCAAATTTAAAGATAAAAAATAATTAATTATTATATTTATTAAATTAATTACTATTTTAAAATATAAAAAAATTTTAGTATCTAAATTAGTTTTTATCATTAATAAGCAATTTCTAAATTAATAATAACAATAAAAATTAATTTAGATATCAATAATATTTTTAATTTCTAAAATAATATTTAATTTAGTAAATATGAGATTTAATTATTTTTGTCTCTTTATATTTAATAATTTTTTAGTAGTAATTTATCTTCTCTTATATTTTAAAAATAATATTTTTTATTTATTTTTAATATTATTTAAGATAAATAACTTTATATTTTTTTAAAATAAAGAAATTTGTATGATATGAACTTATATAACATAAAACAATAGTTATGATTTTATTGTGCATATATGAAAAATAAACTAAAAATTATAAATTAAATGTATACAAAAGGTTTTAATAATCTAGTTAGATTATTTTATAAATAACATGACTTATTAAGAATTAAGACTTTATATATTACAGGAAAATACATACTCTAAGTAGGGATGACAAAGCGGGGCGGGATGTGCGGGCTGACCCGCGATCCGCTGGTAAAAAATGCGGGGCGGGGCAGACTGGTCTGTTAACCTGCAAGAAAAAAAGGATGAAAATTCTTCTAAGATGACCTCCAATGTTATTGAAATGGAGGAATGTCAATAATGTTTATGTTTAATGTTTTTGAATTAATGTTTATGTTTATATTTAATGTTTTTGGAAGTGGATGAATAGTGATATTTGATATTTATCTTAATGTTTAATGTTTAATGTTTTAATATTTGACTATGTTTGAAAATGAAGAAAAATTAATTTAAGTTTGATAGTAACAAATATATATGTTTTATAAAGTCACATGAATACATTTTTGTAACTAAACCATTTTATTGGAGTCCAACTAATTTACTTCAAATAGAGAATACAATACTGAGAACACAAGAGAATGTGATATCCAAAGTATTTCAATTATCTATCACAATGTAGAGAATCAAATATCTTTGAGGTGTGGTTGGAGACTGGGACTACTCTCTTTTTCCAATCTAAACCCAACTAGTTCTGAGCACTCTCTCTTTTCTATCCAAAAACCCTTCTATTTTTACTTTATTACAACTCTGCCCCCTTCTCCATGCCTTTGCCAAATTCAACTAATATATATACATACATATATATATACCTGCCTGCAATCAGCTTTCTCAACCCATTAATTTATTCATTTGAATATACTAATCTCATTTTTTTTTTCTTCACCGAAAATTATAAGCTCTTTTCTTCTGCACACTTCTTTCACAGTAATGTATGTATCACTTAACCTCCTTCCATGTCCTTTTAATCTTCTTCCAGCCCCACTAGCTTTGAGAACACCACTGAATCGATGAACAACATAATTCAGGTGTTAGTAGAACCCTTGCATTAAATCAAATTAAATTAGAAGGAGCCAAAGTTAGGAAGAAGTATTTTGAGGGAGAGAAAATGCGAGTGAAAGAGATGCACCCACTGTGTTGTATCTCTCTGGAGAGTCCTGGAATCGGCAACCATTCTCCGGAGCGCAAGGCCGCGAGGCTTTTTCAAATCAGAACCCTTCCGGTGCTGGGATCTCTAGGCAATGCTGCTCAGAGATGGGACACCACAGTGGCTGGTGTTCTCTACAAGTGGACCAATTACGGCAAAGGCTGGAGATCCCGATGGTTCCTCCTCCGGAATGGCGTTCTCTCTTACGCCAAGATCCGCTGTCCGGAGAATCTCAACCTCCTCACTCCTTCTGATGATGTTTGCCTCATCGGGGAGATTTCCACTAACCGTCTCGCACGAGTGGACAGAGCTGTCCCCGGCACACGACGGAAACACCGCAAAGCTTCTTCCTCCACCACCGGCGTAGTCCATCTCAAGGTAATTCTAATCTTCTATACCTACTTTTAATGTTGATTTTCTTTCCTTCTACCTTCTCCCATTCTGAAAATTAATGAAGGATCATTGCAGGCGTTGCCAGTGTGATCTGACTCCTCAGTTTCACTATTTACTGGCACTTGCAAGTTAGCTTAAGAAACTAAAATAATAACATTCCGATTTTCGATTTCACATATGCCAAATGTTAAAGTTATCTCTCCGTGCTTAAGTCTCGTTGATGACGTGATTAATGAACACGAAGATTTCGGCCATTAAAATTATTCACTAATGTGATTCTTCTTTGACAGTGTAAAGAAAAATAATATATATATATATATTATTTTATTTTTCTTTTTCGAACATTAATGTCAAAACCAGTGGATTTCAGCCATTGTTGGCTGTGACTTTGATTTTCTATCTACTAAGAGGCTTTATCTAATTTCAATATTAATTATCTAAAAAAATAAAGTATTTGTAGAGTGGAAACATGGATTGATTCTAATCAATCGCAGACTTTGATGATGATGGATTTGGTTTCAATGGGAAAGTTGGTGTTTGTAATTGTGGTTTTAATAACTGGTTGTTAATGTAGAGTGGGTCACATCAACAGGTGGCCAAGGAGGGTACGGTAGACTACGTCGTAGGAGCCCTAGGTAAGGCATTAACTTGCGGTCACATTAGGTGCGATGCCATTGGTAGTTGGCGGATGCATTTCTTCGATTCAGCTCTGCTCTGATTAATGTAGCTTCCTCTTGGCACCTGTTTTTCACCCAATCCTACCTTACCTCGTTTACCATTTCAGTTTAAAAACATGAAACACTTAATACACTGGGTCTTTTTGCTCTTTTCCCCGTCTTTTCTTTTTTTACTATTTTTTCCCTGTACGTCTTTCCCTTGTCTTGCATTGTTTTTGGTTTCCTCTTCCCACTTTCCTAGAACATGTTCCTGTAGCTTGTAAAGATTTGGGGAGAGAGAAATCGCGATGGTGGCATACTTTTATCTTTTCTTTGCTTGCCTTAACGGTAATGCATATGCAAGACTTGAAGGAGGAGTCACCTTATAATGGAACAGATAGAATAAAAAAAATAAAAAATGTTAACAGTGCGTTGATCCTACTGCAGTTAATTAGGGGTCTTGGACTGGCGTGCGTTTAGCTTTGTAAATTGGAATGACGTTACTTTAAGCAACCTTATGGGATGGGAGAAAGTCCATTCAGTTATATTGGTTTTATCGGAATATTTGAAACTTTAATTTTTAACAAAAGTAGAAAACTATGTGGGACTTGACAACAATTTGGTGGGGGTATTATCTTTTCAACTCTCCAGCGCTTTGGTTTTGTTCTTTTCTTTTAGTGATTATAGTGGTGAAACTTCTATTGTGCTTCAATGCTGTTCAATATAATCAGTCACCCCTCTCCTACTAGATAAAAGGGGCAAAAACAAACAAAGGAAGTAAGAGACAGTAAATAATGGTTTGCTACTTTATTTCTCAAATTCATTTTTATTTAGACAATTGAAAATCCCTTATAGTCTAACAGCTTATTCAAACTATGATTTTATATGATAATATATACATAATACACTGGTTTGGTCCAAAACCTGGCGGGCCTGTGTGTTCAGCGTGTTCTGATTATTACCAAGAGTCTTTCGTTACCAACAAAACTTTTGCTGTTTTTTGGTTGAGGTGGTAGGGGGCCTCTTTACTTTTTACTCATGCTTATTGTGTCCGTGTGTCTTCTTGGGAAGTTTATCCCCTTTTTTTTTGTAACAATTTGCTGTCAAGTGGGCTCTCCCATAAGTTTTGTTGCTGTCCTGTTCGTTTTACTCTCTAATAGTATATTTCTTTTTCAATGAACACTAATATCACTATTTTTTTTTCCTTTTCGTATAATTTTAGTATTTGCTATGTCTTTTTTTTATATTATTATTATTTATTTTTTTAATTTTATTTCTTATCGTTAAATTCTGTCCCTTTTATTTATTCTTCTTCAATGAGAAGAAAACTTAGATAGTTTGTTGGTGCATTGAAATTGAAGTTACATTGCGTGAATGTCTAGCAGATTTCATCATTTAAAGAGAGCAAGTCAGATGGTCGGCGTTTCTATATATTTACAGCAACGAAAACTCTCCATCTGAGAACTGATTCGAGGAATGATCGGGTAGCGTGGATACAGGCCTTGGTTTCAACACGTGGCCTGTATCCTCATCAACCCCTCAATGATCATCTCTTGCTTACACCCAATGATATATCCGTGTCAACCGACAGGCTTAAGTCACGCTTGCTTGAAGAGGGTACCAGTGAGGACCTTGTAAAGCAGTGCGAGCAAATCATGCTCTCGGAGTTCTCCGAAATGAAAGGACAACTTGAAGTTCTTTGTCAAGAGCGATCAAATTTGCTTGATACAATAAGGCAGTTGGAGGTAATTTCTTACCTTGTCTTGTATTCTGGAGTGCTTGTCACTATCATCCTCTATATGGGTCATTTGAATACTTAAAGGACTGGGGTGTTTATTACTTTACTATTCCCCACAACATCCCTACCATTTTAAATATGGTTAAAGATTATGAGTTGAGCAATAATTTAACGATTCCAGGTCATTTGATCTCTGAAGTTTTATGGTCTTTTGTTTTATAATTTATGATTGGGTCGGCTTGGATGGTCGAGTACATAGTTTGATAAAATAATTGCGGAAATATATTTGTTTAATGTTCAAAAGTTTCTTTTCAGTCTTCGTTTACCATCAATTATATTTTAAAAGCTATCTTTCTTGTAAGGAGACTGTTGTCTTGTCACGCGTACTACTTTTTCTTATTCTAATTAAATATTTGTACATAAACTTTCAATACTTTAGCTATATTGTTTTAAATTTCTTGTGTATGTATTTTATTCCATAATAATTGCTGTGCTTCTTAGTTCTGTCAAACACATGGAAACATGTTTAGGGTGTATGTTGCTCTTGGATAATTATGATGAAATTATCTGATTACTTGAGTTGGTACAAATTCAGCTGAAGTGGTATTGTTGTCATACAATCAACCAAGTCAAAAAATAAATAAATTGGAAGACCACATGACATGTTTGTTTCATGCGGTCATGCATTCTTGGCTTTTTTGTGTTTTATTCTAATGTCTTTTAAAACTGGTGATAGCATCGATTGTTTTCTCCCTCTTCCCTTACTATAAAATGTAATGTAATTCACGGACTCACATGTCAATTCAATTATCATTTTAGTTTGACGTTTTCTCTATATGTGTAATTTCTGAATGTGAAAGGTCTTTACGGTACGTGACTTAACAAATTTGCTATTGATCATAATAAGCAGGCAGCTAATACTGAACCTGAGGCCACTGCAATACACGATGGTGAATACCAATTAACAAAGAACGAGTTTTCAAGTCTTGGACGAGGAAAATATAGTGGTACTGCTATATATGTTAGCAATGTTTTCTGTTTATACCTTTGCTGTTACTTTTGTCTTTCTTCTTTGATGTAATAAGCATGTGCTTGTATGCGGAATCTTTGTTGTATTGAAAGTTATCACAGGGACCAATGGTTCTGTCTTATATGAACAGGAGGAATATTGCTGACATCATTTTGTTATTGCAACCGTTTCTTGAATGATGAAAATTATTTGGCTAAATCCCCTTGGAACATGGACCTGTGTATTTTTATTTTTTTCCGAAGTTCTAGAGTTTTAATTCAATCAATAGAATTTTTACCAGCATCTTCATGACAATCTCTAGAGAATTTATCATTCATTATTTTATTTCATCGTTTAGATTCAGTTCACATGACAGTTTTGTTTCCAAAGTCAACCTGATGGCAATTACAAAAATTAATAATTTATATGGTCCTAGCCTCTACCGGTAGAGTCAATTTATTTATTTGTGAGACAGTTTATGTGAGAACATGAGGCACATGAATCCATGATTTGCTTATTCATTCAACCAGAATAAAAACTATTCTTCCTAAACATGCTGAGTTCATTTATCACACTTCGCTTGATAATGGAATGATCATATGCACCATCGTTGTGTACAAGTATGAATTGATATTCTGTCCATGTCTTTCGGTAAATTTGTCTACAATGAATCTATCTGCAACCTTCATTATTTATGAACTTGTCCTTTCAAGATGTACTATTATTTTCACATAAACCTTTTGGTTTCAGAATGTAGTACAACTGAATCATCTGATGATATTGAGAAACAAGAGATGGAGGAAGTGTCAGATGAAGATGAAATCTCATATTATGATACTAGAGATTGTTTTACAGAGCCTGATTGCAAATGTGAGTTAGAAAGAGCTATAAATCAAGTGGACAGGTGTAGGGAAGCCAGCACGCAATGCACTGATACAGAGAACATTCATCCTGACAAAATGGTCTGTAATTATAAGCACTCTCAGATAGCAAGACGAAAAAAGCTTCCAGATCCTATTGAGAAAGAGAAGGGTGTTAGTCTTTGGTCAATGATCAAGGACAACGTGGGAAAAGATCTAACGAGAGTTTGTCTCCCGGTATACTTTAATGAGCCTATATCATCCCTACAAAAATGTTGTGAGGACTTGGAGTACTCTTATCTTCTGGATCAAGCACACGAGTACGGAAAATCAGTAAGATACATCTTGCTCTTGTTTACGCCACTCACCAGTGTTGAACTGCAGGCAATATAAATTTAAAACTAGTATTGAATAGAATGCCCACATTATCAGCAACACTCCTTTACCACCCTTAATTGTTTCATTGTTTAGTGGGACGTGATAATTTTATCGGGACTTCTCTTTCCAACTCTATCCGTGAATGTTTTTGGGTTGTTTCCATGTCTGAGATATAGAGCGATTAAGTAACCTTCCTGCACTCCTTTAGCTTCTTTGTTTTTATGTTTTTAGTTATAATCATTCACTTTAGCTCACACAGAGAGGGGGAAATCATAATTTGACAATAGGAAATTAATCATACAATTTCTGTGAGTTTGTTTATTCACAAATAAGTATTTTCTAGTTGCCGCATAACCAAGTATGGGTTTCAAGATATCAGCCCTCATTTAGAAAATAGAGTACGGGTAGAAATTTCAACGAAGAATGAAAACAATTGAGATTATTTTCCACTTTCTAATGCTTTGGTTGCACAGGCAAGTACAAAGTGATTTTATTTTCATATTATCTACCTACTCACTTGATTCGTGCCCAACCAAGCATACTCCAATATGAAAGACTAAAATTTACTATATATTGCTACTTGCCTATCATTAGAACAGAGGTACTAAATAAAATACTTACAGCCATTCTACCACTACTTATGTAGCAAATATATTGTTATATAATAATAATTTATCTTAATTTAATATTTATTATTAAAAGTGATTGTTATTTGGTTGTTTAGAAAAAGTTGGATTTCAAAATATCATTTTTCTTTTTTAAGTTTTCACTTTTTATTTAGGAGAGTGTAAGCAAAACATTCCTAGTTTACATCTTTCTGTAGCAGAATCCACAGTAGGTTTGGTAACATGTCTGTTACCCTTGGACCTGGATCCTGCAGAAGCTATGTCTTTTGTTAACCTCGATGTGAAAAGAGAGATACTTGCGTTGCTAATGCATATGCAGAGCGTGCACTCAATGATAAATACGAGATTCAAGTTCAAATCATAAATTTGACAGTGGAATATGAGTGCTAAAATAATTTCTATGCACTTGTATGTCACACATGAGTGTTTTGTGGTAGAAAATAATAATAATGATACTTTGATTCAGAGTTGAAATCAATCATATTATTGTATTTGATTGTTTTCCCCTTTGAATACTTTTTTTCAGGGAAACGGTCTCCTTCGGGCACTGTATGTTGCTGCCTTTGCAGTTTCCGGTTATGCGTCATCTGAAGGTCGTAATTGTAAACCCTTTAATCCTTTATTAGGTGAAACCTTCGAAGCTGATTACCCCGAGAAAGGAATTCGCTTCTTTTCAGAGAAGGTTAGTTCCTTATGATTTACTGAAGCAGAGGTAAAGGATTGGAATATGAAAATGCTAAGATGGCATGAGGTCGAATTTAATTTTGGTATCTCTTGGGCTAATATCAATAAAGTTTCCTACAAATTAAATTTATTTGCATTAGACTTTTATAAGTTAAAAATTTAGAACAAATGTTAAGCCGTTTATCTACTACTTATTAGGTAAATTACACTCCATCTAATGGTGATTGCTTAAATTACATGGAACACAATGTCATATCCGGCTTGTTATTAACCCCTGTTGTTTACTTAGACGGTGGAAGATGAAATGTAAAATTGAGTGAAATCTTAAATGCCATGATAGAGTGTTCAAAAATTTTCATTTTGAATAAGTTGATAGTTTGTCCTTATATTATATTATTAGAAATGCACTTATAACGTAATACTTTTTCTTATTTTTGCTACGAGATCAGTTTTTTTACGAAGTTTGGTTGTTGTTAATTAATTGGAGTACATAAACTTTCTTATATAGGTGTAGGCTCAATTGTGGTTGTCTTAATGATGACGAGGGTCTTATATGCATAAGTGGTCTTTCTCTTTCTTTATCTGCAGTTGCTTTGTTGTTCAAAGCTTTGTTTAAGGTTTTTTGTTTTGTTTTGCTTTGTAGAGTTCGAAGTTCCAGAACCATGCATCACAATATAATGCATATTTACAAGTTTCAGCAGTTTATTCATATATAATATAATGTTTAGGCACACGTTACATCTCCATGGGATTCGATCTTCGTATGTATTTTTGTGTTAGTATTAATATGAGCAATTCATCAACCAGCTAATATAGTTCATGTTTCTGTCATTATGTCTGAAACAGGTCAGTCACCATCCAACTCTCATTGCCTGCCACTGCGAAGGTAGAGGATGGAAGTTTTGGGCTGACAGCAACATCCATTCAAAGTTTTGGGGAAGGTCAATTCAGCTTGACCCAGTGGGTGTTCTGACCCTAGAGTTCAATGATGGTGAAATATTTCAGTGGAGCAAGGTGTGCATTGTAAAATCACTATCTATTTTATTCCGCCAATCTGCCCGGTTGTACTACTGTCGTGCCTTTAAATTCCATCGTAAAATTTTCTCTAAATTAATGTTATGATTGTTGTTGTTTCTTGTATTAGGTCACCACCACGATTTATAATCTTATCCTTGGGAAAATATACTGTGATCATCATGGGAGCATGGATATACGTGGCAATCGTAAGTATTCATGCAGGCTCAAGTTCAAAGAGCAGACAATACTCGACCGAAATCCTCGCCAAGTAAGTTACTCGTTGTTTGTTAGAATAATTTGAATTTAAAAGATATATTATTATTTTATGAATATTTCTATCCATACCTTTAAAAGAATAATAACTAGATTTCTAATTTAAGTAAATGATTATAAATTTATTATAAAACATTTTAATTAATTAAATACTAAATTAGAAAAACTAATATTTTCATTATTAAAAATTAGCAAAATAATGAGGTGATGGAAATTTAATAACTATTGGTTTAAAAACAATGTCAGAGCCCTTGGAATTTTCAGAGGTATAGAAATTTTCCGTGAGAACGGTTATTTGGTACTAAGAATATTCTGTACGAATTACACGAAGGATCTTGATCTTTTTAAATAAGCTATAGCTAATAATGAAGGATAATCAAGGATAGTGACGAATAAAACTTTGACAAATAAAATATTTCGTCTCTTTTCCTACTGGTTATATTCGTGTTGTTTAGCATTTTCTTCATATCTCCTATATATGAGTATCCTGTTTCTTTCTTTTTCTCTGCTCCTTAAATCTCTGTTGACTTACGAGCTTTATCAATTTTTGCCTATGTCCAAATTTCAAAGTACCAAATTGTCTATTCAGTCATTTTCCTAAGCATCTCATTCAGTGTGTATGCCGCGCGTTCAATTAGGTGCATGGATTTGTTGAAGATGTAACGGGGGAAAAAGTCGCCACATTATTTGGCAAGTGGGATGACAGCATGTATTATATGAGTGGTAATGTAAATGTGAAACCTAAAGATTTCAGTTCACCAAACGCATCCTTGTTGTGGAAAAGGAGCATGTCATCTCCTAATCTCACCCGGTATAATTTGACACCATTTGCCATCACTCTGAATGAGCTAACTCCGGGACTGAAGGTATATAATGATGTATTGTATCGTTATTTGATATGCATTCCAATTCTTATATATGCGTCTCTAATTGTTTTTTATAGCCTTTTCTGATCCCGGGTATTTGATGACGGATTAAAGGAGAACCTACCGCCTACGGATTCCAGGCTTAGACCTGATCAACGACATCTAGAGAATGGGGAATACGACAAGGCTAATTTGGAGAAACAAAGGCTGGAAAAGCGTCAGAGAATGGTATGTCTGAAACTCTTCTCTTTTCTGCTTTGAGCACCCATTCTTGCTCCTCTTATTTCCTGTTTTCGGCTACTCCAGGATTTAGAGTTCTGAATGCTTATCTCTGGTTCTCCACAAATCTAATTAAATTGTTATCACTGTTTCATTTCCTGTGCTTCTGGATGTTGTACCCCCATAATGATATATTGTTTGTTGTCTATTACGTGTAGCTTGGTTGTTTTGGATATGCTCAGTTTTAAGAATAAAATTCTGTTTTCATTTTGTCTTTTTGTAATAATTATAAAATGTTATATATATATATATATATATATATATATATATATTTCTAAGATTGTTTTATCTGATCCTATTTTGGTTTAAAGAAGAAAGTAAAAGAAAAAAAATGAATGAAGTATGAGATGATTTTATAAGTTGTTCAATAAAAATAGTATTATATTAATATGTTTAATGAAAAGGAAATAGTGTTAAAAAATGAGTTTTTTAGTCATTAATATTTAAAATCACTTTTTCTTTCTTTCTTTTCATTTTGGAAAAAGAAAAACTGAACTTGTGGATTTCACTTATTTTTCATCTTTCTTTGCCCATAGAGATCAAAACAAGGAAAGTACTTGTTTTTTTTCACTCTTTTTTCCCTTCACACCAAATGAGAGCATAAGCTTTAAATTAAACTTTGCCTCTTTACTATTTTTAACTGATTTAATTCAGAATTAACAGTTTTTTTCTGAACCCAAACCATATTTTATGTCCTATAAGGTAGGGAGGAAATAAATAGAGAGATTGTAAGAGAAAATTAAAGAAGAGAAAGACTTAAAGGAAGAGAGAAATATAAAATAAAAATGAAGAGAAACAAAATCATAGATATCACTATTTGTGCTTCAGCTGTTTGTGTTGTAATTTGTGTGCTAGTGATATATTTTGTCAGTATGGTGATGATGATTATCATTGTACTTATTTCTTCTCCTTTGTATTGATGATCATCATGGTTTATATATATCCACAGTCAAGGAAAATACAAGAAAATGGTTGGAAGCCTAGGTGGTTCCGAAGAGATGGTGAAAGTGGAACCTTTCGCTACATTGGTGGATATTGGGAAGCGAGAGAGCTTGGAAGCTGGGATGGTTGCCCTGATATATTTAGTGAAATCAAAGAAGAGCCTGCCGATCCCTTAGCTGCATTTTAACTTGGTTCAGGTAAAGTTTTACATATTCGAATGTTTCATATACACTCAGAATATTCATAACACTTTCAATTTCTCCTTTACGAATTACGAAAGTTATTTTTTAATGATCATATTATTTTATGTTGCAGATAATGATGATGATGAAGGTTAACCAATTACGTGGGGAGTTTAGCTTTAATGTTGTTGGAAGGCGTGTGATTGTAGAAGAATTTGGGAAATGGTGATCCTTTGTTGGTGATATATGAACAGTGAGGAAGGGTACAGAGTTAACTTCCACGCTGCTTTGTGAATTTAAAGCACATACATGGTGAAGGCTACTACTGTTGCGCCGAAGAATAGTTACTTGGTCTTGGATGTGCGTATATACCAGGTGGGGAAATCCAGCTTCAAAGATCACAGCGTTACCTTGTCATAATTTTGCCTATTTATTTTTATATGGCTTTGTTTTGCTTGTATTTAATTAGCTGATGTAAGGATATATCCCTTTATCCTATTCTTGCTACATCACCCCCAATGGCTATTGATTTATGCATTTTGGTAGAAATAAACATCATGAGCCTTTTTTACCTTTCTCCTACTTTATTTCATATACAAGAATTTCAAATGGACATGCAAAAAGTAAAAATGATCACAAAATGTGAGATGTTTGAGTAATGCAAGTCATGTGTACACTTCAAATATAACTACCTAATGTACTAAAATATGTGCATGTATGTTGCTAAACCTCATACACAGATAGTTAACATTAAACCATAATCATACATAAATGAATATATGTTTAAAATTTGTTATTATCATAATAACAAGTGAAAATAAATAATCTTCATTATATATAATTATACATAAATAAAAAATAGTTTTATAGATGAGCACACAAACATATACATGCATAAAAGCGTATTTATTTCATTATTTAAATATTTGACTAAATTAGTAATCGTATGAAGAGTTGGATGAGGGTGTGAATATTTATAAAAAAAATATTTAACCAACTTCTCTATTCATCTATTGTTGTAATTGATAGTGATAAAACAAATTTTATGCTTATTTTTTTAATTATGAATCATTTTAACATGTTATTAGAAAAATGCTTCTGCATGGTCTATTATCAAAAGAAGGTATAAAATATATACATAAATTATCAAAGTTTAACTTATAAAAAAATAATAAAACATGGTAAATAAAACCGAAAATAAGCTTGTTTTCCCCTCTCAATAATGTATTTATGAAATATTTTTTAAACAATTAATCCGTTAATGTTTTACAATCACTTGTATACTTTTATCAAATAAAATATCATTTACTTACAATTGTTTTAAATTAGAGAAAAAAATTTCTTTCTTGAAGAGAAATGATACATTAACCACCTCTAATTTATGATATAAAAAAAATAATATTTTTATCATATCATACAAAAGTCGAAATTTTAGAAAAAAAAAAGTTGTATACTTAAACAAAGTTGTTAATGTATCATTATCAACTCCAATTTTTTTATATACTCACATTACAACTCAATATTATTATTTTAATATTTTTTATATTATTTAATTACAAATTTACTCTTTATTATATATATTTATTTTTAACTCACGACATTAAGCATTTTATATAAAACTATTATTTAAAAAAAAAAAATTTGTATCCATTCTCCACGTCCTTTTGGAAAAAGTTGTATTTGTCATTGGTCACAGGAGATGTGGAAGAAAACTTTTAATAGAATATAATTAAGGATGAGTATTCTAAAAAATGAAAAATGAATAAAGTTTGAAAATATATTTAAGCGTAATTTTAGTATTGTTATTTTGACATTGTTGTTTAAATTGTACCAATTTGTTTCTGAAAAGAAAATCAAAACTACTTGACTTTTTTATGAAACTTGATTAGTTGAGGAGTGTGAATTTATGATCTTCCAAAGATAAGTATTGAGTTTTGTTGGGCTGGAATATGGTGGGCCATGGCCGAAGCCTGAAGTGATAGCTGATTAATGATTAGTAACGAACTAGAAGCTCGTGAGCACCCACCATCACTTTCCTACATTACATATTGAAGCGACTTAACTGTGATGTTTGCAAGGAACATGTGCGTATACTTAAGACATGGATCAGATGGATGAAGCAGCTTATTACCATGGAGTAAACAATTTCAATTTATTTGCCTTTTCTTTTACACAGTGTAAACACAGAAAATGGTTACAACTTACAAGCTTATTTATATATGATAACAGATGCTAGCTCTCTTTTTTTTTTCTCCTTTTTTTAGAGTGAAAAAAACTTGATTAGGATATTGATACAAGCAGGGGGGGGGGGGGGGGTTTGGAAAAAAAAAAAAAAAAAAAGGGGGAGGGGGGGGGTAAGCAGAAAAAATGTTGTTTTTAA
>Ga0123342_1004604_pt1 | contig 20843 bp, 12 predicted proteins | sample Turbeawhitnodule_FD_89960 | JGI IMG/M metagenome (GOLD analysis project Ga0123342, IMG submission 89960) | Root nodule microbial communities of legume samples collected from Mexico - Turtle bean Mexico white nodule | ecosystem: Host-associated > Plants > Roots > Nodule | place: Mexico: Nepantla...
CCATAGCATGTATAACTCCATAAAACTCAGCAACCAAAGCAGTTTGAACTTCAAGAAACGCTGAAAAAGCACCAATAAATTCTCCCATACTCCCACGAAAAATACCTCCACAAGTAGCAAGACTAGGATACCTCCTAGCAGCCCCATCAGTATTAATTTTGACCCAGCCTGGTGAAGGAAATTCCCATCTAATAGGAAGAGGACGAAAAACTTTACCACTACAAGTCTTAATACCGAAAAACTTAATCACGTTGAAGTCCAACATATCATTCTTAAAACTAAAATTATTATTTATCCAATTAGTAATGTTTAATAAAACTATTTGATAAATGTAAATAACCTGAAAGATATATAACTATATAAGTATTATTACGTAAATAAATTATGTGTTTTCTAAATAAAATATATTCTTATCTAATTATAATTTATATTTTTAGAATAATTAAATTTTATAATACATTATTTATTTTTTATAAGTTCTATACAATTTTTTATTTGAACAAGTATTTTTTTCTAATGAGTTGATCTAATGAGTATTAATCAAATTTAAATTTTATTTATTGTATAAGTTTCTCTTTTGATTTTTCAATTTAAACTACTACTATATTGAGTTTTTTTCTTTACCATTTTCTTCATTTTAATTTATATATATATATATATATATATATATTAAAATAAAACATTAGTTACTTCAATTTGTAATGTTATTTTTTTTTAATTTGAACTATATAAAAATTTAAAAATAACCCAATAAATACTAAATTTAGGGCAATAATTAATTGTCTCAATGAAAATGAAGAATAAATAATAATAGGTAAAAAGTAATTGAGAATAATATTGAAATATATTAAAATATAAAGAATAATCGTGGAAGAAAATGAAATAAACTACAAGCTACAAACTAGAAACTAGCTAAAGAGTATATTTGGTAAAACTAATGAACTATAGTTACTAACTTATTTGACTCACAAAAAAAACTGATAATATTATATCAAAGTAGTTTATTTTAGGAAATTATAAACTACTTTAACTAACATTTGGCTGGTACCTCATTTAATTTTCTTCCATTGTTATTCCTTACATTTTAATATTTTTTAATTACCTTTAATTAATTTTTATCTTTTTTTTATTTATTTTTTATTTTTCAATTATATATTTTATAATATTACATTATTGTAATATTTGTTGGGTTACTCTTTAATTGTTTATGTAGTTCAAATTAAAAAAGATCGTACATTCAAATTGAAGTACTATTGTTTCATTGTGTGAAAATTATACACAATGAACATTGTAAAAACTAAACTCAATGTAACAATAGTTTAAACGGAAAGATAAAAAAATTATAATTACAACTACATAATAATATATTTTTAAAATATTAAATATAAATTTTATTTATATAATAAAAGCTGTGTAGTACTTGATAAATTTTGTGTCATTTTATGTAATAAGCTAGCTAACAAGTTTGAAACTTATAAATTAAGAGTTTATCATTTATTAACTAGGTTATCAACTACTAACTAGGTTATTAGCTATTGATTAACTTATCAGTTAGTTTTGTAAACTATATCCAAACTAGTTTGTAACTTATAAGTTAAAATATTTTAAAATAAGATATTTTGATATACCTTACCAAATATTTTTATATTAATTAAACTAGTTTATAAATTAGTCAAATAAATAAGTATTAATTTATTGACCTTATGAAAATTACTTTATCATTAATTTTTTTTTAAGATAATTAGAATAATTTTTTTTTTAATGAAATAATTTAAAATTTAGAATATGAAATATTTGTTATTAAAGTTATTATTTAAAGTTTCTCACAGGAATATTATGAAATTTTAGAGTAAGAGAAATAGAGTGATAATGAGTATAAAGATTAGAGAGACAATATTTAGTCATATTTAAAATGGGAACATAATATTAAAGGTTTGAAACACTTTATTTGACTAATGAGATGAATATTTCAAAATATTAAAGAAAGTATTATTATTTTATACTTAGAGATTAAGTAGGAGAGAGTATGCAATACTTTGAAGATTAATTAATTTGTTAATATTATATTATAATTGCATTAAATTTCATGTAAGTTGACTTTTAATACTATTAATCAATTAGTAGTTATTAATTATGTAGCACAGATATGGATACGGACACTGACACGATACGGATACGGACACGGAGATACATATAATCTCTAAAATGTAGGATACGGGGATACAGATCTATATATTATATAATTTCGAATTATATAAATTGAAAATAAATATTTATGTGCAAAAGTATGTTCCAAATTCTTTTGGGAGCAGAAAGATATTTTTCATGACTGGTTCAAAAGAATTTGTTATTATTTTTATAATCATAATAAAAATTTATACAATAAATTTGAATTTTTAGAAAGTTATTGTATTTATACATTTTAAAATTGTGTTAGAACTGTGTGCTAGAATTTTAAAAAATCTAACAAATATTTTTTGAATTGAACACTTCACCGATAAGTATCCTACGAGTGTCGACACGGATACGCCATTTAAAAAAAAGTGTACGAGCCTCATAGGTTATTAATACGAGAGTTACCATAATAAAGTTTTAATTACTTATTTATTTCAAATGGCATGTTGTTTTAATGTTTTTAATATTATTATTTATTTCACATCATTAACTATTTATTGACTGTTAACTATTTACTGTAATAATTTTTTATTTTAATTTAAGTTTAATTACGAATTATTTTTGTAACTGCAACTTTTTTTTAATTCTTGAACTTAAAACATTTTCTTTTAAGTTTCAACAGATCTTTTTTTTTTTAAATTTTTTTGAGAGTTTATACTTTAATCTCTTAAATAAATGAGTGATGCTTAAACAATGAAGAAGTAAGTAAACATTTAATTTAAAAATAAGAAAGTGACGCAAAATACGGTGGCTAAATTCTGTCCTTAATATTAACAAAGAACACTGGAATCTCGTAATCCAAAGGAGAAAGACTGTCACTGTACAACCTTAAGAAAATCCAAAAACCAGAAACCAAACCAAACACACCATCCACTTTTGTTGTCACACTGTTCTATACACTCTCTTCACTGTCTTTCACACCCCCAACAAGTTTCACTCTGACAGATTCACTCACAATACTTCCTCTCAATCTCAATTTCATGTTTTCTTCTCTTCTTTCCCCATTGAGTGCAGACATTCTTCTACTTCATTGTTCTTTTTATTTGATAAGGGCTTTATCTTTGGGTTAAATTGGTGACCCAATAGGGAGAGAGGAGTGGAATGCAGAGGCGCAAGTGGATTCCGTTGGCGCTGCTGAGAAAGTTGCTAATTTTAGCCATATGCTTCATAGCGTTTGTGGCTCTCTTCTCCGTGCGCATACACATTGTTCCTTCCTCTAAGGATCACAGGTTCAACGACAAGATCTCCACGGTTTGTTTCATCTTTTTATTTTGGTTTCTCTATTGTTATTCATTTCCCTTGTTAAATTAAAAAAAAAATGTTTAGGGTCATATTGCTATACGGCTATACCAGGTTCTTTGATTTTGTTTGGTGACCCTTTTCAATGGTTACTAATATGCAGAGTAAACAATTGTTAATTTATGTGTATAATTTAGGATTGTTTTAGGGTTTTTCTGTTGTCAACTGTTTTTTTCCGTACTTTGTTGACTTCAAGACTTCCATTAAGAGTAACCAATCTGAAAATAGCTCTTTGGTTTATGCTTTTCTGTACTTTTTACAGTGAATTGGATTTATTTCGGGAATTTTTGTTTTTGGTGATGTCGATTGATACCTTACTAATGTTAGTGATTTATTGGTTAATCTGTTGTTGTTTTTCAAATTTTGACAGGCTCAGGATCTGCAGAGCTGGACGCGAGAGCTCGCACCACCCCATTTATCCAAAGCTCCACTTTCTACTCCCAAGGTTTGAGCTTCATGTGAACACTGTCAAGTGACTTATTTGGTGGTCTCATTGTTTGAAAGCTTAGAAAATGTGATAGAGAAACAGAATCATGTACAATAGCTTCATATCAAGGATACATTTTTATTCATTTATTTGAGATGTGATAAAAATTGCACTCCAAAATGGGGTGTGCGAGATAGAAGTGGGATAAAAGGGAACGAAGAAGTGATGTGATGGAAAATGTAGATAAAGACAGGAAGAAAATGAGGTGGAAAAATAAATAGAAGAGAATTTAGGTGTATGTTCATGTTTTCCCTTTATTTATTTCCTCTATGATATCCACCAACCAGATGGGGGATTTCTTCTTTGCTATTATCATTTTGTTTCTGTTGGTTCTGCTTATTGTTAATGTTTATGCATCTCATCTGATGTGTAATTATGTGACTTTAAACTTGTTTGATTTAGTTTTAGCGCATGTCTAAAGGCGTTGGTGTGTATGATATGCATAGGAAGATATATTTAAATTATGCAAAGCAGTTATGTGCCATTCATGTTTTCACTCCTTTTGATTTGACAGTGGAATGGTACAAGAGGGTACTTAGATTACCAGAAGTTGTGGAAGCCTCCATCAAATCGTGGGTTTTTGCCTTGTGCAGAGCCCACACCTAACTACACCAGTAAGGAACTTAAACTTTCCTTTCAGGTTGTAATTATGAATTGTATTGGTACTAAAAGAAATAAATGTTTATTCAGCTCCTGCAGAGTCGCGAGGATATCTTTTAGTACATACAAATGGTGGGCTCAACCAAATGCGTTCTGGGGTCTGACCTCTGTCTCTCACTCTAAGTTTCTCCCATATTCATATTATTAGTATTATTGCAAAGTTATTTGGTATTGAAAATTTGGCTTGCTTAATTGATTGCTATGCTGATGGATGGCAATGAATGAGGATCATGGAATGTCTAATTTGTTAATTTTGAATGTTCTGTTCCATTTTTGTCTCTAGCTGAAGATTTGTTCCCTTTGCTGCAGATATGTGATATGGTAGCAGTGGCTCGTATCATAAAGGCCACTCTAGTAATTCCAGAACTTGATAAAAGATCATTTTGGCAAGATACTAGGTATTTTCAATTCTGCGATTCAGTTATTTTTCTTTTGTGCCTTCTCTCTGTATTGGATTTTCACTTAATTGAATTTTATAATTTTCTTTCAGCAATTTCTCTGATGTTTTTGATGAAGAGCATTTTATGAATTCTCTAGCTAATGATGTAAAAATCATTAAGAAACTCCCCTACGATCTGGTTAATGAAACCAAAGTGGTCAAGCAATTCATAAGCTGGTCTGGCATGGATTACTACGAGAATGAGATTGCTAGCTTGTGGGCAGATTACCAAGTATGTATGTTGTTGAAAGTCTATTGTTTTATACAGTTTTGTATTCTGTTTATTTTCTTTGTTTCTAATATATTGTGCAATCATCTAATTATTTATAACACCTGAAGGTTATTCGAGCTTCCAAATCTGATTCACGATTAGCAAACAACAATCTACCTCCGGACATACAGAAGCTTCGTTGCCGGGCTTGTTATGAAGCACTTCGCTTCTCTCCTCGCATTGAAAAACTGGGAAAAGTATATAAAGAGATCTGAACTCTTGTTGGTTTCTTTGTTTTTAGTCTCCTGATGTAATATTTTTTGTCATTCTTTAATGCTTTTTTATGTCCTTGTAGCTGTTGGTAGAGAGGATGAGGTCATTTGGTCCTTACATTGCGCTGCACTTGCGTTACGAGAAGGATATGCTTGCATTTAGTGGCTGCACCCATGATTTATCTCTTGTTGAAGCTGAAGAGCTTCGGATGATCAGGTATAGAACTATGACACTTCAACTCGCTTAATTGAATTTCATGTCTTTCACATATAATGTTTGGGAATTATCACGTGCAAAACATGTAGAGAGAACATTTCCTATTGGAAAATAAAGGAGATTGATCCAATAGAACAGAGGTCCAAAGGGCTTTGCCCCTTAACTCCAAAGGAAGTTGGGATTTTTCTTACTGCTCTTGGATACCCATCAACAACTCCGATATATATTGCTGCTGGAGAGATATATGGGGGCGAGTCTCACATGGCTGAATTGCGTTCCCGATATCCATTGTTGATGAGCAAGGTAAGGAATTGCAATACTGTGTTTCAATATATTGTTGTATATAACCTATTTTTTTCAATAATTTTATTGGATAGTTTGGTCAAATATTAGTATTTTCCGTATCTACCATCTAATCAAGATCAACTTGTAGCTTAGGTTGATAGTGTATTGACTAATAAATTGATATCTTTTAGGGAAGGTTATATAATGTCACGTTCTCTTAATAATCCTTTACCCTTATGTGGTTGAAAAGAAAGCAGTGTCAAAAGGTTAAGATGTTTTGACATGGAAACCTAAAATAGGGAGAATATCGCCCATTCCCACATTGTTTAAATGCATGGGGACTTACATCATAAGTAGGATAGCTGCATGGTTAGTTACATATAATGTTTGGTCAAGTTCATCTGCTGATTTCTCTATTAATTACATAAATGCTGTCATAAGTTCGATTAGAGGATTCTATTTTATAGGGTGAAGAAATTCTCTCAGTAGACAATGCAATGCTAAAATACCAGGGTTGATCTAGATTATAAAGGACAGATCATCATAACTTTTCTGTTGCAGAAACTACTGAAAAACGAGCGCTCCATTATTGATGATTAAAAGACCTTTTTTTCTTCTTGGGTGTCTAATAACTTATTTTCTCATTCACATGCATTGTAAGTCAAATAAGAGGAAGATAGTTTATGTTGTTGTGTTCAACTAACCTGAAAGAAAAACTCGGTCCTGCTTTTCTGAGCAATAGCAACTTGCTAAGAAGCATTTGTATCATGCTGATTAACCTAGCCTACCTGTGCTGTGATTATTTTCAGGAAAAGTTGGCATCCATAGAAGAGCTTGAACCTTTTTCCAATCATGCATCCCAAATGGCTGCTCTTGACTATATTGTATCTATTGAAAGTGATGTATTCATACCTTCTTATTCTGGAAACATGGCGAAGGCTGTTGAGGGTCATCGTCGATTTCTTGGACGTGGAAGAACAATATCTCCAGATAAGTAAGGCTGTAATTTTGCAGATCAACTTCTATTAGTTCATCTTTAAAAATTGTCTGATAAGCTCTTCGAAATTATCCATTACAAAGCTGTTCTGTCTGTGTCCTCTCATTTACCTAGGAAAGTCCTCGTTCGCCTGTTTGATAAACTGGATCAGGGACTAATGACGGAGGGGAAGAAATTATCAAATAGGATTATTGATCTCCACCGAAGACGGTATGCAATCGGAAAAGTCTTTATTTTTCATTTTAATTAATTTTATGGATGCTAAAGTATGTATAATGTGTTTGTGGTTCTTTCACTTCTATAATCACAAATGATAAATCTAATTGCCATGATCCCTCTCCATAGATCATTAGTAAAACAGGTCATGTACTGTGCTTTGTATGGAATATGACCCAACTAGCCTATATCTGTTCAGAATAAACTAGATCTCAAGCTTCATGGGAAGAGTATTAGCCAAACACTGACAGCAGGTTGGCAAGAATAATGATTTTTTTTCTGGGGAATTATGATGTTTGGCAAGAATTATCTTCCTCATTTAACCTATTGAAGAATCTGTTTCTAAATTACTTGTTTCAATAATATACTGATCACAGGGTGAACTTCAATTTGATTTTTCATTTGTTGCATGTATTGCACAGACTTGGTTCTCCCAGAAAGAGAAAAGGGCCAATTTCTGGGACAAAGGGGATGGAAAGGTTCCGGTCAGAAGAAACCTTTTATGCTAATCCCCTACCTGATTGTTTATGCCGGAGAGAACCAGCACCAGCTCTAAACATCTCTCACATTGTTTGATAGATGAAATACTGAAGTTTTTCCTTGGAAATAGCCCTTGGTGAAAGGGTGACACATGAGTTTTAGCATAAAATGAAGATCTTGAAGGCATGGTACTGTGGTGACAGAGTGTATATACCGGTATCACTGTTACACGTATCCTTTAATTGGGGGCTGGGAATAGGAATAAAGGAAGTGAAAAAAAGAAAGGAAAAGAAAACCCATATTGGGGTTTTGATACAAAGATTAGATGGAGATTTGACATCACTGGATTCATTTGTTCTGTGGACATTACTTGATTATTAAGGCAGGTAGATCACCCTTTATTGTATTTCTTCTTCACCAATCTCACATTTTGTAATTTGTTCTTGTTGAAGACAACAAAAAGTAAAAATCTTTTATTTTTATTTCTGGTGTACATTGTTTTTTTTTTTTTTCTTTTATTGTGAGAGGAAGTGTGGTGGTACTTTATCTTACACTTTGAAACAAAAGTCACACGCAATAAATATATACAATTAAAAAATAAAATATGTTTTCAATTATTGTAAATATGACTTTTTCATTTGTTTCCAGTCTCTACAAAAGATATTTGCTAGTTTTAAATATGACTATTTTCAGTCGTTTCTTTTCAGTTTATCATTAACAATGGCTACTGTAATACTAAAAGTGGGAAATGTTCATAAATGTAATCAAGGTAATGAATAGAAAATATGAAATTGAGATAATTAGATTATTTAGAAACTTAAATAATATATCTTAGATAGTTTTATATATTTGTATTAAAATTAATTATAATTTAATTCAATGCTTATAATTTATTTTCTATTATTAATTTTGATATTGCAATTTTGAATGATTATAAGAGTATTTACTTTCTAATTTAAAGATAAAAATAAGAAAATGTGCTTTATATTTTTATAATTACTAATTATAATACATTAAAAAATAAGTAATATACAAAATTAATAATTAATATTTTTCCTTCTCTACACAATTTAAAACTATTACAAACATGATTTAGTTCATAGTATACTAATATATTTTGCCACTAATGGTTCTTTACATATAAAATATTAAATATACAATTATAAAACAAAAATCATACGTAATAAGTTTTAAAATAGCATTTTATAAATAAAATTAATTATTTTAAAAATAACACAATATTTATTATCCATAATATAAAAACATGTTATTATATTTTTTATAAAAAAATGCGTTAATTAATTGAATTATGTACTTAAAAATAATCTAAGTATTTCAATTAATATTTATATTTTTGGTACTAAATATATTATAGTTAATAATAAAAACTAAAAAAAATTAACAAAATTTCGAATTTGAAAGTAACAAAAAGTTATATAGAATAAATAATACATGATAATATTTATAGAGATTTAAAGTATATTTAAGCCAATTGGTTATATTAGTACATAAGTAATGATTAATTTTTTTTTATATTAAGTATAGTTTTAGTATACTATAATTGTTCTTATCAGAAAAGAGTGTTGTTCTCTCGATGTGGAAGAAAGTGGTTTGTCTTGCAAGTTAAGTTATGTTCGTCAAGTTTGTTGAAGACGAGGCAAAGACATTATCTGCAAAAGATTATCTGACACTTAAATCCGTAAGAACATATAGAATTATAAGTATATAATTGAGTATGAGAATGAAGTCAATACTTCCTGTGGGATTGATTTGTATTTATAAGCTATTTTTTTTGCTTGAGCTGAGGTATTCAAAAGACATTCAAAACAAAGAAGATATATAATTGATTATTGAATATTTATCATTCAATTATTATTATAAATATCTAAGTTATACGATTGTACTTGATTTGATTGTATTGCATCCGATTTCATTGAATTTTATATTATTATATGTATCTCCGTATATCTTGGATATGGATAGGTACATAAGTCCCCAACATCCGAATCCATAAATGAGGTGCATTTGGACTGATTTGATGGATGAACGGGTTTTAGTGTTCGCCAAGTGTTCATTGGATTATTTTGATTCAATGATATTTTATTTGTTGTGAGTTGAATTACTTTGAGATAGTAATTTATTTTCAAATAACTTGTCAAATTATGATGGCTGCTTATTTTTAAAAGAATTTGTATAACTTTGTTCCGATGATTACTTGATCTCATATAATGATTTTGTATAACTTTGACCCGATGATGTTTCATCTCAGATAGTGATTATGCATATCTTGGATCTCATGACTATTTGATCTCGGATAACAATTTTGTATAGCTTTAATTCGATTATTGTTTAATATCGGGTAGTGATTTTGTTTTCCAATGATTGTTTGGTCTTGGATAGTAATTGTTCCGATGATCGTTTGATCTCAGATAAACATTATTGATTCGATGATCGTTTGATCTAAAAGAATGTTCTTTCTTTAATTGTTTGCTCTTATAATAATAATAATTCCGATGACCATTTGATCTCAGATAGTGTTTTTGACTATTTGGTCTTATAATAATTATTTTGATGATCGTTTGATCGTGGATAAACATTATTGATATGATGATCTTTTGATCTCAGAGTGTTCTTTCTTTGGCCATTTGGTCTTGTAATAATAATTCGGATGATTGTTTGATCTTAGATAGACACTTTTGATCCTATGGTTGTTTGATCTCAGATAGTGTTCTTTGACTGTTAGGTCTTATAATAATTATTTCGATGATTGTTTGACCTCGGATAGACACTGTTGATCCAATGATTGTTTGATCTCGAAGAGTATTCTTTCTTTTGATTGTTTGATCTTGGAGAGTATTCTTTCTTTGATTGTTTGGTCTTGTAGTAATAATTATGATGATCGTTTGATCTCGACTATTAATGTACTATTTGAAATAGATACCAAAAGAATTTTAAAAATATAATTTAGGATAAAAATAATGCTAAGGAAAAATAGTACCTCATTTTTATCAATAATTGAGTTGTAATAACCTTTAAAATGGGCCACAATCCAAGTTCTTCACAAAGGTTTGCCATTTAATTCTTCAAGCTTGTAAATCCTATTTTGTAGTGAGTCTACTACTCGATATGGGTATTCCCAGTTGAGTGCTAGTTTTCCTTCATGTCTATCTTTCCGAGCTTCTCCGAGCTTTTGCCACACCAAGTCACCTTTTGTGATAGTTGCCAATGACTCAACTTCTATCCACTTAGTGAACTAATCAATGGCTAGTATTAAGAATTTTACCTACCTTTTTGGCGAGGGGGAATGCACCGAGTATGTCAATTCCCCAAAATGTAAATGGTTGCGGAGAGGCTATTATATACAACTCTTCAGGAGGTAGTGCATAAAGGAGTTCGTACTTTTAGTATACTTGACATTTTTCAGTAAAGGTGTGGACATCCTTCCAAAGTGTTTGCCAATAATACCTTGCTCTTAAAACTTGTGGCGCCATACATCGGGCTCGCAAATGCATCCCAAATATGCCTTTGTCGAGTTCAACGAGCACGTATTTAGCTTAGTTGTCGTCCAAGCATTTCAACAACGAGGAGAAAAAAACAAAGTTACCCGATTTGTTGAACAAGGTGCTTTGATGTCTCCAAATTCAAGTGGAAAGCGTGAAGACCTTGCTGCTAGTTGTTTGTGTGTTGTCTAGTAGTCTTTGAAATGTTAATTCACTCCTTAAGATGATCCAAATTCATTTGAATCTTATCTTTTTGAAAAGATGGATTTTCTAAAAGGGTGTGAAATTTCAACCTGTTGAAATGTTGAATCAACTGGTTGTTTGACACTTATTGGTTTTTAAAATGGCGTGGAAAAGCTTATTTTTGTTTTGACTTTGTTGTTAAACAAATTCAACCGGTTGTTTCGAGAAATCAACTGGTTGTTTTTCTAAAAACCTTATGAGAATTCTGTTAAGTTGTTCCAATCTGTTTCAACTGATTTCAACTGCTTTTGGTTTTTGATTAAACCGCTTTGACCACTTGATTGTGGTCTTATAAAGGTGGTTATACGCTCTTATGCATTATCTAAGAAAGAGAGATCAATCAAAAACATTTTTCAAGATTTCAAAAAGCTTTTGGATCATCTCAAGTGTGGAATAGGATTGGGTCTTGTACTTCTGAACTTTAAGTGTTGATTTACCCAAGTGTATTATGTTCCTCTTCTTCCTTGAATAATGTATTTATGTGTGTTCTGGTGTGGTGCAATTTCAGAAGGTGTTTCTGGAAACTGTGTGGTTTGCCAAAAGTGTTGTGTGTTCTTGAGCGGTTCAAGATCATCACTTTTGGTGTGTGTTTTGTAATCTATGTTTGATTACATAGTGAATTCTCAGTGGTTAGCTAAGGACTGGAAGTAGCTCTTGGTTAAGAGTGAACCAGTATAAACATTCTTGTGTGAATCTCTCTATCCCTACACTCATTAAACTGTTTTAACATTGTTTTTCAAATCTGCTGGTATAAATAACCGGTTGTTTTTTTTAAAACAACTAGCTGATTTTTTGGAATCAAACTTAAAAACAATTTTCTTTTGGTTGAACAGATTTTCCAATTGATTGATTTTTCATATCTTTTCACTATACCTTCAATCTTTGCTAAAATCTTTCATAAACAATTCGCTCCCTCTTGTTTAAGGCCTCTAATTCTAACACGATTAAATTTATGTTTAGATTAAGTTTCTTTTTGCTTTTTTTTTATTTTTTTTATTTGAGTCATATACCTAGATAAACATGTTTTGCATGTAGTTTCTTTGGCTTTAGTATTAATATTTATTAGTTCAAGGTTTTAGTGATGTGTTCAAATAATTGTTTAGGACTCTGTGGTGCAAGTTAGGTTATCCATGATTTCTTTATGAGTTGGGCCTCTTTGTGAGTGATTATTCTTCTAATGAGTAAGAGAAATTAGTTTTATCTTTTAATAGAACACTAGGTTAGAGGATCTAGATGTGAAGATGACAATCACAAGGTCCAAAATTTTCTTGCAGGGCTTGTGTTGCTAAGCGAAATAGATATTAATTGATGAAAATGGTTTGATTTAAACAATTTGATAAGTGATTGATTGTTTAGATTGATTATGACATATTTTGAAGTTTAAGTCTTGGTTTACTTGTCAAAATTGAGATTTAAATAAGGTATACTTGTATATATAAATCAAGACATTGTAGATTTAGGATAACTTACAGATTTTTGGATGCTCTCTACCTCAAATCTGCTCAATGCCAACTCCTTATGCTCAAGCAGAATGAGGCACAATTGTTGTGGTGCTCTCTGTCTCAAATCCATTCAGCCCCAACTCCCCTCACCCAAGTGGAATGAGGTGTAGTTTTTTGGATGCTCTCAGCTTTCAATTTTCTCGGTGCCAACTCCCTACACTTAAACACATCTACCTAAGCTCAAACTCCAATTCCTTGAAATTGAACCAAATTCTCAACACTAGTCACTTTCACTCAACTTGCCTCTTGTTTTATTTGAAAGGTTGTTTGATGGTTGTTTATTTTCTTTATTTAATTTATATGTAAAAATTTAATTATATATTTATTTGAAACATTTTTTTATGTGTTTGTGTGATTACCGTTTCTTTATTTATTTATGAATTGTTTTAAAAATCTATTTTTTTTTCTAATTGAATGATATATTGATATATGGTATGAATTATGAACAATGTGAAAATATGATCGAGACATAGTATTTTAAGGAAAGGAAATACCATGTTGAGATTGTTAGGATGTGCATTGATCATGAATTCGTCTAGAAGGAGATATCCTGACTCTACTAGTATATTGAAATCATATAAATGAAGATTCACTAGTGCAGAAAATGGATATAACATAGGTTCTAGGAAACATATAACATTGGTTCCCTCATCAATGTAGATCTTAGTGATGTAAAATGTCAGTCACATATAACACCGGTTGTAAAAATCGGTGTAATATGTACCAAAATCTGAATGAAATATTAAAAAATATGTGCTCCAGAAGGGACATATTACACCGGTTGGGAGCCACAAATGATGTAATATGTGCTCCAAGTCAAATACTGAGACCACATATTACACCGATTAAGGTCACAACTGATGTAATATATAACAATATCTTTATATATTTATTAAAATGTGCTTTTTCCCAAACCTGCAAATTTTAAACTAGAATACCAACCAGATTGATTTGTATATACAAAAATATAAAAACTTGCAATTGAAACTAAACAAAATTGTATAATTACATTTAATGAAAATGTACACATGTGTAGAAAGTTACAAATCTTTACATGTTTGGATTCCTAATTTGTAGAAAATATTTAAACCATTCTTTACGGATTTGTTCAAGAGTTCGTGTGCTTACTAGCTCGGATTCATCAAAAAGTTGAGAAATGTAATAGTATATCAGTGTTCATACTAACAAATAACAAATATGAATGTACAATGAGAAGTTAGAGCATTTAAAATCTTATAATACCCGCTCTCAAGAATCTTTAATACTCACACAGGCTATAGTACACATCAAGTGCATTACATAATAACCACATTCAAAGTTTCCTTGTTGCTTATTGCACTATTATGAAATATAATTAACAATTAATTTAATTGAAATAAAAAAGTAAAACTTAATAGTTTCAGTGAAGAGGTAAATATATATACCTTATGATAAATCCCACGTAGTCTTTGTGATGATGAAATTGATCTATCCCTAAGACACTGCATACATTAATTGCACTAAAAAGAGAAAAATCATTAGTAATTCAAAATAAATTATATAATTTACAATAACATACCTTTGTACTATGGTCTTCATATCTTGACTTGACTTCTTATGTAGTGAACAAAACCAAACAACAGTATTGCCTATGGGACAAATAAGCCTTAATTGCGAGTGAGACCTAGTATAAAACATTTAATTAGGCATTTTTATAATTTTGTAAACTCTAAATGTAACAAGTTTTACTTACCAATTTATAAAAGAAGCCATATAAATCATTTTTCTCGATGTCTAAATCCATCTTTGAATGTAAGTCTGACAATCAATTTTTTTATTCCTAGACTTTTGTATGGATTGCGGCTCAAGGAAACCGTAAATATGAACATTGCCCATGGTGATAATTATTTGATTTATATACCTACATTGTTAATATAAATACCAGTGACATAATTTATGAAACATCATTTGATTAAATAACATATAATTATTAAGGGTGCTTACATCATCCATAATTGAATAACTATGATGTTCAACAATTGATTACCCTGGATGATTTCAAAGACATCTTGCATGGTTATGTACAATGGTATACCACCATTGCCAACACTAAATAATGTGGCATCCCAAGGAATCACACAAGAATCTTGAAACATTTGATGTGAAATCCTAACCAACTCCTGAATTTGATTCACATATGGTTGGACTTGAGGGCTTAAATCACCACCAATTGGGGATTTTTGTCTCATACCAGAGTCTTGTAAAACATAATAACAAATATAAAGTATAAATCTAAAAAAATACTCTAACATTAATAACCCTTAATGAAATATACTTGATAATTCTTTGAAATGGTCTTAATCAGATGCGTAGGTCATGCAATAAATGTTCCAAGTGCCACTCCCACTGTATTAACCTCCGTTGTGGGCATTGGAACTGTGGCAGATGCATCTCTAACTTTTTCAGCCACCACTCTAGAGAAATCACTCTGCATGGGCACAATGTGCATGGTTGAACCTCTTGGATACACTCTCTCAATGGCCATTACACGAGGAGAATTTCCATCAACAAACAACCTACACCAATAGGACGATTCAATGTCATCATCTTCTAAGTCCTCCACATCACAGCTACCTTTGGTGCTAGCTTGCCATGAGCATAAATTACATCTACTGGTTCAGCTGGATTATATTTTTGCTCAAATTCAGCTCTTAACTCTTTAGTAACTTTTTTTTTTTTTTGTTCTGAGTTAGTTGTGGAGTCAGTCTCTCTGTCAATTCTGCAGCTAATTGCTCCATCATCTCATGACTGACATTTGTAGTAGAAAAACTGGGTCGAGAAGCTGATCCAAAGTATTGCTTAACCCCAACACCAAAACCAGTCGTTCATACACGACTAGGGTGTTCTTCAATCCCAATGGTCATGGTCAAGATGTCATCTCGAATTTTAGGAACAAAAATTCTTTGTGTGCTTTGCTCCACTAGCGAATCCTGTAAAGAATAATACAATATGTTAATATAATATGCAATGATAAGTGTGTAACACTAAAAATATGACATGTAATTATGAAGTTACAATATGCTAGGAAATCTCTAATGATTTATCAGATGTCATATAACTGTCTGCTTTAGTTCTAGTCAACTTCCATTTCTCATGTCAATTAGGAGGGGATGGAGGACAAACAAGTTCATCAAAACCATATTCTGTATGTTGCCTCTTTAACTTTTCTTACAATATTATTTTTTTCTAACAAATTATAACCTCCCCGAGACAGTCTGTGGAGGGTAAGATTCTTTTGTGAAATGATTTGAGCTTTCTTCCTCTTTTCTTGTAAGTACATCATACACATAAATTATGAATTTCATTATAAGATTTAATGACATATATAATGAAATGTTCACAAACCTGCCATGAGAGATCCGTTCTAATATGAACAAATTGAGACCATGTCTCTTCATCTATAGAATATTTCCCACAAGGAGACTTGTCCTTGTATTTGCCAAAGATGTAATGACTTGTCAAATTTGTCTTAAATTGCCTTCATTTTGTAGCTACTGAAGACATTATCTTGCTTCGAACCAAATTCGAAGTCTCAAACTCAAAATTTTTCTACAAATAATAAATAAATCATTAAAATGTAAATTCAATACACAAATTATTTAATAACCGTTAAATAAATAACTTACACTAATATCCTCCCAAATGAGATTCTTCTTTACTTTTGTTACGTGGTCCTAGTCTGTTACCAAGATAAACACCTTAGATCGAGTTAGGACTCCCAACTAACTTTCAAATTGAGCATGTTTAGGGTCTGATGTGAGGGTCTACTTGAAGTGGAATTCTATTATTACCCATACGCCTAATGACAAGATTTCTCAATCATGTAGGTTCCCTAGTCTTCTTTGATGAGTTAGCCATCTGATGGACCTACAAAAATAAAAATATGTTTAAATATATATATATATATATATTTAAATTAAATAAAACAATTTTTTAAATAGAAAACCTAATAAAAACATAACTTGATTTCTATTGTGGAAGTGTTAAAATGTTCTCCCATATTCCTTCATTGTGATCATGGCATGTAGCATGTACTTCATCTACATCATTTTCGTCATTTAAAGGAGGTATTTGTCTTGAGAATGAAGACCTGTCTACATATTGGACCCTTGAGTCATCACATGGATGAACATCATGTTCAATTCTCTCCAGTACGACATCTAACCACCTTTCATTAGAACGATCTTTCATATAAAAAAATTGTTTTTCTTGGTAAGCCATGATGAAAGGATCTTCCTTCCATTCTATCTTTGAAAGATCAATCAACGTAAAACTCAAGTCATCAACATGCACTCATGTGTTACAATAAACCCAATTACACTTAAATACAGGAACTCTAAATTTGGCGTAGTCAACCTCCTAAATTTCTTCAATTACTCCAAAGTAACTTAGAGTAGCCACAATAGGTTTATTATCTTTTGAACTAACAAAGTGCATAGACTCTGTCTCAAGGGTAACACCGCTATTCTACATAGTACTTTTTTTTATCTTCAGTCTTTGTATAAAAAAGGCATCATATTAATATCATACCCAATCCATGTTATGACATCAAAGTTAGGTCCTTGTGTTAACCATTTCAACTCCTCATTATCACAATCTTCTGGACCAATTTTAGCTTTAAGCCATTTCAAGAAGGTCTTGTTATGCTCAGTCAACAAACATTTGTCATTTGCACAAGGGTTCATTGACTTCAACAACATCTTGTATACATCTATGTAAGTTGTTCAAAATATACAAATATGCTTGGAGAACTTCGTGTTGCTCTTTTTGAACCACTCTCACACGTCGTATGCTACCTTCAGACATTGCTTCATCCTCGACTTTGGAACTCCTATGGCTTCTACTTCAGACATATATGTTGTACAAAACTCAATTGCTTCTTCGACAATATATCTCTCAACAATAGATACTTCTGGACAGTACAAATTCTTCATATACCATTTCAATTTCTTCATGCATCGCTCAACTAGGTATATCCACCGTAAAAAAATAGGACCACATATTCTAATTTCCCTCACTAAATGAACAATTAGATGAACCATGATGTCAAAAAATGAAGGAGAAAATACATCTCTAGTTGCTACAAGATAATAATAGATTTGTTTTCTAATTCATCCAAGCTATTAGAATCAATGATTTTTCTACAAATATTATTGAAGAATACGCATAGGCGAGTGATCACTTGTCTAACATATTTTGGTAAAATTTCATGAATAGCAACTGGGAGAAGGTCTTACATGAGAACATGATAATCATGAGATTTTAAGCCCATAAGTTTCAAATCTTGCATTGACACAAGACTTTTAATATGTGAAGAGTATCCTTGTGGTACTTTGACTCCCCAAAGACACCCGCAAAAACTTAACTTTTCAAATTTTGACAAAGTATGACATGTTGGAGGCAAATATGTTCGTTTACCAAGAGGTTGTGGTTGCAACTCCAAGTGAACACCCATCTCAACTAGATCTTTATGATCATTTATACCATCCTTCATATTGCCTTTAATATTCAACGTGTCAATTATACTATCACAAACATTTTTTTCCACATGCATTACATTTATGCAATGTTTAACATTTCCAAAAGTCACATTGACATTACAGACTCAGTTGAACACTTATTCTCTAGTTAAGGGTGGAGGTGTAATTTTGTCCTCCTGAGATCCATTAAAATCTTTATTTAACCTACGATAAGGGTGATTACGTTTCAGGAACCTTCGATGCCCAATGTAAGAAGTTTTCCTCCCATGTTTCAGTTGATGGTAACTTGTGTTCTCTTCACATATCGGGAAAGCTTTATATCCTTTAACACTGTAACCACTCAAATTCCCATATATTGGAAAATCATTAATGGTGCAAAATAACAATGCACGCAAATTGAAATTGACCTTCTCATATGCATCAAATACTTCAACTCATGATCCTATAAAAACCTCAAGTTTTTTATCAATGGACTTAAGTAAACATCTCTGTCATTTGCAGGTTGTCTTAGTCCTGTTATCATCATAGACAACATCATTTATTTTCTCTTCATACTCAATCAATACGACAAATTATAAATAATGATAAAAGCAGACCACAAACTATGTTTGCTATTTAAATTACCGTAAGGATTCATACCATCTGTTGCAAGACCAAGTATAAGATTTCTTCGATCACCCCCAAACTTAGGATACAAAAATCAATTTTCTTCCATTGCGATGAACCGACAAGATGTCGTAACAATCCATAAGATTTTTTTCCATTTGCATGCCAAGTGAGGTTTTTTGCGTCATTAACATTAGCAAACAAACATTTAAATTGCGGAATGATTGGAAGATACCATAATGCTTTTGCAGGAGGATCCTTTTTTTCAAATAATCATCCTCATTGTCATCATCCTTGTATCGTGATACCTTGCATCTTGGACACTTGTGCAATGATTCAAACTCTTTTCTATACAATATACAACCTTTGGGACATGCATGTATTTTCTGGTACTTCATACCCATCAAACACAATATCTTTTTTGCCCCATAATGACGGGTCGACAATGTATTATCTTTTGGAAGCATTTCATGCAACAACTCAAGCAATTCATTAAAGCTTTTATTTGTCCACTCATTTCTTGGCTTAATATTAATTAATTTTATTACTGCTGACAAACGTGTGAGACTTTCAAAAGCTGGATAAAGAGATGTTTTTGAATCATCTTTCAAGGAATCAAACATGTGTACTTGTTGGAAACTATCTTGTCCAATATCACAAATAATGTCCTCCATGTGATCTTCAAAATGTATATTAGAATATTGACAGTCAGATAAATGTGTTACGTCTACAAATTCACCATGCCATATCCACTATATATAACTCTTCAAGAAACCATCACAAAGAACATGTTCTTGTTTCAACTTAATTTCTAATCGTCTCCCATTCAAACAATTATCACATTAACAAAAATATCTTCCATTCCCAATACCAAGACGTTCAACATATAAGAATTATCCAATTTAAAACGTAATACATTATATTTCAAATACAATATAATAAAACTAATTATCTATATAAATAATTGTAAACAAAATAATAATTAAAATTAAAATTAAAATATTTAAAAATAAAAAACTAATCAGGAGCGTGAACGTGAATAGAGTTGTGGCGGCAATGGAGGCAATGTGGCGGTGACAGGGGCGACAACAACAATGAAATAGTAGAGAAGTGTGAATGGAAGAATCACGTTTGGTGTGGATGCTCTCACGACGAAGAGAACAAAATAAGAGAGAAGTGGTGGAGGCAGCAGGTGGTGACAACGGCAGTGGTAGAAGCAAAATGAACTCTTCAACAAGAAAACTTATAATAGCACAAACGGAGAGTGAAGGCGTAAGCCAAGAAAATAGGGTAAAAACTTATATTGCATCGATTATGAGTAATAATTGGTGTAATATATCTTTTCATTGACTTAACTTTTTTTTACTCTAAAATGACATATAACACCGGTTGCATAACCTAACTGGTGTTATATGTAATTTTTAAAACTTTTAAAACTTTTTTTAATCTAGAAATTATAGATAACACCGGTTCCTCTATCCAACCGGTGTTATATTTGTTGGGAAAAATGGGTAATTTTCCCACTAAAACAAAACCCTAACAGAGCTACCCAACAAATAATATTGAATAAACAGAGCGGAATAATAAAAGAGATAAAGAGGAAAAAACACACCAGAAAATTGTTAACGGAGTTCGGCCAATTTAGCCTAATCTCCGAGCACAGCTGAAACAACTCACTTTTATTATTATGGGAGAAGATATTACAAATTGGGATCTATAACAGTGAAGGAGGAGA
>Ga0123342_1004605_pt1 | contig 20837 bp, 7 predicted proteins | sample Turbeawhitnodule_FD_89960 | JGI IMG/M metagenome (GOLD analysis project Ga0123342, IMG submission 89960) | Root nodule microbial communities of legume samples collected from Mexico - Turtle bean Mexico white nodule | ecosystem: Host-associated > Plants > Roots > Nodule | place: Mexico: Nepantla...
TTATACATTAAAAAATAATTTGTTGGTTGTCACGTTTTAATATTTACTGAGTATTTTCAATTTATTTAGTAAGAAATTTGAGTCTCAAACCGAATATATGATTGCCCGATCTGGAATTAATTAGTTTAGCAGACATGTTGGAATTATTTGTTTGACCAAATAAAAAAAACTTACAATCTTTTTTTGTAGAAAAAGAAAATTAGTCTCCCAAATAAGCTTGATTCAAAGACCCGCACACACATGTTGACTGTCTGCATTTCGTAGAATATATGCTTCTTTCATATAACTACACTCTGTAGTCAATAAATACTTTTGAATTTATAAATTATATTTTAATATTTATGACAATTAATGTGTACTGTAATATGTTATTATTTTTAACTGTAGAAGATTCACACTAAATTTCGTTTCAAAATTTAAAAATCACACATTTTATGAAGTAAGTTTGGGTTGAACTCATGTTACCATCTCTTGTTAAAAAATTAAGTTAAATTATTCAGTTACATTAAAAAGTATAAGAGGGTGTATTAGTAATAGATTTAAATCAGATTTAAATTTTCAACATAATATATATATATATATATATATATATATGAAAATAATTTTTTATTATAACTCGTTAAAATTGAGGTCTACAACTAAAATATTTAAGTAAAAGTGAAGAGAAATGGATAAATGAGGAAGTAAATTATCCTAATAGTATATATAAGATATAAGGTTTAGAATTTATTATATATACATTTTTTTATGAGTCGGAAAGGAGTTGGTCTTGTTATGAAGATTTTTGTTATATCAGTTTTGCTCGTTGATTTTTTTTCAATCTTGATTATTGGTTTCGATAGGAATAAAATTACTCGTAAAAGATCATTCAGTCAATTAGTTTTTGATATATAATGATTATTTGTGGCTGAGGATGATAAATATTATTAAATGTGTATATTTGTCTTTTTTAGTGTGTATTTATAGGATCAGAGAGATTTCTGAGTTGTGGATCATGATGTTATACATGAATTATTAAGTTAATTATGGGATTAAGGTAAGATTACGTATGCTTAGATTTTGTGTAATTAGTTAGTTTAAACATGTGACCTGACCTCCGAAAAAGTTTGTGATGTTATGTTTCGGTGGTGTTTGTCGATAGGTAGTCTAATTATGTAAGGTTTAAAAGTTAATCAAATTACATATTTATAAGTATAAATTTAATTAATTTAACTATTAAATTTTGTATTTTTATTAATATAATGTAATGGGTAAAAATTAGTCCAATTTCATTTTAAATACTTTTATTATAACTAATTCAACTATATTAAAATATTAAAAGTGAAAATTATTTATATATATATATATATATATATATATTATAATCTATAATACTAATTGCACCACTTCTTAAATTATAATTCTCAAATTAAAACACTTATAATTCATATTATAATTTTATACAACCATCACATATTTAAAATATTTATCAAATAAAATGGAAAATACTTCAAATATTTGATCTAAAAATATTTATAGTGTCATATGAAATTTCTCTATATTATTTTTAAAATAATACGACCATTTTTATCATCATATCCATTATTATATTTACCACAATCATAACATCGCCATCTTTATAATTATAATAATTAATATTAATAACATAAATAATAATAATTATCTTAATATAATTACCACTGAAGGAGCTTTGTTAAGTGTTAGGAGACTTTGGTCCCTCCAAAATTTTGTTGCATATATATAAATTAATAAAAATAGAAATATTAGTATATTTTATATATTTGACACTTTAAAATTTAAGTAAATCTATTTTAATATGTAAAATATTTCAAGAAAATCTACCACTAATTATCATTATAACTATTTTAATAATAATAATATATCAATAGTAATAATAATAAAGATAATCATAATATTTTTAAAAAGTATTAATCAAAACAGTTATAGTAATAAAGATCAAAATAGTGATAGATTACCAATAATTTGAAATAAAAGTCACATTTATAATATTTTAGTATCATTCGTGATCAAACTAATTTTAATGATGATAAAATTGACACATTATATAATCTTGTTAGTTTTATTCACAACATGCGTCAAAACATAGGAAATGTTTTGAGAAGTTAATCAATTGTTATGCATTAGTTAAGGTTTAACTTATTTTATTGAATAAATTATGGATATTTAATATACTTATTTATTTTAATTTGCATGTTTTATTTGTTTCATGAAAGCATAAGAAAAATAATAAAAAATCAGATGAAATATCAATTTTGCCCTTCATTTTATAGGTTCACATGTCATTAAATTCTCATAACAAAATGTCAATATCTTCACATTGTAGTTATTGTGTACTTTCCACCCACTGCCATTCTCATTCATGAGTGAAGCCAGTGGTGTTTGTACTCTATTTAACTTTTTTTATAGTAAAATAATAAACAAAATATAATTAATAATTTAAATTTTGGATCTTTTATAGAACAATTTATTTTGAAATATAATTTTCTTCTTCTATTAATTTTTTATCATAATTTCTCATGTTAATTTAAAATTTATTTTAATTTTAATATGTATTATTTAAAATTATTTTGTATATAACTTTATACTATCAAATTACAACTAATATCAAAGAATTTGTTGAGAAAAAGTGCTACTCGTAATTTTGATTGCGTTGAAAAAAATTAAGTGTAAAACATGATTATGTTTTGTTTCTAAGACAATGACTTTAGTTCAACAAACACACACATGGAATGCTCGTTACTTTTGTCTTTCAAGAAGATTCGTTCAAACACTAGTCACATCAATGATTTCTTGGAGGAATAGTTAAAGTTGTTTTCTTCAGAAAACTCCCTAACATGGACATATGTTAGCCAAATTATCTGCCTTGTAAGGTATGCACTTTTACCATATTTTGGTGCAAAATGTTATTCAATATGGGAAGATAAGTACTACCAACTATCAAGGATATTGCATGAAAAAGAAATATGGAGTTAATGTTGCATGGAGTGTCTTTAATGAATACTTCACAAACAAGCTCATGAAACGCAAGAAAGACATTCAAGTGAGTTTAAATTTCTAAAACGTCATAAATGATTTTTGTGACGACTACCTTCTTCACTGCCTATAGAAAGACATCGATCAAGAGGAAAGACGAGCTTGATGAAGTAGCACATTGCTAAAACTTTGTAAAAAAACTTCTATGCCCCAAAAAACTTCATACAAAATAATGTAAGTATTATCATAGTGAACTAAAAGAGTGCAGAGACCTCATATACACCGAAAGATGTTGTTCCAAGTGACCTAGTAATCCATTGGAGCACTAATCAGATAATTTACCTATCTTAGTTAGGAGTGGTATGTCTGGCAAATAATATGATCTATTTTAGTTAGGAGTGGTCACATCCATAGAATACTCAAGTTTAGCTATAAGTGGCTATGTCCAAAGAATAAATATTCAGTTTAATAGGAAGGGTTGAGTTCAAAGAATAATAGGTTTAGATAGGATTTGATGAGTCCAACGATACTTAAGGGGTTAGTCAATAATGACTACGATCCTATACAATACTCAAGGGGTTAACCAATAGTGACACGAGCCCAGAGAATACTCGCATTGTGCTTCATGACATTATTTTGCTTAGTGAAATTTAATTTGTTGATTGAGAACTGAATATAATACACGAAGTCATGTGTATAAAAATTACTATGTATTTTTCTGTTTACATTTATTTCTTTCACTTTGCATGTTATTATTGTCTATACTAATTCAAGAGTGGGACTCATTTTAAAAACTAAGTTTTAAGAAATCCTTTTTAAACAAGTGAATTCATTAAAAGAAAAGTTACGTCTAACATATCTCATCAAGTGTCATACCTAAGAAAATCCTCAATAGGTAGCCTGACCTATAATACTCAAAAAAAAATTCTGATAATTTTATGATGTTTCGGTTTGTAAATCTTTGCTCCTAAATCCAAGAAAGACATTTTAGTTTTCAAATTCCTAATTACATAATTTAGTAGTAGTTGTGTGATAAGGAGAATAAAATTCTATTATTAGGAATGATACAACAATAGAATGAATCGTCCTACGTTTATCCAATAGTCATATTGTCCAAATTTAATACATGATGGCATATAGTAAGAAGAAAAAGTATTAAGAGTTACACATGACTTATCATATAAATATATCTTTCGTGCAGTTCTAATAGTTGATTTTTTAATTAAAATTTGCAGATTTTAGTGGTATAAGAATATCGTTCATAGAATTTATAAAAAATATTTTTAATTATATTTTTTTAAGTGTAGGTAGGTCTATATAGCTCACAAATTTTGTAGGAAGGTGCAAATTATGAGTGAATTTTCTTAATGTATATTTATGCAGATACGCGTTTAAATGGGCAGACTAAATCGCATATCTAACTATAATAGTAACTACTCGAATATTTCTTAACATTTAATTATATTTTATTATTAATACGACAATATTTTAGTTACTTTCTTAATAAATTTATAAAATAATTATTTTATCACGTGAATCAAATTACTGATAGAATTCTCACTTTTTTTTTCTTTATTTTGACAAAAAACAACTTTCATTTTCCAAATCCATTTATTATTATTTGGTTTATTTAACTTTCTTAAAGGACACGATGTATTGTGTGGGTAGTCTGAAGCATTTGCAGGTAAGTTTAGTTGATGTTCTTGTATATATTTTGTAAATTGAATACTCTTAAATGAAATGAAATATAATCTGTTAAATTGAAGTATAATCTCCCACATTTCATCTTTTACAGGAGATTACAAATGAAACGTAATCTCTTGAAAAAATTACATAAGTAGAGATGGTTGAGGTGAAGTAATCACCAATTGAGCTGAACTGACTAGCTGTGTAGCACAAATACAGATACGGACACTGATACGATATGGATACGGACACGGAGATACGTATAATCTCTAAAATGTAGGACACGGGGACACGAATCTATATATTATATAATTTTGAATTATATAAATTAAAAATAAATATTTATGTGCAAAAGTATGTTTCAGATTCTTTTGGGAGCAGAAATATATTTTCATGATTGGTTCAAAAGAATTTGTTCCTTATTTTTATAATCATAATAAAATTTTATATAATAAATTTGAGTTTTTAGAAAATTATTGTATTTATACCTTTTAAAATTATGTTAGAACCGTGTTAAAATTTTCAAAAATTTAACAAATATTTTTTGAATTGAACACTTCACTGATAAGTGTCGTATGAGTGTCGACACCAATACGTGTGTCCGACACGGATACACCCATTTAAGAGAAATGTCTGAACCTCATAACATAGTGAGTGATTTTAATTATTATGTATTTTCTTTAATTTCTATTTTAAAAAAATTTATGTTTATAATAAAATTGTAACAAACATAACTTAATTAGTTGTCTGGGAATATAAATTACAAATTTGTAATCAAACCACCACGTTAAATCTTATAAATCTTATGTTATTTATTTTTGGATTCATAATCCTGTGTTGCTTCCCTTCCGTCCTATATTAGTAAGACACGCGATACAAGCATGCGTGATATGAAAACCCTAGTTAGTAATTAACTCGTAGAATCACCTTGAGAAAAAGGTAAAATAAATGGTTTTACCGGCAGCGCGAGCTAGGAGACGAGAGGAGAAGTTACGAGAAGAAAAATTGGAAGTTAGAGTTAGAAGAAGTTAAGAAAAGGCGAAAAAGAAGGAAGAGTGTGGTAGGACCCAGAAATGCGTTCCAAACGACAAGGCGACAAAGGTGGGACCGGACATCGCAGGGCTCGGGAAAAGGAAAATAAGGTGTCGTTTAATGGAGAGATGTGGTGGGGAATGGCGACAGCCTACCACACATCACTCTCACCATTTCACCCATCCTTATTCCTATTCCTATTCCTTCCAAAATCAACTCTTTTTTCTTTTCTTTTCTTTTTTATTCGTTCAGACATGGATCCATGTAGTTTTTTTATCCAAACCCAAATTTGTTGGTCTTGTGAGAAGACAGAAACACGTAAACGTTTGGTAGCGATGGTCCTATGTGTGTGAGTGCAACCTTAGCTTGCAGTGGCCAGACACTGAATAAATGTTGCCAAATTCATCCTGCTCCTTTCTTTCATAACACCACCTTTTTCTTACTGCTTTTCATTTTTGCTTTTCCCTTTCAAACAATTTTCTCCTTTACCTACTGCTTTTTCCCACTTCTCCCCCACCTGTCCACTCATTTTCCCTTTTACTTATCAATTAACCTATCTTTTATGGACAAAACAAAACAACTTATATATTCATTTTTTTCAAACATCTCATAATCCTTTTTATGTTAAAGGTCTTGCAACATATCATCATATATCATTTTATTTCACTTTAACCCGTCTCATCACATTATTTTTTAGGTTTTGTTTCAAAATAAAGGTATTATGAGATTCGTTGCATTAAAAAAAAATTCTTATTTTTAAGACTTTCTCTATTCTCATCTTTCTTATCATACTTGTATTAGATTAAATTGAGAAAGAAAATCATTATAAAAGAGTGGGATTGACATCACTTATTTTTACTGATTATATAATTTAATAAATCATTTATTCTCCTAATAAAAAGAAATTGTCAAACACATTAATATTTTCTTCAATTTCTCCACACGTGTTTAGAAATTATGATAAAAGTGACTACGGATTCGACCAGTCCTATCCGATTGTTATAGACTTGTGGTATATAATTTTTTTTAAGAAGTAGATGAATATATGACCTTATATTAGGAAGAGAAACAACTAATGCTTCGAGTATGAAGTAATTAAATAGAATAAGATACTATCATTTCACACACAAAAATTACAAAAGTAAAAAAATTTAAGATTCATAACACTATATATTGGCATATCTGATGCACCAAATCTTGATTTTTATAAGGGATACTGGTAAACATAAAAGTTCAACTTGTAAAAAAATATAAAGTAATTATTTTGGACTTGAACTTAGATTATGTGTTAAGCTTATTTTCATGATTAGTGTATTGCACTAATTATAATAGAGTGTAAATAGAAGAAAAAAAAGAGTTTAGCTAGAGTTACAATTGAGTATCCTTGGACCCAATGCAACTCTAGATCATCTAGAATACACAAATAAATTACTAGAGTGCAAATAGAAAATATAGAGTGACAAGGAAGACATGAAAGTCCATATGTCATCCTCTAAATGGAGATGATTCTCTCTAATGCTAAAACACCACTTGTCTTCATGGGAATGAAGATGATTATCTCCAATTAGAGGACGACACATGTCACCTCTAATTTGAGAGAATTTGCTCCAATGAAAGGAAATTAATTGTCATCATGGGAGTGAAGAGTTTTTAGGGTTAAAATTTACACCTTGTTGCCCTTAACACTATAAATACAAGTGCTAACTCTATTGTAAATAAGTTATTGACTAAAGAAATAAAATGTTGCACAAGTTTGTGTACAATTGGTCTTCTTTGCTCACTCTTTATTAACACTAGTTTTGTGTCTAGCTTAGAAATTACTTAGGAGTTGGTCTCACCTCTTCTAAGACTCTATATTCACCTACCATCTTCATATTCTCCATTCAATTTTCTTCATCCATTTAACCCACACAAGACATCCATCAAACTGCAACATATCAAAACTTACAAAGAGTTGCATGGACTAAACATAGGATTACATCTTAATATCAAATTGTAACCATAAAAGCCCAACTCAATGAAACTTGTTTGATATCACTTCTTTTGCTTTTAAAAGAGCTTTTCCTTTGTTGAATGACTCACATTCCTCCCTTTCCAAGTATTCTCCTCTCTTCACCTGAGCACACAAAACCTTAACTTGACTTTCGTCTTCCTTCTTGCAACTTCCTCTCTCTTTGAGGGTGTATTGTTGTTTAACTCATTTATGCTTCCAAATAATTCATCATTTTCTAAAAGCAACAAAATGATAGTTCAAATCATTTATTAGAATATTGGTTGAATTGTAGAACACATATCTTAGGAGCAAAATTACACTACACCATTTTTTACTTTAGACAACAACTAAAAAATGTTGTCTAAAGTAAAAAATATGTTACCTTAACTTTAGGCAACAATTTTTCAGCCATGAGCTTAGGTTATATGCTACAGTTTTTTTCTATGGTCACGCCTGCTTTTAAAATTGTTGTCTTAGAATAGTAGAATATGCAACACTTTTATGTTAAACTCATGTCCCATGAGTAAACATAAAACTTACAACTGCTACAACAAACAAATTTTGTTATTGTCAGAATAAGATTATTACTGTTATTATGATTGTTATTATTTTTATTATGATTATTATTAATATGGTTGTTGTTATTGATAGTAATAATATTATCATTATTGTTATTATTATTGTTATTGTTATTATTATTATAGTGATTCATAAGCAACATTTACAAAACTGTTGCATTTTTCACTTTTATACCACATTTATATACATGTGGCCACTTTTAGTCCAAAGTTTATTGTTTAGTCGATATATTCTAAAGGCAACACTTAAAAAATGTGTTTTGTAAAATTGTTGTCTTTTCTATGTGTTAGTCAATGATTATATAAGTGGGATATAGTTCAGTGTGACTACGTCTTCGTGTCTACGTATATGATATATTAAAGTTAACAAGTAATAAATGCTATCTAAATTCATAATTTAAAATACGTGACCTAAAATGTTGTTTAAAGCACCCACGTTTTAAAAAGCATTGCCTGAAGTAACCATATTTTAAAAAACGTTGCTTGAAGTATCCACATTTTAAAAAGCGTTGTGTGAAGTACCCGCATTTTAATAAGTGTTGTCTATAATTGTCCATATTTTATAACCTATTTCTTGAAATAAATAGACATTGTTTTCCCTCATATACTCTGAGTTAAAGATAAATAAACTTTATTATATAGCCAACAATTAAAAAACGTTGTTTGTTTCTATTTTAGAGAACACTTTTTAAACAGTTGATGTGACCTAAAGTCAATAATGATGTAGTGAGATAATAGTTTTTGTTTCTATGTTATCTTCTCATAAAATGAAAATTTTCCCACTAATAACAATTATTTACTAGAATGAGAGAAGACTACACGTGGACGTATAATAGAACAAGCTTTTGCATTTTTTTTTGGAATTTCATCGAGTCTCTTAACACTCTTCAATACTCATAGGGAAGTTCAACCATCATTGAAATTTACTTTAGTTTCTCCCATTATAATAAAAAGAAGCAATGTTAAGATGATATATCAGGAAAAATTTGAACCTTTAGTTGAAGGAGTGAATCTCATTGTTACATGTTGAGGACAAACCCTAGAGCTTTTGGAAATTGAAGGTGGACATTATCTTTTCTCTTATGCTCTCAAATACAAAAATTTTGTGTTTAAAGACAATTCAAGAAAAGGAATTTACAAGAGTAAGAGATAAACATAAAACCAAATCAAACTCTATGTACAAGAATTTACCTTCAAAGTATGGTAACTCAATGAACTTGAAAACATCCAAGATCCACGGTTGTTTGTCGAATCAAGTTTAATATGGATGGATTGTGTCAAATAGTCTTGAAGTATTAAATGAAAATTTCTATTTATTTATTTATTATTGTTAACTATTTTGTTATTTCTTTTAATATTACTTTTAATTATTTATAAGCACAAAACCTAATAAAATATTAATTATATAGAAAATAAAGATTAAAAATAATATAGTAAACACATAAATATTAATTAAATGTTTACCACATAAATGTAATATAATATATAATATAAATATTTAAAATTGTTCTCGACGGCTAACCTGGATTGGACTTTGGTGGTGGACTTCATACTGACTTTCCTTTTTTGTTGTTGTTGCCTTGTGATGCTAATAATTCATAGTGAGAGGAGTTCCACCTGTTGACAAGACTACAACGATCAAGTCAGTGAAAACATATAACTGAGTATCTAAATAAGTGTATGTGTATGTGTATGAATGTAGTATCACAAAATTGAACTTCCCTTTGTTCAAGGTCTTGAGGCCCTTTTTATATCATTTGTATATCTCCTTTCAGGAGTTAATAAACATAAAGACATTTTGTTAATATACCCCATTTATTTTAGGGGTGCAGATAGAACATTATCTCTAACTGTTTATTTCCATAAAATCTCAAAGTAAATATTTGTGTCTAGTTCATTTAGTTTTTTATTTTAGGGAAATTTCTTCCCGCACCCCTACATTTTTCTTCCTGCACCCCCCACAATGTTATGCAAAGACCAAACTGTCCCTATTATTTTTCAAAAACCCTAAAATGCACTTGAACTATATTTATTTTTTTTGCATTCTGGATTATGAAATCCAGAAAAAATTTAAGATTGACACTTTCGGTAAAATTTCGGATCCACCAATCCGTAATTCAAAATATGCATTTCACATTCAAAAATTCATCATTTAAAAAAAGCATTCTGGATCCACCAATCCGTAACAGAAATATGCATTCTAGATTTAGAAATCCATAGTTAAAAAAAAAAATCCGGATCCACCAATTCGTAACAAAATTAGGCTTCCAGATTCAACAATCCGGAAATCAATAATTTATGCAAAATTTGCTTTCAGAATACCCCCTCATCCGGAAAAAAAAAATGATTCAGTTCCGGATTGATGAATCTATAGCACACCCCCAAATCTCGATTTTCGATAACCACGATACCCTTTTTCAAATAAAAGGTCAAGGCCAGTTTCGGGATTTAGAAAATTGTGGGGGTGCAGGAAGAAAAACGTAAGGGTGCAGGAAGAAGAAGCCTTATTTTAGTTACCTTATCAAAATACCTTGTCAACTGTTTGGATCGACTACTTGATGCGTCATTGAACTTATTACTGTTTTTGGGCCAAGCTAAGCATTCTGCCTTTATAGACTTTGCGAGTCAAGATAGTGTGCTTAAGTGCTCGGGTCGGGCCCCAAGCACGTCTGACCAGTACAAAAACATAACAATTTTTTTAAACATCTGACAACTTCTATACTATTATCTCATAATTTGTTTATGTGCTTAAAGTTTTTGTCATCATCAAAAAAGGGGAAATTGTTAAAACCCAAAACGGTCCAATCCTCGAAGCTTACTAGTCATTCTAACACAAGTAGATCATCTATGATTTTTTTACGGTAACAAACATTATAAATGTATTATCTATTTGAATGTGAATGAATTATCTGAACATTTTAACATGTGATTTGTGACAGTTGAAGGATTCACAAAACTATTTAGTGATATTAGCAAGTCTCGAGATAGAGAGTGTTATAAACTATATGTGTTATGAACTTGAATTTAATTTATAATCAAGTTGAAATGATCATATGTTATCTATATAAAACACAAGTATTTCAAACATTATTTTCTCTATAATATATATGTTTGGAAACGTTTTATGACAAACAAACTCATATATAATCATTCAATTAAGATAACAAATAAATCAATATGCAAATCTTATTTGAATAGTTTAAATAAGGCAAAAACACTTTAAATATTCAAATAAAAACTTTTCATATCCAACATCTAAGCCAACATAGATGAACATTCTCATTGAAGTTCACGTAAATATCAAATCTTATCTAAATCAAAGTTACAATGGTCATCTTCCAAGCCTTTACAAAAGATTAAAGATGAAGATGAAGGACACAACAATTATCTTATACAACTCTTTCAATCTTATAAGTGATCTTATAATGTTATTCGTGGGTGAGAGATAACATTTGTAATTTTTTACATTGTGAAGTATACCTAATAGATTGTAATTGTGTTATATCTGAGAGTGTGTTTTCTTTTCGTTGGAGAGGACTGAATCTCATAGAAAGGTTAAGACGGTATAACCAAAAAGTGGTTTGTGTACTTGTTTGTAACCAAGAGGTCAGTGTACTTATTTGTAATCATTTGATTGTCTATTGAAGCCTCTTAAGTTGTATGCTTAAGGGATAATAAACGTAGTCCATGAGTTTGGATAAACAATATAAGGTTTCTTGTATTGGTTGTTCTACTTGTTCCCCAAATGATTTAGTCTAATTTTTTGCAAAAATAAAAATTAGGTTTTATTCAACCTCTTTATAGAGTCACTAATTTCAACAAAAGATATCAAAATACTAAAGTTATACCCAATATTAATTATTAATGATGAAAATCTAATGAAAGTTTGTAAATTTGTAGAAAAAACATACCAAGAATTTAACGTGAAGTGAAGATATTAAATGAGTTAAACCACGGAACAATTTGATAATCAAAGGATTATATGAAACAAATGTGTTTGATCACTTTATTAATTACTTTGTATGATACATGTAATTGTATTTTATTTATTTAGTTTTTATAAACTCAGGTGTTTAAAGAATTATAATTCCTTTATATATATTGTATTTTTTATTTTAAGTGACCGATTGTTACAAATTTAGTTTTAATAGTGGTTGCAAAGACTATAAGTTGTATTTATGAATTTAGTATATAAATAAATACATGTAAAAATATAATATTTTCTGTCTCTATAAGATTTGTTTAGTTAATTTATAAGAATTATAAAACGTTGAATTGGGTTACCATAAATTTGTTAATACTTTATATTATATTTTAATTATCTTTTAAATTATTAAAACTCGTCTAAAAAGTATATGAATTGTCTTACAAATTGTATGTAAAGAAAAAAAGGCTTCACTTACTTTTTTATTCTAAATACGTTTTCTTATTTTGTAAATTTATTGATACAATTTTTTCTCTATTAAAATTGAAAATATGTTGTCACTAAAAAGATTTTGATTGACTATATTTTTTTATTACACAAGAAAAATATAGGGTATGATATTAAAGAAAAGAAAAAATAGTATATAGATATTTTAGTTTTAGAAGAAGAATAACACACAACTTCTTATATAGGCAATAGGGTATAAGAAGGGTATAAGAAAGGAATAGTAGCGGCAAACGAGTGTTTCAGAAATAGGGTGTGAGAACAAATTTGCGAACCCTAATTCCTTCGTTTCCTTTTTCCATGGCGTCCCAAGGCAGAAGAGGTGGAGTATCGCTTCCTGACAGGCCCAGCAATTCCAGCTCCGTCCTCGCCAAGATCTCGCGCTCCTCCATCGTCGTCCGTGGTAAGGAGGCCGCCGGTGACGCTGCTTTCGTGGCGAAGAAGCTCCTCCGGAGCACCGGCAAGGCGGCGTGGATCGCTGGCACCACCTTCCTCGTCCTCGTCGTTCCCCTCATTGTGGAGATGGACCGCGAACAGCAGCTCAACGACCTCGAGCTCCAGCAGGCCAGCCTCCTTGGCACCCCTGCCCCCAAATAAAACGAGGTTTTCTCAGATCCGCTTCTTCCTTTTGAAACCACTCGCTGCAAGTGCTTATGCTTCTAGGGTTTCCGCTTCCAATAATTTTACCTTTCTAGATTTGATAAAAGAAAACACTTCATGTGAGAAGTTTTGTGTATTCTTACGGTTGATACTGTTATTAGTTGTTAAAACGCGGGTCGCAGAGTGTAATTTACCTGCTGTTTTTAGTATAATGGTTCTGTTTCAGTATGCATTGAGCTGATGCTGCGTTATTTTTTTCTGTGATGAACTTGAGAAGGGCTTCCTGTGCTGAATATAATTATATTTGGGTAGAATTTAGATCGCATTTCACAGGTTTAGGCTTAGACTAGTCTTATTTTTCACTTTTTTTTGGGGGTATTGTTTTTGAAACACGCTTCTGTAGTTTATGATATGATTGTGCTTGTTCTCGTACTTTTTTGCAACTTTCAAGAGTAGTTTTGGCTACAAATGCTTCTCATTTGGGGATTAATATGGAAAGGGAAGGTGCTCGGAGACATGAGGAGCTTGAATTATTCTGTTGATTGTGGGCGCTGTTAAATTCTTTCACTTTACACAACAAAACATAAACCAAGGGGGTGGGTTGAGTCAAATCAATAACGTGAAGTTATAATCAGTTGGAAACGGAGGGACAACACTATAATTACTGAATGCTTATTGTTTAATTTGACCAACGCTGTGCCTGCACATGCTATCATCTTTGGTGGCTTCTTAGCATCTTGGTGAGTTCCTCTAAACCTAGCAAGTAGAAGCACCCTAGTATCGGATCTAGCTCTAGTAACCTTGGCTACCTCTCAGATAAGGTGGTTCTACCTTTTCTTATTTGGATTGGGTGGTTCTGTTTTTAGGGTATGGTTGAGCACAAGCTAGAAGTGCATTTGAAAGCTTCTCCATTGGAAATATAGAGCTTTTTCCAGTAGGGAAGTTTTTTCAAAAGCATTTATAGTTTTGTATCCAAACAGGCTCTTAGTATTTTATGTCTTTGTGACATGATCCTAATTCTAGTTTCGTTTTCGTTTAATTTTCATTTCTTTTTTCATCTATAAATCTTTCATGATGTCCTGTCAAATTCAATCTGCTTCCTCTGATTCAATGAAGCTCTGCCATATACTGTTCTGTCACATCATTCCTCTCTGGAGTCTCGTTGCTACCCAAACCGATTGCCTTTTTGTCACCGGGAGGCTCTTGTCCAGTATATCCGTAGTACGCGGTTTGATTGATGCATTCTGATGGCCCATTTGGTTGTGACTAGCACTTCTAAGTGCCAACTAGCAGACGCTGATGGTGCATTGGTTGATGAATTTTTATTCTTGTTCACCTGCGTTTATTCCTGTTGATTCATATGTTTTGAAATATGAGAAAATTGGTGGAGAGAGGAAGCCTTATGCTTCCTCCTGCAGTGTGGAAAATAACCCATGGTTGGAGCTTTGACAGAATATGGCTCTGCTGTTTTCTAAGACCAACTTGATCTCTCATGTAATGGAATAACGTTAAGCAGAATTTATTAGTTTATCATCGCCAGTGCCCCGTGTCTGTTTGTTTGCAACTTTTTCTTACACTGTCACAATTTCTCTCACTCCCACTCTCTAAACTATTATGAAATAGTGATAAAAAAACTATTGTAGTTCTTTTGGAAATATAAGTGATTTTAAAACTACATATGAAGACAGCTCTTTGCGTAACAACAGTAGATGAATCCCATGAGACGATTCTAGCGAAGTGAAGAATTAAGATAGGCAACGTATAACATTCTAATTGGAAATCTTAACTCACAGAGGAAAGGGATACGTTGTTTGGAAAGAGATTTTCTTTTTTAAAATGAAATAGTTTAAATTTTAAAAAAGAAAATTGATTACTTAAAAGTTAGAAAAATTTAAACTTCATTTAAAAGTTAGAAAATTTTCATATACTTCCTTCTTTTGTATTTATGTTTCTTTCTTTAATATTTTCTTTCCAGTTCAATCTGGATTGGGACATTGTGATTTAGCTTTAATTGAGATGTTATAAACTTATCTTTAGTTGAAATGTTATTGGTTTGAAGCACGTTTTTTTATTCATGTCGATGAGATTTTGTTTATATAAAGTGTGGTTATTTATTGGTTGTTATTGTTAATGGTTTTATTTCTCCATTAAAGTTTTCTTTTATTAATATTGATATTTTTTTTTATCGAAACTAATGAAACTATTTATAGATTGATATAAGTTAGAAATTTGTAATTGATATTTCGAAGTTGTTCTTTTGTTCTTTTTTTTTTATTTAATTGGCATAAGTTTTTTCATAAGATCTTTTCTAGTTAGAATGTGTAGTACTTTTCACACTATTTTTTAATGACTACACTATTTATAAAAGCAAATTTGGAAAGTGGTTGTAAAAAACATCATTTTCCAACTATTTAACTCAATCGAAAGAATGTGTTTTCAATATGTTCCACTGCCAAATATTATAATTAGACAGTGTAATTTTTATATTAATTTGTTTATCATATTTTGCCTCTTTGTATTTCATTTGGGCGGGGAGATGCATGTAATGTAATACTTCAACAAAGGTACTAAACTCATAGTCCCTTCTCTCACCTAATGTAATTTCTATTACCCATCAAGGATCTATTTGTCTACTTTTTCTGAAAATTGTTTTTCTTGTTTTAAAAATAAATAAATTCTTTAATACGAGTAGTTTATTATCATCCATATTTTTTTTTATTAGTACCCATCTTCATCAATTCCTAGTCTCTGATTTGGGAATTGCTTTATGCACTCCCTCAATTTGGACCTGCACCCCCTTAAATTTCGAAAACTATTTTACCTTTTTTATAAAGTGACTTTCAGATCATTTGTTCTAGAAATTTTTCCAAAATAAATTCCTAAAATTCATGAAATACATTGTAAAAAAACTTTCCGAAAAATATTTTTAGAATAAACTTTTCAAAACGTATATAATTTTCAGATTATATTTTTTAACACATTTCATGAATAAGTTTTTCAACTATATATTTTCAACTAAAGTTCTTGAATAAGTTTTTAGAACACACTTCATGTGTTTCAGAAAGATTACATGTCACAGAAATTTAAAAAAAAAATAAAACGGTTTTCTTCTTCTAAGTATTGTGTGAGCTACTCTGATACTAGCAGTGACCGCAATGGTGATGACAGCAGTGATGGGTGCATTGAAGGAGAAATTAACGGGACAATTTGATCATTTCACCTAATTATGAGGGTGCATATCCAATTTCAGTGGGGCAGAAAGGAATTTCCCTCCAATTTTTGTAGAGAAATATTATAAAAATCCAGGATGCAGTAAATTTCCCTCAAATTCAACAATTTAAATTACATTTTTTATTTTGTATTCGAAAAGTGTACTATTTGTTAATTTCACAATTCAAAAATCTAAAACATAAAACATTTTAATGAAGTGTACGATAAGATTATGGGGGTAAAAAAAGAAATACCTTCAAATTATTATTGACATCATACATAAACAAATGTGTGGGGTGTTACATTTTTGGGGACAAAAGGAAAAGCAAAAGGTGAAAAATGGCCCCCAAATGCAAGATTGATTACAACTTTTAAGATAAGTAAGAACAAAAATGCAATTATGCAACAATAAAAGCTTCACTATAAGCTTCTACCTAAAGTATTCTTACTACATTTGCCAATATACACGTAAAAAAAGTAAAAGAAAAATTGTGCACTGGTATATTATCAAGTACCGATATATTGACAGTATTAAATTACAATTAAAAAGAAAAATATTTTTTAGAAATAATTTAAAAATTGTATTAATTAAATTGTAGTTATAAACTTGTATCTTTCAAAATTTACGGTTGTTATAATAATATTTTTCTATAATATCATCAAAAAATAATTCCAACCTACTACAATCACTTCAATAGGTCATTTACTTTACACAGTTAATTATTATTTTTTAAAGTATGACTATAGAATGTGATAAAGAATTAGAGATAAACATTCTATCAAATTCAATTTTAAAATCTTTAACTCCAACAAGGTACTATAGTTTTTTTACCTAAATAAAACAGCACCTAGGAACATGTGTCCCACATTTCACTTTCTAAGATTCAGCCATCTCAGAAGCACATCAATTATGGAAAACCAAAAATACAGTGTGATAACTATGGCTTAATTTATCACATTCGAATCCTAACTTTAATGAGTCTTCAAGTATATTCATCTAAGATGTTATATACTTGAATGTAGATAACTCTATATGAACCACCTAGGTATGCATGATATATACAGACCAATTTGTCAATACTTTTCACCTTTTTTCTTCAGCAATGACTTGAGAAATAACAAACAAGCAATTAAGAAACCCAAAGCTGCAAACCCTCCCACTGCAAGAGCTACAGTCTTCTGTGTCTCTTGTTGCCCCAGTGATCCTGATCCAATCAAACACATAAGGTTTATTATTATTAGAGTCTTGTGTCTTGAGACATGCACACAACAACAACCATAGGGTGCAAATCTCAAGCAAAACACACCTCTCCTACTACTAAGATCCATTGAATTCCTTCATCAACCCCACTTCTAAATTCACTGATGAAATTAGGCTCATTTTTTCAAACTAAGAACTTGTATCAATTCTCAACAAAGATGATATTATATATCACACACCTTTTTCACCAGATAAAGAAAAACATGTATACTACTTTGCTAAAATCCCTATAAGCTCATTGTGATTTAGCCAAGAAAGCAAGACTGAAAACTGGCATGCATCTTTTAATAATCTCACTGTGAGTAATACTAAGTAGGAAATTGCACCAAATAAGGAAAAGAAGATATTTTCTGTGCTACTCTACCTGCAGAAGATGACCTTCCTTCTTTAGGATAAAAGCTGTAGCTAATGAAGCATTTGTGTAGATAAATTTGTGCAGAAATAGGGTCACCACACTCAGCTTTGGCTTGATCCTCAGCACTCTTCAGACAATCCCCACAATCATCTTTGGCCAAATCACCCTCACACTGGCCCAACACATAGAGAGACTGATAGCTCCCTGTGTAAAACAAGTTTCCAGCATTTTTCACACCACTTTCCACCATACCAAATGCAGAGTCCCTTCTCTCGTCAAACCCATCATCAGAACTATCTTTCTTGGAACCACAAACCTTGTAAAGCAATTGAGTCTCAGGCACCTGCGTGAATCCAACAATTTCATACCTCAGGTAGCATCCAGAAAGCTGAACACGCGAAGCTACCACCTTGCCACACAAGTTTTCAAGCATCTCAGGAATCTTGCTCACGCAGTCGCAGCAAGCAGTGTTTGAGAGGTCCCCTCGGCATTGATACAGACCCATGATCACATTCTGGCCTTCTCCAGAGGTTGAGGTGAAGAAGGCCTTTTTTTCAGATTGTGACACCAAAAAATCCAAGAGGGATTTCAGGTTCCGTGAGTATATCCCAGTTGGGTCCTGTAGTTTCTGCTCTGCACAGCCCTTGAAAACCAAGTTTGTTTCCTCTGCATCTGACATGGGAAGATGAAGGAACCAGAAAACAGTAAAGAAAAAAAGAAAGGGTAGAGAGGAACTTTTTCCGATCATACCCATTTGAGAGATTAAACAAAGTGAAGTTCTTTCTTTTATTTTTTGGTGTGTGGATCTATATCTCACAAGTCACATCGTCCAAGGTTGTTTTTGTGTTTCACACTTTTACATGTTACCATTAATGTTAGGCATTGTTGTTCATCTTGAAGTGATGAATCAAAGGTTAATTAAACAGTAACTGGAAGTGGTTTATTCTGTTTCAAGCTATTTTAATGTGATTGCATGAAAATTTTGACTGGAGCGTGTGAAGAAAAAACTGTTGAATGCATTGACTGAACCTGAACTTATGATACTAATAACTTGAGTCACAGGAAGACCGTGTTCAAGCTTGCCACCGATTCTTAACTTATGACATATTATATTAATATATATATATATATATAATATAATATAATATTACTTTTGAAAACAGTGAAAAACAACTGTTTACAACCTGAAACAATTTGACATATCAGAATTCATTCTAACTTTAGAATAATTTAATTTAAGATAATTATTAATAAAGTTAATGGTTTTATTATATTAATTTATCATTGAATGATAAAGGAAAAGAAAATATAAAACTATTAGCAAATAACGTTGCAGACGTTTCAATGTATGTAAAAGAAAAATGAGAAAGCCAAATCGTGTAAGTACAAGATAAATTATATCTTAATACGAAGTATAATTTATTTTTTTTTAAATGTAATCATGTCCTACTATATATGTTATCAAAACTATTTTTCCACTCAAAAATATATATGGGAATTTACCATATTTAAAAAGCATTATGTAACCCAAACTAAAGTAATTAAAACAAGTAACTGTAGCTGTATTCATTAAAATATCTTTGATTTTTGTGAAAGTTTAGTACATATAATAAATTATAGTCACGGTAAAAAAAATATAGTCATCTAAGTTTGTACAAATTCTGATAAAAAAAATAGAGGGTTTGTAGCATGCTATCAATTATTTGTTGAATGAATCTACTTGTTTAGATCGATTTTATTTTCTATCATGTAAATAAATCTCAATTAATTAGATAACAAAATTCAAAAACTTTTTGGATAAAAATCTTAAATGAATTAGTTACGTAATTGGGCAATAAATCAGAAATATATTTTTACTATACTGTAAAATTCAAATTTTGATACATTAAAGTTTTAAATCATATTATAATTAATAATGTTGAGGGTAAATACGAAACTGCATTAAAAGAATATTTGTGTATAGTAAAATTTTTATTTTAGAAGTATTTTAATTTACGTAGAAGAATAATTAAAATTTTTAAATTTTATCTAGAAAATTAATTTTATAAATATTTTAAAAGCATGATGTAAGCAAAAAAAAAAAATCTTTAACATAATTAATGTAAATTTTGGAGTTTGGTTTAACTTGTTTTTTTTTTCTTTACATTGTAAGTCAAAATATGAATATACATAAATTGAACACATACAATTATGTTCACAAATAAATCTTATCATATCATGATTCTCACACAAAACATACAATGAAGAAGGAATAAGCACTTACCTTGATCCATGAGTAATCCTAATTGAGCAGTTACTTTATCTCCTTTATTTCAATTTATCTCTTAGCAATTCCGTACTTGTCACACACTTTCGTGATGGTTAACAGTGAGACAACTATTATTTGCAGAGACAGAACCCTATAGCCTTTAGTATCCAATCTCCATCAGATGTAGGTTTTCTTTAGGTATATCATCATATATATATTTCTCACATTAACCAATGGGCCTTTAATTCTATTATTATTATTAAATCATATTTGGGCCCAAAGCCCAAACTCTAAGTCATGTGAGTCATTTTATAGAAATTAATATACATAATTTCTTACATTTTCTCCCACTTGACTCATATGAGTTATAATACTTTCATGATTTAATAATTACATAAATGCGCATTTAAAAGGCCTTACATAAATTGGTTATATCATTATTCATAATCAA
>Ga0123342_1004606_pt1 | contig 20836 bp, 10 predicted proteins | sample Turbeawhitnodule_FD_89960 | JGI IMG/M metagenome (GOLD analysis project Ga0123342, IMG submission 89960) | Root nodule microbial communities of legume samples collected from Mexico - Turtle bean Mexico white nodule | ecosystem: Host-associated > Plants > Roots > Nodule | place: Mexico: Nepantla...
ATGAATTAGTTAATTAAATTTTTAACCTTGTACGACTATTGATTGCAAAATTTTAGAGGGAAAATATCTTGTTCCTCAAATTATTAGAAATATGATTATGTTTTTCATCAAATTATTTAATTTTGTATATATTTAGGATTATGTTTTGTATTTGAATCATTTATAACATTGCAAATTTACTATTTTATTTAAAAAATTTGTTGAAAAGTTAATTTGATTGATTTATTTGTAGATTATAACTATTTTTAATTAAATTATTATTCCAAGATGTTTAATATTGTCAAGTAAATTATTTAAAGTCTTATTTAAATAAAATTTAAAATATATAAAATTTCTCAAATATTAAAAATCCTAAATAAATACAAATCTAAATATTCAATGTCCTATTTAAGAAAAATTTGAATAATATAAAATTCTTAAGATATTTAAAACTTTACATAAATACAAATCCTAAAGTTATGTAAATTATTATCAATACCATTTAATTATTATTTTTCAGAAAAAATACAAATTATTTATAATATTAAAAATTTAATTTTCTATTTAAAATTATTGAGCAAAATAATTTGATTTATTTATTTTTTAATTATAACTGTTTTTAATTAAAATATTATTTTCAGTACTATTAAGTTGTACAAACAAATTTATAATTGTTAAAAAAATTATTTAAAGTTTTATTTAAATAAAAATCTGAAATATATATAATTTTTAAAATATTCAAAATCTTAAATATATACAAATCATAATAGTCAATGTCTTATTTAAATAAAAATTGAATAATATAAAATTCGTAAAATATTAAATCCTATATATTTAATATTTTTTTAAATAAAAATATGAAATATATAAAATTCATAATATATTTAAAATCTTAAATAAATATAAATTCTAAATAATTAATATATTATTTAAATAAAAATCTGAAATATAATTATTTTCTATTAAATAGTTATTTTTCGTAATTAAAACAATGTTTTGGATAACATGTTAGAGGTAATTTCAGAAAAAATTAAAATTAAGAAAAATTATTCCATAGATGTTTATAAGACATACAATCACATCAATTCCCACGTACTTTTAACATGCATACCACTAAAAAAAATTTCAAATTTAAATTTAAATAAACAATTAATCTATTAAAGTCAATTTGTATAACAAAAATTAATTATTAATCACCAAATAAGATAAATAATGCTCAATTTTGAACATGCGTTTCACTGCAATTTATAAAAAAAAAAATCCAAAACATCATAGTTAAAGGATTTATAATTTAACCTCATGGATTTATAATTTACTCATCAACAATGACAGCCTCAAAATTGTTTCCACACACACATAACCATCAAAGCTTAACAATAACTATCAAAGTTTTACAATACATTGGAACAAATGCATCGAAGTTTAAAAACATACTAGAAGTTGGATTAATGAAGAAGCTCAAATCCTTTCTAGCACACCTCAAGATCACAACTTATTCTTTCCAACACCACCACACCTTACCACGTACAGAGGAACAAAACAAGCACTGCACAACAAAGAAATTCATGATCGATTAAAGGTGCATGATAATTGATTATCACCCAAAAACACATTCAACATCGATTAAGGCTCTTCAAAATCGATTATCTCCCAAAAAATAGCTCATAATTGATTAAAAAATATATTTAGGCCTTCATGAAAATTGATTATCTTGAAAAAGTAGTTCATAATCGATTATCAAGATATCATAATCGATTATCTTCTTCAAAAACACCTCAAATGGATTATGGAGATCTCTCTTGGGTAACAAAATGCATTGGAATTACACAACTACTTCATGCATCAAACCTTACCTAAAACCACCACAACTACGAGCACCCTCCTTCAACAAGATCTTAGGCACAGGAAAACCAAGGACATTGGAAAAATAGGAAAAGTTTAAAAACATACTAGAAGTTGGATTAATGAAGAAGCCAACACACCTAAAGATCACAACTTAATTCTTTCCAACACCACCACACCTTACCACCTACAGAGGAACAAAACAAGCATTGCACAACAAAGAAATTCATGATTGATTAAGGGTGCATGATAATCGATTATCACCCAAAAACACGTTCAACATCGATTAAGGATCTTCAGAATCGGTTATTCTCCAAAAACAGTTCATAATCGATTAAAAAATATATTTAGGCCTTCATGAAAATTGATAATCTTGGAAAAAGTAGTTCATAATCGATTATCAAGATATCATAATCGATTATCTTCTTCAAAAACACCTCATATGGATTAAGGAGGTCTCTTTTGGGTAACAAAATGCATTGGAATTACACAACTACTTCATGCATCAAACCTTACCTAAAACCACCACAAACCCAACCACCACGAGCACCCTCCTTCAACAAGATTTTCAAAACAGGAAAAGCGAGGGAACGATGGTATTGACCTATTTCTTACGTGGCTTTGATGACATTTCTCTACATGTGAGGGAGGAGCTCAACAGTAACACATCCCACAAATCTTCGCTCTCATTTCTTTGCAAATCAGTGAATCTAAACACAAGTAATCCCACATTTCTTTTTTCGTTAACGAATGGAGTGGTCCTAGAGGATCGAATGGAGGAGGAATAAGTTTGAATGGGAACGAACTCAGGAACAACAATTGATGCATATTCTGGGGGTATAGAAGGGGATGATGGATAATAAGGATTCTTGGGTTTGGAAAGACTAAGAGTTAGTTGTGTTCACGGTCAAATTCGCGTATAAAAAGCTTATAGAACAAGTTTAGGGGAATGAGAGAGAGCTATATGCGGGTTTTTGGAGGTTGAAGGCACAACCATCTTCGCATCTCACTACATGGAGGGATATGGAAGAAAAAATAACAACTAAAGCAAACTTGGTTAGAAGGGGGATTTGTATGACTACCAACATGTGTTGTTTGTGTTGGGAGGAAGAGGAAACCACGTCTTACCTTTTTTTTACACGTAGAGTCGCTTGGCTCGTGTGGTCTAAGTGCTTCGAGTTGATGGGGGTGGCATCAACGAAGCATAGGGGGCCAAAAAACACTTCGAAAACTTCAAGATGAGTGAGGTCAAGAGAAGTGTTAATAAAATTTGTGGTTGTGTGTGGATAGTCGTAGTAGGAGAGTGTGGTTACATAGGAACAAACGGTTTTGTAGAGGTGGCAGGATAGATCACATGGATATCTTCACTTTGGCACAGATGAAGGCTTGGTCAAAAGTTCTGTCTAAAGCGTGAAGTATGTTTTTCTTACTCAAATTGGTGCCTTGAGTCATTGATTTGCATGGTGCTAGTTAATTTATTTTATAGGAGATAGTTAGCACAAGCAAAAGGTGTATATTTTTAGGTTTTTTAGTTGTTGTAAGGAAGTTAGAAGTAGAGATAGATCTTTTGCATAAGGGTTGAGGTATCCCTAAAATATTTCTTATTTATTCATTCGTTTTTTGCTGATAAAAATATATATTATATATTATATATATATATATATATATATATATTAGAAACATATATCAATTGTGAAAGTAGTTCAGTTTTCTATGGGTTAACTATGCATTTGTGATGGTTAATTAGTTTCCATTATTTTAAGTCTTGTTGGGTGTTAGTTTTATTTTTAAATTTTTAATAATTGAAATTACTTTTCAGTTTGCTTTTATAATAATTTTTAATTTAAAATTTGTTTTCAAATTCAATTTTTTTAGAAGGCTCACTGAAAAAATGTGAATCACTTCTCATAGGGCTATGAAAGGATATGAAGTGGAAGCAAAAAAAAAGTGGAAGATATTTAAATTTTCTTATGAGTTTTACTTCTTTGTGAAACTCTGTCATAAATGTTCAGATTTAATTCATAATTAAAATTTGAATTTTACTTTCTACATTATATTTTTTGTGACCTACACTATATTATATTTTAAATGTCACAATTGTCTTTACACGTTTTATTTAAAAGGACGAAGTGCAAATGTGCATGTGTTGGTTGTTTGTAATTTCTAGTGATGGTGGATGCAAAGTTTAACTCTGACGAGGTGCGAAGGTCGTGGTGGTGCATTTCAGAATCTCTTATCTCGAAGTATTATTCATATTCCTAAATTGCTTATTTAGAATGAATTTTTTCTCAAACCCCATTAGAAAAATCAAATTTTAGAATTTAAAACAAATTATAAACCAACATTTCTTTCTTTCTTGACAAAAACTACCACCAAATATCAAGGAAACATTAGACAACTACTGCAAATAGACATAACAAACACCTACCAGATTCACGTCTCTTATAAAATACTCAAAACGATAAAAAAAATACAAATTCCTAATAGACCTAACAAGCACCAACCACATTCACCACTCCCATAAAACACGCAAAACGGTAAAAAGAACACTCAAAAGAAAAAAAACCATATTCCTAAATCTATTTAAAAAACATCTGAAGACATTTTCGTTATTTCATGTCACTAATATAGTGCAGAAAACTATGTAGTGCAGGAAATACGAGCCTTCAAAATTTAAAGCTTAGACCAATAGTTATGTAACATTTAAGGTTCTTCAATATATTTTTTTGTCAGCAATAAAGTGATTCTTTAATACTAACATTGTGAACGGTAGTGGATTTGGTCAAATAATACATATTAGTATTGAAATTCTAAAATGAATGTCAAACTTGGTTTATATAAGTTATTTGTTAGTTAAGATAAAATGAAACTATTATTAAATTAAACTAAAATTGTTATGAAGATAAATAAAAAGTAAGTAGAAGTAAAATTTAGATCTATTTTTTCTAATATTTCTCAAAATATCAAGTAATAAATAATAATAGATAAAATAATGATATGAAAAAAAAAGTAACATTTTACCAAATATTTTAAGGTAAAAACCTATTCACAAATAATAATTAATGGGTATATCATAGTTTTTTTCGAAACTTTTATTTCAAAGATCAATAAAAAAACTTTTTTTATTAATAGGGTAAATAAGATCACAATAAAACTTCAATAGGTATATAGTTAGATAAAAGAAAAAACCAAATACATAAATTAATTGGTACATACTTCTTTTCATAAAATACACTAGTTAATGTTTTTTTACTCTCTCTTCTCCCTTCTTTTCTTGCTAAAGGCACAATTTTTATTGTTTGATATCCTTAAAACCTTATACAAAATAATTTATTCTATAAGATGCTTAATAAACTGGTAGTCCATAAAAAGCACACTTTAGCTTGAACCAAACAAATTATTGAGCCAACTAACAAAAATAAATGATGTTTAATGTATATCAAAATTTAAATTCAATCACATGAACTATACTAAGCTAAATCAATCTAGTATAAAGTTTATTACTTGTATGACTTTTTTTAATAAGATTTTTGTATGTCAATTATAGAACTAATATGAATATAAGCCACATAACCAATTTTTTATATTAATTAAATAATTCGTAATCTTTTTTTTTATGTTGGTTGAATATAGACTTATCATAAAAAAATGTTAAAATAGTGTACACTAACATGATATTTGTTAACTTTTTTATCCCAATCAATTTTTTTTATGTTGGTTGTATAACCTTATAAAGAGTTGAGTTTTTAGAAAAATATTTTGTTTGTTTTGTTATTTTTTTCCATAACAATAAAGAAATTCTTTTTTTTTTCAATTCACAAAGAATAAATTTATAGAAAGTAAAAAAGGTACAATATATTATATCAATATCGATCCAAACATAAAATAGGTACATATCAATGTATCATCTACAACATATATCCTTCAAATACATTTCATGATTAGTTATAGTCTATAAAAAAGTGTGTTGCATATAAACTTTAATATGTGAGTTTTGCTACTATTCAGAAATTGTGAAGAAATGCATGTTTATTCTGCTCTGCAGTTTTCTTTTCCAAGCTCAATATATAGGCAACCATAATCCTGCCTATTCCAAAATACGAACAGAGAGTACTTCCTGATTACTATGGTCATTGGGTTTTTATGCATTATTGATAATATAACAAAGTTAAAGGTCAATTGTAGCATAATTAAACACCTTCCTATCAGTGAATGAGGCACTCTTAGTGTAGTAAAAAAATCCTCACATGTCGCTTTTTGCATCTTCTTTGAATCCTAGGAAATGATGTAAAGCATAAAGACCAAGACTAATTCACATGTTCCCTTATATTTTGATGAGGATGCTTGGTGATCCATGACTAGGTGTACTCTCACAATCTTGATGTCCATCACTACCTGCAATATTAATACTGCAATACTATTTCCACAACCATTATTTGTTTATGTTAACTCTTTAATGAACACTTCCTAAACATAGTGACTCTTAAAACAAAAAATTTGATTATCCTGCCCACTATTCCTATACTTCACCACCTGACTTCTTTATCTCTTGGATTATTTCATAAATTTTATACAGGTAATAGGATTAGTGCACCAATCAGAGTAAGCAAAATGTAGTTTTGGATATTTATTTGTTATCCAACCCTATTTTTCATTAGTATCATTGTAGAAATCTTCTATGCATATGCTATTTTGTTTTTGAAACGATATTATTTTTGTGGTTCCACATTACCTAAACCATTGCCAACCATACATTGCTTCATACATCGTTATGTTTCTTATTTAGTCTCAATGTGTAAAACTGTAACAGGTGTTGCTCAGACTGGTAGTGATGTGGTCTGACCTTCCTTATCCATTTATTACACAGATTACGAACAACCTATGCTACTTTGCATATGAAAAACACATGTCTCATTGTCTCCTCTTCCATCCCATACATCACACATAATCTATTGTCAAACATTATCCATTTTTTACTCAGGATATCCTTAGTGGTTATTTTGTTTAAAATAACTCTCTAGGTGAAGGGTTGAACTGATAGGAGAGCCTCAAGACTCCTTATATTTCCAAAAACCTCCACCTCATCCTCTATAGTTAATTTCTTTAGCTTAATATAAGTTGACCTGTTTGTGTATGTATTTGAGAGTTCATCTTTCCATTCCCGCATATCCCCATTCTCATTATTTAACCTTTGATCTTATACTCATTCCAACATTTTTGTGAATTTTTCTATTTTCCAATCAAACCATTCCCTCCTCCATTCCCACCTCACATTAAACCATGTTCCCATTTCTGCTATACTTGTATCTTTTTTGTTGGAATTGCTATACACCATTGGATATTTTTATATTTGTGCATGTTTTCCTACCCATTTGTCATTCCAAAAATTGATAAACTTTTGTTTTCCAATTTTCCAATTCACATTCTCTTCAAACCATCCCCGTTATCATTATTACTCTTACCCCACATAATATCTCTCCACCACCATGACTCCTTCCTTATGTCCTTTCTTTTATTTAATTGTCGTCTAGAGTCATACTTTGGTTCTAAGATTTGTTTCTATAGACCCTTCTTGGCCATTCCTAGCCTCCTTCACCATTTTTTCTAATAAGGTTATATTGAAAATTTTAAGCTTAATTATCCTTTTAAACCTTATATTAAAGGTCAAAAATCAATTCCATACCCTAGATTTTAAAAAAGTTTAATGTTGCCCCAACATACTTCTACTTCTTTCTTCCACACCTTAATCCCATGTAGTGAATTTTTCTTTAATGCTTGCATAACCAATCTTGTCAATTCTTCAACTACTATGCGAAACAAGAAAAGAGCTAGTGGATCTCCATGTCAGAGTTCTTTTGTGGGTATGAACTCTTTTTTTGGGCTTTCATTGACCAACACCAAGATCAATGTGGATTATATACATCCCTTCATCTACATGATCCACTTATCATTAAAGCCTAACCTCTTCATCGTATATGATAAGAAATCCCATCTAACATAGTCATATGCTTTCTCATAGTTCATCTAAAGAATAATGTTCTTATTTTTATTACGTCTAAACTCATCTATGACCTCGTTTGCAACCAAAACACTAAATAGCAAACCTCTTCCTTGCAAGAAAGTCGTTTCTGTTTGATCAATTATCCTATGCAATACCCCTTTACACCATAGAGATAGCACTTCTGCTATTATTTTGTACATTCTTCCCATAAGTGAGATAAGTCTAAACTCTTCCATCCATTGTGGGTTATCACACTTAGTATGAGGGCTATACATGAAGCATTACTTCCATTGGGTCATTTTCTTGTTTTGTGAAAGAAGTTTGCCCCTTGTACTACATCCTCTTTAATTGTCTCCTAGAATTTTTTGATGAATGTAAAGTTTAACCGTTAGAGCCCATACTTTTACTCCTTTCACATTCCCACAAAACCATTATAATCTCTTCATCTGAATTTTTTTTAAAAGTTCCATATTATTCTCATCCGTTATTGTGCTAAAGTCAACATTTCCTAACTTAATATTAAAGTTTGATCTCTCCTTTAGTCTCTCCTCAAAATGTAATTTTATTTCTTCTTTTATCAACACATGGTCCTTGCACCTTGACCCCTTTGATCATGTTCCTTGCTTTCTTTCATTCACTACAAGAAAATCATGAAATATAAACCAATGTTTAGAGACTAAAATAATTAGTTGCAATAGTAACTAAATTAGTGACCATTTTAGAAACTAAAAAAAAATTGGTTTCTAAATTAGTTTCTATTATTGTTAAATAGTTTCTAAATTGGTATCTAATTAACAACCAAGGTTTTAACTACCAATTATTTAATTTCTAAATTTGGTAGAAAAAACTTTGGTTGCTAATTAGATACCAATTTAGAAACTATTTAACAATAATAGAAACTAATTTAGAAACCATTTTTTTTTTTAGTTTCTAAAATGGTCTCTAATTTAGTGCTATTGCAACTATACCGACCAGTCCTCGAACATCGACGTCAAGGATCGACATCGGACCTCGCCAATAGAGGGAGAGATCGGACGTTGGTAGTCTGAACAACTATATTGGGCCACGTAAGGTGGGCCCCGAAATTACACTATTTACCAGTTAAACATCAGTGATGGGAGGAAGCCCTAAGACACGAGGGATCCATGCAGGTGGTGTGTATAGCGCATTCAGGCGCGACACGAGTAAATAGTCCTCGGAGGCGCTAAGGCCCATTAGGGTTAGGGTTTCCAAGGGAAGCTACATGCATGGCACGTGAATACTTAGGGCACCCACATAACAGATGGCCCCAGAGATTTGGTTCACAAGTTGGTACCCAGGCGGCCATTCTGTTAGTCGTTGAACTCACGTTATGGGAAGTCCCATGTTCCAGATTATGCTAAGATTGTGTAATAGCGGCGCAGGGAGGTTCTCCCAAGAACCCTAGACATGGGTAACAAAACAAAGGTAAAGCCTAGTTTCAACCTATATAAAGGGTGCTAAGAACCCTAGCAAGGTACACGGTTTCTAAGACTGAAACTACTTTATACACTCATTGTTTCTTTTCCCTAATACTGACTTGAGCGTCGGACTACAAACGGCCGTCAAGGCGCCCTTTGTCTTTGCAGGTGAGAGATTTTTCAATCAAGGAAATGTGATTCTCAGGCGGAGACAGGCGGGCTAGAGATTGTTGTTCGAGTCAACCGGCGAAACCATTTGGCGCCCACCGTGGGGCCCGATAAAACAAGGTCCCACTCACAATCGTGATTAAGCGTTTACCAACGATATGAGGAGTACGAGGCAAGGATCTGTTGTGCCCCCGGGTGCTACGCGCTCTGGAGGGGACGACGTCACCATGCAACAACTCATGGAGACCATGTGCGCCCTCCAAGAGGCGATAGCAGCGCTTAGGGTTGAAATTGCCGCATCACAGGCAGATAATGAAGAGTTGCGCAGGACCAATGAGGAACTGCGCAGGGATTTGCAACAGGCAGGGGAGCGAGCGGTGGATGAGCGTGCCCCACCCATACCACCTAAGGCACGCCCCATGCCGTTCTCTCAGGCGATTATGGATACTGCGTTACCAACCACGTCTATGGGCCCGAAAGTCACCTTCACGGGAGTAGAAAACCCATAGGCTCACCTTACAACGTTCCACACCCAGATGATGCTCAGAGTAGGATTTGATGTTGTGTACTGCAAGCTGTTGATGAGGACGTTAGCAGGCGCATCGTTGGAATGATTCGTCAGTCTCCCTGACGACCACATTACTACCTTTGACCAGGTCGCGACGTTGTTCAGAGAACAATACCTTATCAATAGGGATCCCACTCGAATCTCTTACGATGTCTTTGACATCAAACAGTACCACGGAGAGTCCTTGAAAGAGTTCTTGAACAGGTTTGGAGTCCAGGTGGTAAGATTAAAACTCACGGATGAGGTCATGACGGTGCACGCCTTCACCAAGGGAATGCTACCAGGGCCTTTCAGTGAATCGTTGCTCATATATTATCTGAAAACGTTCTACGAGATCAGGTGTCGGGCTTTAGTGCACATCACCGCAAAAGATCGAGTCACAAAAAAACGTGGCTTCGTCGGTCCTGTCCGACCTCATGCAGCAGGTCAACCTCAACCCATGAGGATACACAAGGCGATAACAGAAAAAGAAAGATTCAAAAAAGCAGCAGCCGTACGAGAAGTCCCAAACTAGAGCACGCACACGGGGAGACCCGCCCTTCAAGCACAATTTTCATGTAGAACTCAAGGAGCTGATCGTTATTCCCAACATCGCGGCAAGGCTGAAGGTACCCCCAAAGACCGACAAAAAATTGGGGCCCAACAGGAACGCTTGGTGCGAGTTCCACCAAGCACATGGCCACCCCATAAGCAACTGCTTGGCGCTGGGGCACCAGTTAGACGCGCTAATGAAAAGCGGCTTCTTGCAAGACTACCTCCTAGAGTCGCAGGAGGATCAAGCATTAGTAGCAACAGGAATGAATCAGGAGCATGAGGTGCCCATACATGGTGAGATCAACACCATCTTTGAAGGGTTCTCAGGAGGAGGATGCACTGCCTCCCAGCGGAAGAAGTACATACGAGAGGTGATGGCAGTAGAGGGGCAGGAGGCAGATCATATTCCCGATGTTGACCTCGTCTTCACCAAGGCCGACCGCCAGGACGTCGTTCCACATGACAATAACCCGATGGTGATTTCGGTAGTGACAACAGTAAAGAGGGTGCACCACGTCCTCGTAGATCAGGGAACTTTACTCATATTTAAAAATATATTTATAAAATATTTGCACTTCACTATCTATCATTGAATAGAAACTAACTTTAAATACCAAAATTAATTAGTTGTTATATTAATTAAATTGGAGACCATTTTAGAAACTTAAAAAAATTGGTTTCTAAATTAGTTTCTATTATTGATAAATAGTTTCTAAATTGGTATCTAATTAGCCACCAAGGTTTTTGCTACCAAATTTAGAATCAAAATAATTGGTAGCTAACTAGATACCAATTTAGAAACTATTTATCAATAATATTAACTAATTTATACCAAAAAATAATTTAGTCTCTAAAATGGTTTCTAATGTAGTCACTATAACAACTAATTATTTTTTATCTCTAAAATTAGTTTCTATTTAGTGATTTTCTTGTAGTGTTAGTATGTATGTGCAGAATGACAAAAAATCCATAAAATGCAAAAAATAAGTGTTCCCACCGAGTGTAGATGTAGTGTAAATATGTTGAAAATTGAAAAAAAAATGTTAAAATAACATATTCAATATATATTTAAAATTAATGAAAATATACAAGATCTATATTAAAGTACAAATAATGTACACAGATATGTTTTACCGATTTATGTATGAAATATATTAATTATAAAATATTTTTAATATAATTATGTATTAAATACCAAGTTTAAAATTGTATTAGAAATTTTCGAATGAACAATATTTTAAGTGAAAAGTTTTAGAAAACAAAACATGTGTATTTTCTATATTAAACTATTTTAACAAAAATATAAAAATAGAAGGTCTTGATAATTGAAAAATATTAAAAGATATTAATTTAATGATATTCTTATTTTATTATGATAATTATTAAATTCATTAATACTCATAATACGACAAAAAGACGTGTATGAAGCTAAAAAACTTTTCTTATTAAAAACAAGAAAGAGATGAAATTGAGAAGTCATTTCAAGATGCTAAATACAACAAGTTAAAATGTTTTGAAGTGTAAACAAGTGATTCAGCACATAAAAAGTCATATAAGAACATTTCATTTTGAGCATCTAATATGAACAGTGTTTGAGAGAGAATATGAGTCTAAAAACAAAGACCTTTAGAATTTGTGCATGTAAAAAATAGTTTAAGAAATCAAATATATGTTTAAAGATACAAAGATTGTATTAGAGCAAAAGTTTCCATTTCGAACATCTGCCAGATTTCACAAGTTAATTAAAGTTACAATGATATTTGAGGAATAAAAAATAATAATTATTCAATGTGCAGAAGAATATACACAAAGCTTCAACAGTAACAGTTTTGAAAGCTAAGGTTTAAGGAGAGAAAAAGAAAAGCGAAATGATGATTGTAACTTGTTAGAGAAGAGATAACAAAAAACAACAAAATAGAAAGAAAACTAATAAAACAATTTTTACTCTTAAATAATATAAATTAATTTCATAACTTCATAATTAATAGAAATGAAAATAAAATTTCTAAAAATATTTAAAATTACTTCTTAAACTATAATAACTCTAATAACTTTCAATTACGCACATTTACATAATAGAACATTCATGTGCGTTATGATCATTAAACTAATAGATTATTTTTATAAATCCTTCTTCTGACCTCTCTCAATTATATTGATATGTTCCACTCATAGGATATCGGTCTCCCATCCTTTATCCATTATATTGATATGTTCCTCCCATTGGGTACCTCTCTTCATGAAATGGATTTGGATATTTTCTTCTATTAGGGCATCCCTCTCCCGACCTCTCTTCCTTTACATCATCGTCAGAAGAGTCTGAAAAAACACAAATTCTCTCTTCTATAAATTTTGGAGTTGTCTCTTTTGAAATTGTCTTCTTTGAAACAGCTGCCTTTTTTGAAGCTCTCTCTTTTGAAGCATCCTCTTTTGGAGCATCTGATTTTTTCTTTCCAAATATTGAAAATATAGTTTTGAAAAAGTTTGTTTTCTTTCCACTCTTTTGGTTACTGTGTTTTGAACTCATTCTTTCTTTCACAACCTGGATATCATGCAAATTAAGATTATTCATAAAGGTTAACAATGTTAGTAATAGTAATTAAATATGACTAAAACAATTCAAATATATAACCAAAATTTTATTAATATATATTATATATATTAATACTATAAATTTGAAACAGTTATAAAATACAAACAAAACATTTAAATTATCATACACGTTTAAGACAATAGACAAATTTGTTATTAAAATATGCAAATAATAAATGCATAGTAATATAAATTTGAAACAAATATAAAATAAATCAAAATAACACTAGAGTACTAAAAAATAATAAGTAAAATAATAGTAAACCAATACTATAATCTTCACTAAAATCTGATAATAAATAACTATAGTAATAATATATAATGATATAAAATAGTAAAACTAAAATGTTATAAAAATGTAAATAAGCATAATAAAAATATCACCCGCTATAAGGAATAGTTATTATAATAAAATTCTAAAAATAGAATTACAAAGTTATTTTTTCTCAAATATTACTTAAAACTTATATTTTATAATCTACATACATTAATAAGAAATACATATTAATTCTGTTTTTTTATACATATTTTTTATTATTTGATCCTTAAATTTGTAATAGCTGCTTTTAAGATATTACTATTTTACATTTCTAAATGTTGTGTTTTGAAAAGAGTGACGAGTTGCTGCTTTGTAAGAAATGAAATTTTTTTTTATGTATAATTCATGTGTTTTCATTTATATATATTGTACTATATAATATGTTTCTTTTATTGGTGTCTATATATATTGTAATAATATCACATTGTAACACCAAATTTATAAAAAAAAAAATATCTATATAAAAAATAATAAAGAAAATAAGTAATGGTAGTAGCATCTCAAATAACATAACATGAAAGATAAATATTGAAAAATATGATAAAAATTTCATGATATTACCATAATGACATTTTTTATGCTATAGGTTCTTACCGAGAATGAGTAGGAAAATTACGAGGTAAAAGAAATAAAACTTCTCTTTAAATCAAACTTTATGATGTTGATTGATCATAAGAAAATAAGAAAGATTACCTGTAAAAGCTCGACTCTCAAACACTCAATTCAATAAGAATATAAGATGTTTGTGAGTACAAGAGAGTATAAGAGAATATAATGTGTTGAATGAGTATTTTCTAAGAGTTATCATCTATTTATAAGTCTTATTGAATTTAGACGATTAAGAAAACATTATATAATTATCACGAGTAAATAATTTTACATTAATAATGTAATCTATAATTGCTATAATCGAATTATAATATGATTTTTATATCTTAAAATATTATATTAAATGATTAGTTATTGTTCTGAATATATGTAATTGTGGTATGTACCTATACATATTTGTAGAAAAATATTTTATCACCTATATAATTGTTCTACGTTATTATTGCTTTTATGGAAAATATTTATGGTTAAAAAAATAATATTAATTCTTAAAATCCAATGAAGTTGTTCGTAAAATGATAGACAAGTTCAAGGATTCAATAAAAAAACAAATACTTCAAGATCTTGATTAAAAATAATTAACGAATATTTTTAACCTTTTCAATAATTACTGGATACGTATTTCTTACTTTATATTTTTCTGCCGTATATATTTATTTAATAGTATTAATCTTTTATATTTAAAAATATTTAAAAGTGTATATCATTAGATGTAATAAATTTTCATATTTCAATTTACATTTTATTAAATATAATTAAAAAAATATATTAACGTACAGATTAAATCAAAGTTTAGGAATAAATTAATTGTATGTCTAATTTATAGACATTGTAATTATTTTATCATCATGAATTAGTTAATTAAATTTTAAGGGAAAATTTAAAAATGCATATTTGTTTATAATCATTATAGAAAGGGTGTGTTCTGATTGAGAAAGTAATTGTAAGGATTTGAGAGAAAAATGAAGAGAAAAAATTGTTGTTTAAATTGAAGTATGTATTGGAATGTATTTGTGAATAAAATTTACTAAATATTTTGAGTGATTCGATAATGATGAGATTTTTTTAATTTTTATAAAAGGTTTAAAATGTAAATTTATAAATTTACACTTGTCTCAACAAAAATTTAAATAATGAAATATGAGTTTTTTTTGTTTAAATTTAAATTAATTACAAAATTGTAAATTATTTTTGGTACCATTTTGAATAACTATTTTTGAAAAAAAATTGAATCATTTATAACATTGCAAATTTACTATTAATTGTTGAAATGTTAATTTGATTGATTTATTTGTAGATTATAACTATTTTTAATTAAAGTATTATTCCAACATGTTTACGATTGTCAAGAAAATTGTTTAAAATCTTATTTAAATAAAAATCTAAAATCTATAAAATTTCTCTATTATTAAAAATCTTAAATAAATACAAATCTAAATATTTAATGTTCTATTTAAATAAAAAATTGAATAATATAAAATTATTAAGATATTTAAAACTTTAAATAAATACAAATCCTAAAATAATGTAAATTATTAATAATACCATTGAATAATTATTTTTCAGAAAAATACGAGATATTTATAACATTACAAATTTAATTTTCAATTTAAAATTATTGAAAAAAATAATTTGATTGCTTATTTGTAAATTATAATTATTTTTAATTAAAATATTATTTCAGTACTATTTGAAGTTGTCCAAACAAATTTATAATTGTTAAAAAAATTATTTAAACTTTTATCTAAAAAAAAATTTAAAAAAAAAAAAAAAAAAAAAAATATTCAAAATCTTAAATAAATGCGAATCCTAAATATTCAATGTCTTATTTGAATAAAAATTTGAATAATATAAAATACGTAAAATATTAAATCCTAAATATTTAATATTTTATTTAAATGAAAATATGAAATATATAAAATTCATAAAATATTTAAAATCTTAAATAAATATAAAATCTAAATAATTAGTATATTATTTAAATAAAAATCTGAAATATAATTATTTTCTATTAAATAGTTATTTTTGGTAATTAAAACATCATTTTTAGGGTTTAGGGTTTAGTATATGTTGAGGTAATTTCAGAAAAAAATAAAAATTATTCTAAATATGTTTATAACACATACAATCACATCAATTCCCACGTATTTTTAACATGCATACTACTAAAAAAAGTTTTCAAATTTAAATTTAAATAAACAATTAATCTATTAAGTCTATTTGTATAACAAAAATTAATTATTAATCAATAAATAAGAAAATAAGGCTCAATTTTAAACATGTGTTTCACTGTAATTTGTAAAAAAAAAAAAAGCAAAACATCATATCATCAACCTCAAGAATTTATAATTTAACCTAGTGGATTTATAATTTACTCATCAACAATGACAGCCCCAATATTGTTTCCACACACATAACCATCAAAGCTTAACAATACACTGGAACACATGCATCAAAGTTTAAAAACATATTTGAAGTTGGATTAATGAAGAAGCTCAGATCCTTTCCAGCACACCTGAAGATCACAACTTATTCTTTCCAACACCACCACACCTTACCACCTACAGGAACAAAACAAGCATTGCATAACAAAAAAATTCATGATCGATTAAGCACTAGTGTAAAAAGAAGAAAAGGATACTCTTCATTTAGTGCGGCTTTTGCGCTATCCGCTTTCGTAAAAAACGCGGTGGCATTTTTTAAATTATTTTGATTTACGAATGCGGCTATTTGTATAGTCGCACTTGTAAATCAAAGTGTTTTGATTTACGAATGCGGCTATTTATATAGCCGCACTTGTAAATCAAAGCGCTTGATTTATGAATGCGGCTATTTGTATAGCCGCACTTGTAAATCAAAGCGCTTGATTTACGAATGCGGCTATTTGTATAGCCGCACTTGTAAATCAAAGTGTTTTGATTTACGAATGCGGTTTTACCTTTAGCCGCATTCGTAAATCCTTTTTTACCCTATATTTTGAAACGCGCCACACACAATTTCATAGTTTCTTTCTCGTCTTTGCCTTCGTTTCGCGTTTGCACTCTGAGTTCGTCTCCTTTTACTGCATTTGCATGTCACAAAGAATAAATTAATAGAAAGTACAAATGAATGATTCAATCCATTTATAAAAAGAAGTACAATGTATTGTATCAATATCAATCCAAACCTAAAATAGATACATATCAATGTATCATCTACAACATATATCCTTCAAAATACATTTCATGATTAATTATAGTCTATAAAAAGTGTGTTGCATATGAGCTTTAATATGTGAGTTTTGTCAGTATTTAGAAACTGTGAAGAAAGCATGTTTATCCTGCCTATTTCAAAATACGAACAGAGAGTACTTCTAAATTATTATGGTCATTGGGTTTGTGTGCCTTACTAAGAATATAACAGTGTTAAAGGTTAGTTGTGGCATAATTATACACCTTCCTATCAGTTGAAGGATTGGCAAGATTAGTAAAAAGATTCATGTCGCTTTTTGTATCTGCTTTAAATCCTAGGAAATGATCTAAAGCATAGAGACCAAGACTACTTCCCATGTTCCCTTATATGTTGCTGAGGATGTTTGGTGATCCATGCCTAGGTGTACTCTCATAATCTTGATGTCCACCACTACCTACAATATTAATACTACAAGACTATTTCCACAACCATTATTTGTTTGTATTAAATCTTTAATGAACACTTCCAAAACATAGTGTCTCTTAAACAAAAAAAATTGATTATCTTGCCCATTATTCCTATACTTCACCACTGACTTCTTTAAATCTTAGATTATTTCATATATTTTATATAGGTAATAAGATTAGTGCACCAATCACAGTAAGCAAAATGCAGTTTTTGATATTTATTTGTTATCCAACCCTATTTTTCATTTCTACCAATGTAAAAATCTCATATGCATATGCTATTTTGTTTTTTGAAACGATATTATTTTTGTGATTCCACATTACCCAAACCATTGCCAACCATACATTCCTCCATACATTGTTATGTTTCTTATTTAGTCTCAATGTGTAAAACTTTAACAAGTGTTGCTCAGGCTGGTAGTGATGTGGTTAGACCTCTCTTATCCATTTATTACACAGATTATGAACAACCTATGCTACTTTGCATGTGAAAAACACATGTGTCATTGTCTCATCTCATGCCCATACATCACACATAATTTATTGTCAAGCATGATCCCTTTTTTACTCAGGTTATCCTTAGTGGTTATTTTATTTAAAATAACTCTCCAGGTGAAGGGTTGAACTGATAGGAGAGCCTCAAGACTCCTTATATTTTCAAAAACCTCCACCTCATCCTCTATAGTTGATTTCTTTAGCTTAATATAAGTTGACCTGTTTGTGTACGTATTTGAGAGTTCATTTTTCCATTCCCACATATCCTCATTCTCATTATTTAACCTTTGATCTTGTACTTCTTCCATCATTTTTGTGAAATTTTCTATTTTCCAATCAAACCATTCCCTCCTCCATTCCCACCTCACATTAAACCATGTTCCCATTTCTACCATAATTGTATCTTTTTGGTTGGAATTGTTATACACCATTGGATATTTATATATTTGTGCCTATTTTCCTACCCATTTGTCATTCCAAAAATTGATAAACTTTTCTTTTCCAATTTTCTAATCCACATTCTCTTCAAACCATCCCCCATTATCATTATTACTCGTAGCCCACATAATATCTCTCCACCACCATGACTCCTTCCTTATGTCCTCTCTTTTATTTAATTGTCGCCTAGAGACATACTTTGATTCTAAGATTTGTTTCTATAGACCCTCCTTGGTCATTCATAGCCTCCTTCTCCATTTTTTGTAATGAGGTTATATTGAACAAATTAGGCTTAATTATCCTTTTAAACCTTATATAAAGGTCAAAAATCAATTCCATACCCCAGATTTTAAAAAAGTTTAATGTTGCCCCAACATACTTATGTTTCTTTCTTCCCCGCCCTAATCCTATGTAGTGAGTTTTTCTTTAATGCTTCTATAACCAATCTTGCCAATCCTTCAACTACTATGAGAAACAAAAAAGGAGTTAGTGGATCTCCCTCTCATAGTCCTTTTGTGGGTATGAACTCTTTCGTTGGGCTTTCATTGACCAACACCAAGATCGATGTGGATTATAAACATTCCTTTATCCACATGATCCACTTATCACTTAAGCCTAACCTCTCCATCGTATATAATAAGAAATCCCACCTGACATAGTCATATGCTTTCTCATAGTCCATCTTAAGAATAATGTTCTTATTGTTATTACGTCCAAACTCATCTATGACCTTGTTTGCCACCAAAACACTATCTAGCAAACCTCTTCCTTACAAGAAAATCGTTTACGTTTGATCAATTATCCTATGCAATACCCCTTTCAACCATAGAGATGACACTTTTGCTATTATTTTGTACATGCTTCCATAAGTGAGATAAGTCTAAACTCTTCCATCCGTTGTGGGTTATCACACTTAGTTATGAGGGCTATACATGAAGCATTACTTCCATTAGGTCATTTCCTTGTTTTGTGAAAGAAGCTTGCCCCTTGTACTACATCCTCTTTAATTGTCTCCTAGAATGTTTTGATAAATGTAAAGTTGAACCTATTAGGGCGCATACTTTTACTCATTTCACATTTCCACAAAACCATTCTAATCTCCTCATCTGAAATCTTTTTTAAAAGTTTCATATTATTCTCATATGTTATTGTGCTAAAATCAACATTTCCTAACTTAATATTAAAGTTTGACCTCTCCTTTAGTCTCTCCTCAAAATGTAATTTTATTTCTTCTTTCATCAACCCATGGTCCTTGCACCATTGACCCCTTTGATCATGTTCCTTGCTTTCTTCCATTTGGTAGTTATATGATAGAACTTGGTATTCAAATCCCCTTTCACGAGTCACTTAATTCTAGATTTTTTTCTCATCATCCTTTCATGCCTACAATTGATCTGTTCCACATGTGTTAAATGCTCTATTTATTCCTTTATTTGTTTATTATCCACAATAGACAATTTCTAAATTTATAGCTTGACTTGAATGAAAATTAAAAATGTAAAGTACACCTACATACTAACAACACAAAGATCCTAACATTCATAAAATGATACAATTTTATCCTTGAAAGAAGAAGAAGAGTACTATCTACTATTTTAAACTTTAATTTCATTAAGAAAAAATCACATTTTAATAATTAAATTATTTCTATATTTTATTCTTTCAGAGTCATCAATGTTGATGAATATAGTTGTCTACATGCATTACATAATATTTACAATCATGATTTTTAATCTAATAATATTAGGATGTATGACTTCCATTTGATACAATTTATTGTAGTTTCTTCCTAATAATAGATAGAAAGCTCTCACAACCTTAAATAAGTTGTTGTAATTCTATAAAAAGAAAAAGAAATAAATTAAATTGTATAGACCAATGAATCAAGCATTTTGACTAAGTCTTCTACCTTTCAAAACGAATGTGTTCTAATAGTTAAGCTTCTTCTGTTTTCGTTTTGAAAAATAAATATGTTCATCTGTAAATGAATAGATTCTTTTTTGACTCTGGTGCCATGTCTATCTTAAACGGTTTTCAGTTTTGTTCTTCACCAGAATGGTTGACTAAGTCTCCTCACATAACAAATTCTTCAACTGCTTTTGAAAATAAATCTGTTCATTTTATTTTCAATCTGTTCATTTTATAACAGCTTTAACTGTTTTTCAAAAATCTGTTATAAGTTGGTTTTCTATAAAATGAAAACTTGTTTCTGAG
>Ga0123342_1004607_pt1 | contig 20833 bp, 16 predicted proteins | sample Turbeawhitnodule_FD_89960 | JGI IMG/M metagenome (GOLD analysis project Ga0123342, IMG submission 89960) | Root nodule microbial communities of legume samples collected from Mexico - Turtle bean Mexico white nodule | ecosystem: Host-associated > Plants > Roots > Nodule | place: Mexico: Nepantla...
ATAAAAAAAAATATATATATATATATATATATATATATATATATATATATATATATATATATATATATATATATATATATATATATATATATATATATATATATATATATATATATATTGCAGAAGAGTGTCGTTTCTGGTGTTTTGTCTTGCATATCGAAAAATGCCGCGGAAACTCCTGCGTTTTTTTATGGTGGTTCGTTTTTCATCTATTTTCATATTCAATTCGTGCCTTTGAGTTAGGAAGGAACCTCTGGAACATTCCTCCTATTCTGGTGATCTCCCACCTTTTCCGACAACGTCTCCAGCGTCATCTCTGGTGTCACCTCTGAACCGTCGAAACAACTTCTTCATTTCCTCTCTTTGTGGTTTTTGAACTTCTCTCTTTGTCTATAAATAAGAGGCACGAGACTACTCTAAAACATCATTCATGGCTTTCTCTATTTTCACTCATTCATTCTTTTATCTTATTTTTAAAAAAAATTGATATTTTTGAGTTCTTACTCTAAAGGAGTTTACTTGCTAGTTCTGATATTTGGTATTATCCGAGAAGTTTGTATTATATCATGGAAGACTTGAACAATATATTACAGATAAATCTTTACGGACAATGTTCACCCACAATTCATGAAACCAATATTTTCATATTTTCATATTTTCAACTTTAACTTACTACAGAGGTGTGACAATCTAAAATGTTCCTTTAGCATCGATATTCCAATTTTAAATCTGCTAATACCGTTATCATTATTACTTAAGGTATTATTTGCTTTCGTATTCAATTATTCTTTCTTATTTTCTCCTAAAAAAATATTTAATTGTAGATTGAGAGTATTTACTATATCTTCTTGAACTTTTAAGCAATGTAAAACTTTTTGACATTGGAATAAATTTGTTTAACCAACATTAAAGGAAAATAGTGATCTAAGTCTTCCTTTTAGTAAATGTTTTGATTTCAAATTATTTAAAGAAAGGTTTTATCTGCTTTCATAATTTTATCTTAAAAAAAGTTCTTGATGGGTTTAGAAAAGAAAATATTTATAAATTACCTTTAGTACTAAAATTGATATTAAACTTTTGCATTCACTAAAATAGATATATAATTGTATATAAATACTAAAATTTATTTTTTCTTTTATATAAACTAAAAATTAAAATAAAAACATCTATAAACTTTAACAAAATAATATGATATAAAATTTCATGGATTAATTATAATTTTGCGCGCGCACATATATATATATATATTATAAACTCCGTAATTTTGACTACTCTAAAAAATTTACACAATTTTAACAGTGAGAAAAAAAAAATTGATATGTATAAAACTTCAGTTGCATCATCAAATATTTTCAAATAAAAAAATAAATATAATTATGGATAATAAAAAATAAAAGTAAGGAAAATTAGAGATTAAAATTATGGATTTTGTAAATATAAGAATCAAAATTATAATTAGGTTAAGTTTATTTTTTTTATAGTAATTTTTTTTTTACACAGGCATAAACAATTAAACATAATATCTCACTAACAATATATATGACAACCTTATAATACGATTTTGGTATGATAAATCCTGAATAGCTTTTAATTAAGGTTAGACATATGATACGTTTTTGTTGGTAAAAAAAATGAGCATAAACCACTATATTAATATATCGTGCAAAACAACAGGAATATTTTATCATCATTAATTTGTTACATTAAGTATATTTAATGTAATGCATAATCCACACCAACTGTCATAATTATTTGAAAATAAAACTAAAGTAACTTTTGCATCCATAAGTCAAACAAAATAATTTTACTTACAAATTCAGGCAGTATTTGACTTTGAAAAATTATTTCTGTTTCAAGTCTAAATCACACCAATTCTAACACGTAAAATAAAATTAATTAAGAAAGGGAAACTCATGCTCTAAATAATTATCAGTGGAGTAGTTGGAGGAAAGTTCTACCTCAAAAGCATTTATTAAAAATATAAAATATCATATTTAATTTGGAAAGTAATTTATTCATTTTGATAAAATTGTTAAAATACTACTAAATTAAAATTAGAAAGAAAATTCATTTTGTAAAAGTTTTTTTTTTATGTATAGAAAAAAAAATTAAATGTTTGCTCACTTTTCGGATTTTAAAAAGTAATTTTTCTTCTAAATGAGAGAAGATGAAAGGGCTAATATACACTAGCCAATTAATTGAATGGAATCCTTGTCCAAGTCTGAGAGAAAAGACGTGATTTATAATTTTACATTAAAAAATATACGTGTAGTAAGAATCATTTTTCTTTTAATTATTATTGAATGCATACTATACAATACCATTTATAGTAATAGAAATTGGTAGAAATAAAATATAATGCACAAAAATGTACTTTGATTTCATAATAAAAACAACTTTTCTTTCCCCAAACTTAAAGAAAAACTAAAAAAAAAAATAGAGAAGAGGTAATTATGTACATATAATTATTTATATTATTTTTATTTACAGAATTTATATTACTTTTTCGTGACACTTTTTAAATGATACTCCTTCCTATATTGAACATAAGGTTATATATAGTTTAGAAAGAAAAAAATGATAATATTTTTTATGATATAGTTAATTATTTTTGTGAAATATTAAATTTATTTTGTTTATTTATTCTCATTAAATATGATAAATGTATGTTTTTTATTAATAAATATAATGAAAAAAGAAAAAAAAGTACATTAAAAGATATAGAGAGAGGGGCAATAATGAATGCATGAAAAAGAAAAGAGTGAAGCAATTCCGAAACTAGTTTGGTGTGTGGAAGTGAGTTAAAAGGGCAAAACGACAATAATGGAATGACAACATGGGAGAGGAAAGAAAATAGATAAAAGAAAAGGGTGTTAAAAATTGATAGATAGAGGACAAAATGAAAAGGGTGGAGAATGAGATGCAATTAGTAGGAATTCAGCATGTGTTGATTGCAGTGTCACTCACTCTTACAGAACACAACATGACACTGAAAACTGAGAACAACAGAACAGAGTACTACTGCATAGAAGAATTAGGGGGAGAAAGTTGGAGGAGGGTAGGGGGGATCATGATTGCAAGACACCAGATTATTCTCTGGCATGGACCACCATGATTCCAATAGGGCAAGACTCACATGACACCAAATCCTCTCACTCTCTCCTATTCTTTCATATTCCTCTACCCTCATCATCATCATCATCATCATTCTTTGTTACCCTTTTCCTTTTCTCATTTCCTAATGCAAACATCTCCTTTTTCCTTCTCTTCTAATTCAATCACCTTTACCTTAGGATTTTACCTTCTTACCACATCACTACCCAACCCTTCTAAGCACTACAAACATTTTCTCTTTTAATTCACAACTTCTCCACTGGGGCTTCAACTACTTCAAAGATAAGAGATGTTCACCACCACTAGTATCATGTGTCTATTTATTTATTCAACCCATGTTTAAAATTGTTTCTCTTTTTCCGGTCTCCGAGGAAAAAGAAACACGAGGGCGTGTGTGGATCACGATCCTTCAGGTTTATTTACACTCTGCCAATTATAGCTTATTGTTGTGCTTCTGTCATTGCATCTTCCTATTTTTTATTGTTTCTCTATTTATGGTATTCCTAATGCTTTATTTGGACTGAGCGATGGATCTGTAAGAAAGAGAAATGATGAAATTTGAAGGAGAAGAGAGTGTAAAAAGATGTTTTTTTTAATTAAGGGAAAGAAAGTAAAAGGTGAAGAGAAAAGAAGAGAAAGTTTATAAAAGTTTATAATGGATATGATAAAGTATGATTGATAATTTTTTTTATTGATGATATTGTAAGATTATAATTTTGTCTCTATGATTAAAATTAATTTAAAATGAAACATGATTACTTATTGATACATAAAATTCGTGTAATTAAAACATTGTTTTTTTCATACTTCATGAACTCAATTGAAAAAAGTATGAATTATTTGACATGGATACATACAAAGTGGTTGAAAATGAATTTTATTAAAATTAAATAAAATTTGAACAAAAATAATTGTAAAAGATTTAAGCGGAATTATAAATTTAGTAAAAACTTAATAAAATAAACTAAAATTGGTGCAAAAATTCAATGCCTAATTAATTTTAAACATAGAATCGTAAAATACAATATGATGAAAAAAAGAGAGAGTTAAATTAAAACAATTAGACGAATAAAAAAACAATAATCATAATAATCATATGATGACAATTATCATTTGAAAGAGTCTAGAAGTCATCAAATCTTTGTTAGAGCTAGTCAATTCTTTGATGAACCTTCTCAAAATCTCTGTTGATATTGATGTTCAAAGTATTTACTCCTTACTACAACTCCTGAATATCACCCTAAATATGGGAAAGCATTTGAGCATCATAGGGGATTGAGATTAAGGTCCAATGTCTTCAACATGGTTGTCGGGTATTGGTGGTTCTTGGTCGTCTTGTTTATCATCATAGTTCACCCATCCATGTTGCTAGATATCATTGACTTGAACGATATTAATTGGTTCAAGGTTTTTTCGATTGAAATAGTATGACCATCCTAGTTTCACAGATGCTTTGATGGATAAGTTCACACCATAGTGAGCCATGATTTGTGTAATCAAATGTCGTATGGAAGAGACATGTTGTTGTTCCTGCATTTGATCATGTGTTGCATGATGTAGTTAGACCAATTGATCAATATATTATTTTTCATAACATAAAAACATCTCCATGCAATTATTTAGCAAAATTGTTGGCTTGCAGCCTCAATTAGTCCATGAACACATAATACATTAATTTATCATTAATATTCAAAGTACATATATTCCTTTCATTTTGACCTTGCATCTCTGGTCTGATCATGTAACTCAATGTCATATCATGATCGTAGTTGAGTTCCTCAAGGATGTTTAAAGATGATGATTTTTTTACCTTGATACTTCAAATTAGCCAATGTCAACCAATTTGAAAGTGTGATTTTAATCTTCTTCTTATTAACCTCAATATAGAGGTTACCAAGGTTTGTTATCTTTAGGTTGGAATAAAAAAATTTAATCAAATCCTCAAAGTACCAAGCTTTCAGCATGAGAAATTGTTCCAAACCTTGAAAGAGTAAATGATGGTGAAAGTAAAGCCTAACTGTGCAAAGAATGGGAAATTCATGATCTTAGGTTTTATAATTATCATGGTAAAAAACATATTTTTATACTCAATGCACATGAAGTTGTAGCATTGTTCCATAATTTACTCATCTTGTATGTTTATATCAACTAATAAGTTCCAAATGTTAGATTCTAAGTACTGAAATGTTGAGTTACAATGCATCAGGCTGACCTGTTCAATAAAAAGTTCATTTCATTTTTCAATTGCAAGGATTTGTCGTTCAGAGTATTGCACTTGTCGTTCAGATGTCACAAAGACTCGTTCAAATGCCATGAATTGTCTTTCAACAATGGAAGACAATTTTTCTATCAAGGCATTTCCTGTCCTAATTTCATCAACAAATACATCCAACTTGGTTGTAAGCTTGTCAAACTGTGTGCCCATGACATCAACCATCAGGGTTTTTCTTTTTGAACCCTTAAATGATGGTGTACCATCAGATGGAGCAAATAAACCAAATTGAGTGAAACATGAACTATAAGAATCCATTTGTTGTGGCTATAGAGGAGCGTGCTCATATGGAACATCAAATGTAAGTTCCTCCGGGTTGTATTCCATGTCATCATTTAGGTCCACAATGAAAACTTTGCTTGTGGATGTGGCATCAAACTTGTCAGAATGTCTTTACTCCATGACTTGTGGCACAATCAAGTCCTCACAATTCCTCTATTAAGTCGTTGTGTGTGATGGGATTAACCCTCCATTTAGTGGTATAGGGCTTTCCCTGAAAATAAACATGCTCAAGTACATTAAGATCTCCTTAATTGTGAATGATGAAAGTATTTACTAAAGTTCATTCATTACCTTGATCAAGTCATCCCAAGTTTCCTCTTCAGCCTCTAAAAGTTTCATTGCTTCATTCTGTGCAAATATACTAAGTCCACTAAATAGATCATGGACCTTGCGTCGTCTATCTTTAAGACTCTTTTGCCTATTTTTTACATTGTGTTTTCATATCCCTACCAAACCAGATTGTCAGAAAGCATCAACAATGTTATTGTAGGTCCAACTTCCATCGTCCTTGTTCCCTAATCTTGCCTTGTCCATCATTGCTGACAAAAGTCATAGGTCTATCTCCATGATCCATTTCATTAACTCACGAATAATATGGATGACTCCAGTACAACACAATTTCCTTGATTCATGTTTTACCTATTGCAAACACAACTCATCCAATAACGATAAGACAAAACATATATAATTGGTTAATCAAGTATTTAGTTATGAAGTGAACATAAAATCAACCAAAATTCTCATTTAGAATACAAATTATTACATACTCTTAATTGTTTTCATAATTTATCCAATTTCATTAGTTATAATGTCTTTAATACGTGAGTCTAGCCTATAATCATTCTCACGATCTTGGGAGAATGAGGCATCTGTCTTGTTCCATCAACTCTCAATCAACTTCATCAACTAATGACTAATTGTTGTCCACCCTGCGAGGAAAGTTGTGAAGAATACAACATGCTAAAACTATATTCATCATCGTATCTAACAAGTAATGGGGTTTGATTCAACTAGCTATACATTTTTTCAACATACAAAATGTATTTTAATTACATTTCTAAGTGAAAAATGACGATGAATAAACAACTCTCGAGAATTATGTGGACTTTTTCACGGGTACTCTTTCAAATGTTATCTAACGTTGTGGTACAATGTTATTATTTATGGTTTAATATAAAGTTGGCATCCCCAAGGTAATATTTTTCTACAATGATTGAATTTATACTTATTAGCAGTAAGTACTAACTCACCACTTGGCATAAAGTACACAAAAATAATTTCAACTAACCTTCATGTATGATCAATGAATCCTCTCATATAAGTGCATCCTTCAATATTCTTGAATCAAACTTTGTTCCTTTTCACCCAGGTAGAACATATGTAAATTTCATATCGAAGTCACAAGCTACAAATACATTATTAATTGGCAAAATTTTCTTCTACGAAAACAAGGAGCATCCGATCGTGGGGCATTCACACGTACATGAGTGTATTTTATGACCTCTAAACAATCCTAAGGGGTAATAAAATCATAGTAAAATTAAAAATCAAGTCATATATCATTTATGTCAAGTGAAACTTAGTTTGTCCAATGTTACCATAAAGTATGAGTAAAATCGGTTATTGTTTAAGTTATGAGATTACTCCTCTCTCCCAGATGGTTGATTTAAGAATTCTCCCTCCAACATCAAAATTGCATTCAACATATTATGAAAGTGACAAAAGATTGTTTCCTTGGACCGATGAAAAAAAATTAAAAACTTATATTCTTTATGTTATGTCCTATGATGAAGAGATTTAACATCTGGTTCCCCACTATTGAATGAAATGCATCCTTTACGAACTCAATTCCCCTTAATCGCTGATATAAATTAATGAATTTTTTATAGTCCCATGCGAATAATGTTTTGGCATTGTTTAGTGTGCACTACGTATGACGTCAACTCCTGCAGACGATGCTCTTTTATGATACAAACTCCCTAATAGTGTTTTTTGTACCACTTGATAAACACAACATATTCAATCCATAAACAACAATACAAATGATCTTTCGTGTTGCTACTTCCTACGAAATTGCATTTGTTATTGTAGGTGTGAAATTAGATTAAAGTCTACACATCAACAACATTGTTATCCATCACTTAGTCGTCGAAATACACAAACCAATCTCTATCATTATGCATGTCAAAAATGTCTTTCACATATCATAAAATTTAATTTTTTGTAATTAATTAAATTTCCCAAAAATTATTTCATATAAAAACACATTTCTGCATAATAGATAATGTTTAAAACTTATTTGTTAATGATCTATGCAATGAATCAAGCACAAGATGTTTGAGACACATACAACAACGCACCAACATGTTCTTTAACCACAATAAATTTACAGGTCAAGCTTCAGCTACCTCCAAACCATGCAAATGTAACCAAACAAGGAGATGATTAGAAGAATGCAAGAAGGAGATTACACCAAAACCGATTATGAAAATGAGGTCTAAATGAAAGCAAATAGATGACCTTCCTTCAATCAAGTACCTAACATGGTTAAAAATATATGATTCATTTACACTTCTAGCCAAAGAAAAAAACTACAAAAACAACTGGAAAATAAAAAGCTCCCTAATTGATTATGGGTTGCATAATCGATTATGCTTCAAAAGGAAGCACATACAATCGATTATGTGTTTCCCCCTTTTAAGCATAATCGATTATTTAGTCCATAATCGATTAGGTAGTGATTGTTGCATTTAGAAAATCATGTTTAATCTTGTTATTCTATAGATGCATTTTCATATATCATGACAAATGTAAAGAACTTACCAACAATCTTTAGATATGGTCCACCTACGGATGTTCTTAATCCAACACCACCAAACTAAAGAAAAACACTACAAAAACAACTGGAAAATAAAAAAGCTCCCTAATTGATTATGGGTTGCATAATCGATTATGCTTTAAAAGGAAGCACATACAATCGATTATGCGTTTCCCCCTTTTAAGCATAATCGATTATTTAGTCCATAATCAATTAGGTAGTGATTGTTGCATTTAGAAAACCATGTTTAATCTTGTTACTCTATGGATGCATTTTCATATATCATGACAAATGTAAAGAACTTACCAACAATCTTTAGATCTGGTCCACTTACGAAGGTTCTTAACCCAACACCACCAAACCAAAGAAAAACACTACAAAAACAACTGGAAAATAAAAAAGCTCGCTAATTGATTATGGGTTGCATAATCAATTATGCTTCAAAAGGAAGCACATACAATCGATTATGTGCTTCCCCCTTTTAAGCATAATCGATTATTTAGTCCATAATCGATTAGGTAGTGATTGTTGCATTTAGAAAACCATGTTTAATCTTGTTACTCTATGGATGCAGCTCAACACCACCAAACCAGCTCAACTAACACTTTTATTTAACTTCTAGCAACCAATCACCTCAAATTCCTCTTTACACAACAACAACGATGAACTTAACTGATACCAAACATACCAGCACGAAACAAGAAGGATGAACAACAAACAATGTGAACTAAAAACAATATTTACAAGTTTTTAATGAATCTCTAACCCTATGTCATTTCAAGAATCTCTGCATTCAAGAATCTCTATCATACATTTGAAAAAAACAAGGATAATTCAGTCATTTTACACTTTACTATGTTACTTTTTCGTATTTCTCTTCACTCTTGCAAAGGACAACAACCACTCTTTTCCTGCGTATCCTCACTTTCATTCCCTCACACATCATCCACAGGTGAATAATACCCTTAAATTTGTCTTCGCATACAACGCTCATATCCTAAAACAAAAAGGGCATAAGTGTTGTATCATTATTTAACTCAACTTCATCTGTACCGTACAATACGATAAGGAGTCACAAAAACACGTAATATTGAACTGTGTGAATAAGAAATGCTCATTAGAAGCAGTAGATGTTTAGACAATTCTAAATTATTTGGCTTTTTATGGAGAACTATGCCTTAAAGGTCAAATTCTAACTCTGTAATGACTTCTATTTTGTACTAAATGTGTAGTTAAATGTATATTTGCTTTCCGTTTTTCTTTTTGTTTACATCATTTGTTTAGCTACATTTTTATTCCATTTAAAAAAAAAAGAAAAGTAATGTACGAAGAAAACATAAAACAAGTCTTTGTCTGTATATGTCATTATCCATATAGATTAAGCTGTGTAACTTGTTTTGAGGGAGATAATTTTATAAGCACAAATTTTTACTATTCTTTTGTTGCCAGAAGTTTACCCCGAATTGCTCCAATAAACAAATTATATGAATGGCAAGTGTGTCATTCAGGTCAACACTTTTTTGGTATATTTTCTAAAACTAGTTAAAGACGACCACACATTTTTTTTGTAAGAAAATACTGTTAATTCTTAATGTCACCATTTTCAGTTTCTTTTTTCTTGTTGTACACCATAATTTCTCAATAGATAAAACTTGTCCCTCGATCATTTCAAATACAAAAACGACTTATGAAGGAAGTGACAATTCGTTGATGTCGTTATGTTACACTGTATTTACGGATTGGAATGGAAATGTTTTTATATAAAAAATTCATATAAAACAGTTTTGCAATCATATGAACATGTTCTTTGATAATGAAATACCATGATTTCACATTGACGGTTTACATTTCATATAGATGACATTATGATAATTTTTTTTTTCTTTTGGGAAATTCAAATTTTACTGTAAAAATTATTAGGTTGTGATGATATGCATCCACTGCAAATATTAATATTGTAGGTCTAGCAGTTGTGAAGGGCATGTATGAAATTTTATAATTGTGGTTTGAAAGGTAAAAGAAGCCACTAATCTTGCCACCAATTGCTCCACAAGCAATATCATTCATAGTTGAAAAGTAAGACAAAATACATTAAAATCAAGGAAAGAGTAGCAACACAAAAACGTACGACGGAATAGATAATCTATTGTTAATGGAATATTTTTCCTGCCAAGTATCTTCCGCGTTTGTGATGAAATCTGAAAAGTAGTACAAAACCACCACGTAGGGAGTATGAGGAACTAAAAATCACAAAATTTAAATGTAATAATTTCACCAGTGAAAATTTGAGTTTTATTTTAATAGTTAATTTCAATTTTAGTTTTAACTTTTATTTAATTTATTGTCGAAGTAAAATTTGAGTTTCAATTAAAAAAATAACGATTAAAACTCTTTATTTAAGTGTTATTCATTAAAAAACAGAAAAGAGCAAAACCAAGACACAGACCATATTAGAGTTATTGCCAAATTTATTACCTTCTTCCAAAGGTCAAACATTTAATGATATATACAGTTCAAATGTTTTATTTAGACCATATTGAGTTGTTTTATTTTGTATATTTTGTAGAGCATAACGCATTATTTAACAAATTGTCTATCTTTGGTTATGTGGGTATAGATAAAGATATCTAAGTAGCTTGTTCATCTTTTTGTACAAGATTAGAGTACCCTTAAGTACTCATTTTTTCTTTAATTAATTTTTCGCTGATAAAACATTTTTCTTTAATTAATTTTTCGCTGATGAAACAAAAGTTCAAATGTGTATTCAGTCATCTCATTGTTATTTATTTAAAATTAGTACACAGACACTCGTGTGTGTTTGTGTATAAATAAACTTGAGCAGCAACAATATAATAAGTTAAATTATATTTTCAGGGACAAATACTCAATAGTAAAAATTAAAAATATAGTTACTGAGGTTTGAGTTTACTTAAATTTAATCTTAGTATATATGTGAAGAAAGGTTAACAAAGTCCAATCCCTACAGGGGAAAGCAAAGTTATGTATATGCAATTCTTATTTTCACAAATAGAAAAATATAAGATATAGAAAACCATAAACAATATAAAATAATATTATATTCATAAGATAAGAATTATAGAAAATGAACAGCCACATACATAGCTACCGTTAGGATTGAATGATATCACGCAAGTAATAGTGGTGCAAGAAAGTAGACATTTTCGCATTAATTTTTGATTATCCTCACGTCAAATAACGATCAGAGAAAATTGAACATTGAACAAAACCCTGAAGAGTTCACATTGGAGGGACACGTGAGAGGTAGAAGAAACAGAAGAGAATGAAAGACGAAGACAAAAGTTGGGTACAAACCTTTGGAAAATTTCAGATTTGGACAACAAAGACAAAGAGAGATTGCACACCCAAACTTTCAACCCTGGGACAGTAACTAGAACCCGAAATACAAGGGAGCGTTCACAGCAACATCAACCTGAAACTTTGCGAATAGCAAACACAATCTCTATCTTTTTCTTTCTTTCTTTCTTTCTTTCTCTCTCCTTTAATCGATGATGCTTCTTAGTTGATGGCAGCACTCGGCCACTCACCGACTTATCTATTCGTGAATAGTGTGCTTCTTAATGTTTTCTTATAACAAGCACTAGACAAGGGTTCGTACGAGGAACAGGTTTTCTTATTATTGGGGATTTTAGCCACAGATTCGCTTTAGCATTAAACTATTCTAAACTATGGATTCCCAATAATCATAATAATAACCTACTCTACAATATAGTCTGCTACCATAAAATTATCACCACCCACCCTTATAATTACTATGATCAGTATCATTATCAAACACTAATCAAAGTACAATCATATGCTACAACTAGCCACCACTATATATATTTCTGCAATAACATTAAACATCATTTGGTCATCATCGATATACATAGATATTAAAGGAAGTATATATTTAATTTACACATATATCATACATGATTAAATTAATCTCGTACCGTTGGCTACAGATTTTTTTTGACAATATCAAAATATTTAAACCAAAGGGAGAGAAAAAAAAAAAGAAGGAAAAATAAAAGAAAGGAAAAGAAAAGAAGAAAGATGTTAGCTGCAAATTCTAACCACCAACACCCACTATCATCAACATCATCATGATCACGATCTTAATTCATTGCAGCATCATATTCTACCATGTAATGATAACAAGTTTCTGTACCCGGTTTAGTCTAATCAGAAGAACAAATCCAGGAATCCACGGTACCTTCCCCTCTAGTAGTAGGGTTATTATTGTTGTTGTTATTCGGTAAGGTGCTATTCTCACGGTTCAAGCTAGTGGATGCAGAGGCCACTGCAAAGTTCAACTTGCAACTACCACCACCATCCACTGACCTTAACGAAACATCTCTTGTCCCTCCTCCATCGTCGTTAACACTCCTCAGTGGCACCGATACCCCACTTGCCACAAAATTTGCATTATTATTAACCTGACCATGGCTCATACCCAGATCCTCAATTGATGGTAACTTTGCACTAAACCCTGCATGGCCAAAAGGGTGAAGATGGGGTGGAGGATGATTAAATGCAAGGGTGGGATGGTTCTGCATGCCCAGCATGATGTTTTGTGGGTTGTAGTGATAGGGAATACCCAAATCAGGAGGAAGTTGTTGTTGGTAGTTGATGGGGTTGTTGTTGTTGTGGCTATTCGATGAAGAATTATTGGTGGTGGTGGTGGTGGAAGTTATAGCATCAACCATGTTGTTATAGGGTGATGATGAGGAAGATAAAAGCAATGGGTTTTGATGATGATGATGATTTACCTTTTGTGGCGAAGGACGCAAAGGGTAGAAAGGACCCGGTGTTGAGTCTAAGTGAGAGCTGCTTCTTAAGGAGGAGGAGCCAGTGAGAAGATCGAGTCTCCGAGAGTAGGAGGAGGAAGCTGAAAACGGTGGTGCAGGGATACCAGTGAACTCTTGAACCATGGCTCGGAAATTGGAAGTGTCCGTGGTGAGAACCGTAGTTGGTGCTCTCCTTGAAGCTCTGGTTCGCTTCTTTGAGTTGCGTCCAACGTTATTAACCGTTCTACCTGGTTCAAGCAAGATTGCCTCTTGTGATCTGGCATTGTCTGTGGCGAGGCCTACTTGAGGACCCAACAAGCAATGGTTTATGTTTGTAGGTGTTTGGGATGAGGAGGTAACGTTAACTCCTGAAGGGTGGGTGCAATCGGGTTCAGATCTTGGAGGTTGGGAGGAGGAAGTGGTGGCGGTGTCCAAGTGCAGGAAGGAGTTTGGGTTGGATGAGTTTGGTTGAGAGAGGGCGTGGAGGTAGGGTGAAGAGAGATCAAACAAAGAAGGATGAGGGTGGTGGTGTTGGTAATGAGAAGAAGAAAGAAGAGGGTGTGAGATGGAGCCGAATTGGGAGGGGTGAATATTGAGGAAGGTTGGAGGGAGCAGTGTGTGATGAGGTCGTGAATCGTATTCTTCCTCGCCACTTGAAGAGATACTTCCACTATTGCCAGAATCCATAGCTTGGAAATTAAGCAAAAGTGGGGGAAGAAAGGTAAAAGGAAGAAGAAGTGGTGAGAGGAATTAAAAAGGGAAAAGGAGAGAGGTGGCGCTGGTTATCCATCCATGATGATGAGGATGAATGAAAGAATGAATGAATTGTGTGTGAGAGAGTGGGAATTTGAAAAAAAAAGGGAAGAAGCGTATCTTTGGATGGAATCCCTGACCTGCACTGCAATGGAAGCAAATCTTTTCTTGCTTGTCTTTCAGTCGGGGGAAAAGGTTATTGTGTTGTATAAAAAGAAGAGAAAAAAACGCATAGGCACATGTAGATCTCGCTTATAAGAGTGGCTAGGTAGGGGAGGAGGAGGAGGAGAGGGTGGGGAGGTAAATTACAAAAAGGCCAACCTCGAAGGAGGAGCACTGCAGAGAATAATAATAATAATAATAGTAAGAAGAAGTTTAGTTTAGTGATGTGTGAGTGAATTAGGGTTTTGAGAGAAGTGAAAAATGAAAAATGAAAAAGGGGAAAGGGAGGGGTTTGGAAGATGAAGATCCTCTAGAGAGTGGATGGTGGGGTAGGGTGTGGGAAGAGAGAAAAGAGGTGGTGGCGGTGGCTGGCAAGGGGTCAAACTCAAAGTGAATGGTGAGAGGGACAGTGTGAGAGGCAGGGGGTTGTGAATGTGAAACCCCGAAAAGGATGTCTTATGTGTTATGTGTTGTGTGGATGCAACTATGCAAACTTTTACCCAGACAAGGCCAAAAAGCTATCCACACATCAATTATTTTACTCATTAACCTAATTCAAATTCAAGACACAAAAACTGAAAGGGAAAGCAGAACCAAAGAACTAGGGAAACCAATTTTTTTTGCTGACCTCATCAACCTTCTTCCACACTGCCTCTACCTACATCTTCTTCCTCTTTTTCCACCTTAATAATCTTACTATACCTCAAGCCCATCCACACACACACTTGCTTTTAAACTTATATATTCCTTTCCTAAACTCCATTTCATTTAAAGTTGATAGAGTTTTCATGCAACATTCCAACGTGCTTAAATTTAACCCCTATAACTTTTCTAGCGGGAAAAACACACACTTCAAAGCCCTATTCTATCACCTATTTCTTTTTCAAAAATAATATTAAATTTCTTTTTTTTTCAATATTTGTCGTTTTAGTCATTTAATATGATTAGTACACGTGAGTCTCAAAGAAAATAATGAAATCAGTGGGTGGCTTAAAACCAATTAAAAGATAAACTTATCAATGAAATGTGCATACTTTATTATCCTTATTGCTTATCTTATTAAAATATATATATTGAAAAAATATTAATAATTGGATTCATTAAAGCTTTTGATAAGTAAGTATAATACATTAAATTCATTTATATTTACAAATATAATATAAACAACAACAAAAAAATTATGTATGTATATTGTTAGTTTTTGTTTTCAGGTATACAAGTAAGAGAGGGCTGGAATCTACATGAAAACTTTCTCTACCTAAACCAACCTGATTATATTTTAGCAGGTTAATATGAGTCATCATGGTAAGCTTATTTTGACGAATTTAATTAAAATCAAATCAAATAATTTAACCACTCAACCTACATGTAATATTAATTATAAAATAAGTTTTACATCGTATTTGCTTTCATTTACAAAAATGAATGGGCTGAAAAAAATGCAGAAAACGAGAAAGAGAGACATAAAAGAAAAAAGAAAGTGTCCCACAATTTTCTGCCCAAAAATAGAAAACACAAAATATAATTGATTATATTTGTGACGTAACCATTTATATTCATCAGTTATAACATAATTATCATATCTAAATATTTTATTAATATTCATGTTGATTTTGAAAATCATAATTAATTATTAATGATTATATAGTAATAATAACAATACTGATAAAAAATTATAAAAATAATATTAAACCAATTAATAAAAAATTGTGAATAATAAATTTAATTATTTTAATTTTTACTCATTTTCAGTTTTTCCTTTTTTTTTCTTCACTCTAATTACGCCATCCAACAACATGTATATGTAATCTTGAAAATAGATAAGTCATGTTTGATTTGAACTACGAACTTGTATTTTAAGTATTTAGTTGTTTTCTATTTTTCAATAAGTAATTAATGTAAAACAGGGTAGAGTTGTTTGATAGAAAGTTAATTGTAACCTATGAAGCTCAGACACTTCTCTTAAATGGTGTGTCGGTGTTGGATACTCGTATCGAACACCTACACTCATATGACACTTGTAGGACATGTATTCATGAATTGTCCAATTCAAAAAGTATTTGTTGGATTTCTCAAAATTCTAGTACGTTCTAACATAATTTTATAAGAATTCAAATTTATTGTATAAATTTTTATTATGATTATAAAAATAAGAAACAAATCCTTTTGAACCAGTCATGAAAAACATCTTTCTACTCCAAAAAATAATTTGGAACATACTTGTGCACATAAATATTTATTGTCAATTTATATAATTCATAATTATATAATATATAGATCCGTGTTCCCGTATCCTACATTTTAGAGATTATACATATCTTCGTGTCTGTGTCCGTGTCGTATTCGTGTCAATGTTTGTGATACATAAAATCGTAACTCAATTTAATCGAACTAACACTACAAGGAAATCATGATATAGAAACCAATTTTTAGAGACCAAAATAATTAGTTGCAATAGTAACTAAATTAGAGACCATTTTAGAAACTAATAAAAAATTTGGTTTCTAAATTAGTTTCTATTATTGTTAAATCGTTTCTAAATTGATATCTAATTAGCGACCAAAGTTTTAGAAACCAAATTTAGAAACTGAATAATTGGTAGTTAAAACCTTGGTTGCTAATTAGATACCAATTTAAAAACTATTTAACAATAATAGAGAGTAATTTATAAACCAATTTTTTGTGTAGTTTCTAAAATTGTTTCTAAATTTAGTTACTATTACAACTAATTATTTTGATGTCTAAACATTGATTTCTATTTCATGATTTTCTTGTAGTGATATTTCACTAAAGTTAAATATTAAATTAGATCAAGTCCTTTTAACTTTCTACATATTTCATAAACACGATTTTATGTTATTTAAAAATAAAAAAATACAGAGTAACGATATTTTACATTCTCATCTAATCTTGTGTATGATATATTAGTCGAGTTTTGTAATCTTTAATTAGTTTAAAAACTATAAACATATGTTTTATTTGTGGATGGATAAACACTTTTATACTGACCATCACAAACATATTATATAACTTTATAAGAATTATTGTTCAATTATTGAATTGATTAAATCAACATTTATAAAAATATTTTATTTACGGTAAGTGTTTTTAAGATATACATAAAATTTTATGAAGCGCATGCATTTACGTGTGGGCTAATGTTTTCTAAAAGCATTTTCTGACAAAGTGTTTCTTGGAAATGGATTCTTTTTCTTCAAATAAGATTTAATAAAATCAACAATCAGTTAAAAATAAAAAATAATAATAAAGAGAAACAACAACTAGACATTTTATAGCTTGAATTCGTACAGAAGGTGGTAGTACAAGAAAATAAAATTCTTGCCATAATTAAAATTTATGTTCAAATTAATTGAAAAGGAGTTTTAATTTCAAGTTAGTGTTAGTTCCAATTTATTCATTTATACATTAATTAACATTATTAAAAGAACTTTAATGAATATAATAGTTATTTAATTAATTAATATTTTTTTATAAACAAAAAATTAAGTAAATTAAAAAAGACACTTCGGGTGTTCTCATCATTTTACAAATGGTCATCACCCCTATAAGCTTAGGCTTTTTAATCTTATCTTCCTCTCCAACAAAACAGAATATCATAATAGACCCTTTATCGCAACCCAAACTGCATAGAAGAAGAGCTAACATGATAACAATAGCAAAACGTTCTAAGCATCTTTCCTAATAAAATAACCATAGAGCACTTCCACCTATAAAATACAGACAAAGTTGGTATGAATGTAGTCTATGCTGCATCAGAATTGGCCGCAACAGCGTATAAGAGGCACACACAAATCAAAAACTCAAAAATTGAAGTTGCATAACGTAGCAATCTTGACAGTGCATCCACCTCTGCGACTTCAGTTTCATTGATCCCCCAACACTTTACTGCAGTCCAAGTCACAACTCCAACTTTATGCAGCAAGACATTATGCAGTAAAACTGCATAAGTTCCAGTAATGTTGCATAATCCACACGTGATAGCCAATTCAATCTTCATTAGGACCTTCTCCTCAAACTGTTTTGTTACTTTCTCCTACATCTGCAATCCCCTCTACCAATTATGCTTTCTATTTCCACTGTAGGGGTGAGGTAATTACCTGGTTCTAAAGGTACATATGGTTGCTGGAAAAATTTCACAGCAGCTGCTCTGATGAACCTTTACACTGGATTGGATTATCATTGCAACTGTTCCCAACACAAAACGTTTGAGTTCATAACCCCTGCCTTTAGGCTTCCTAACTCCTCACTCACCCTCTCATAACCATAACACCCTAACGCCCTTTACCACGCTGCAGTAGGAACATCCAACATGGGCCTTCACTTACTGAAATTCATCTTGTTTCACCCTTTGCCACCCGAATAAGCTTCCTCTAACCTTTCACATTTATCTATAGCTTCTAATACATGGTAAAGGTTTCAAAACCCAATCCACAAAGGAATAAGTAAATGAATGTACCTTATGTTTCATCAACAACTAAGTTTTGAGTTAAGCGTTATGAAAAATCTCTTCTACATCAACTAACCCTTGCTTGAATACAACACAGTTCCTTTGTTTCCAAATGCTCCTCACTATAGCTGTCGAAAGACCTTTCCATACCAAGTTTTGTTTGTTACTAACTTGTGCCAGATGAAAACTCTCAAAGTGGCACTTCAAGTCATTGTGTTGCACAAACAAGATGCCAATCCATTTGAAGCGCATAAACCAAACACTCTGAGCATATTCGCACTCTAAAAGCAGATGTTGACTTGATTCATCCATAGCCTGACACATTGCGCAAGTGGATGTGTTTACACTAGTGCAAAATGAAGAAAAGAATGCTATTTATTTAGTGTGGTTTTGCGCTTACACGCATTCGTAAAAAACGCAGTGGCATTTTTGAAATTATGTTGATTTACAAGTGCGGCTATTAGAAAAACCGCATTTGCAAATCAAAGTGTTTGGATTTACAAGTACGGTTTTAGCAATAACCGCTCTTGTAAATCAATACGTTTGATTTACAAATGCGGCTTTACTTAATAGCCGCAGTTGTAAATATTTTTTACCCTAACATTTGGAGCGCGCCACATTCTTTCATACTTTCTTTCTCCTCTTTGCGTTTCCTTTGCACTGTTCCTGCTCCGTTCCAACTCACGTTTGCGCTTCGCGTCCATCTGTTCTTCTGCAACTTCATTCATTTGGTAAGTTCTTCGACCTCTTTTTGTGCTGCACCGAATGTTTTTCATTTTTCTTTGGTTTGGTTTCTTATATGGTTAGTACTATTACATTGCCTTCGTGTGGGTTCTTGTTGGGTTTTTCTCTTTGCTCCGTTGCAACTTCATTGTCCGCCACCGCTTCCGCCGCCGCCACCGCTTCCGCTCCGTGTGCACTCTTCACCAACGAAGCCTTCTCACACAAGGTTGGTGGCTTTTTAAATTTTTTGATTTTTTTTAATGTTATGAATTTTTTTTATGTATTATAATTTGTACTTATGTTATGTTAGTTGTTAGTTTAGAATAGAATTATCGTGGTTGTATTGAGTCTGAGGGTGTTCGACCCTCGACAATAATACGTAATGGTATTGAGTCCGGGGGTGTTCGACCCTCGACAAACATGTGAGATAGAACCTTGATTCTGAATGACTATTGCATAATATAATGGATCGAAATTGGATTTATTCTGTACGTATAAGTGATGAGTACGAAAGAGGAGTAGAAGAATTTATACAATTTGCACAACGTAACGCGATTAATAGTGGTCATGATGGAGCAAAGATCAGGTGTTCGTGCGTTAACTGTTTGAATGGAAGGATAATGGATGTTAATGAGGGAGCACCTGTTATGTGATGGGTTTCTTCGATCTTATACAACTCGGACATGGCATGGTGAATTATTAAATTTACCACGTGTTTCCGTAACTGAAGAATATGTGGGGTCCACCATGGATGAAGCAGTGCACGATGATGTAGATGATGATCGATTGGAGGACATAATTCGTGATGTAGGAGCTGAGTCTTTTGCAAAAGTGCATGGATATGGAAGTATGTCAAGCGATGCAGAGACTCCATTGTATCCTAGATCAACTAACTTCACACGGTTGTCGGCGGTGTTAAGATTGATGAATTTGAAGGCAATAAATGGATGGACTGATAAAAGCTTCACAAATTTGCTTCAATTGTTGAAGGATATGCTTCCAGAGGGAAATACTTTACCTAATCGTAATTATGAGGCCAAAAAGTTTCTTTGTCCAATGGGTATGGAGTATAAAAAGATACATGCATGTCCTAATGATTGTATATTATACCGGAAAGATTTTGAATTGTTGAAAAGTTGTCCGAGGTGTGGGTTATCACGTTATAATTTGAAACAAAAAGATGATGATACTATTGAAGATATAGAAAAACATGGACCCCCAATGAAGGTTATGTGGTATCTTCCCATCATTCCAAGGATGAAGCGTTTGTTTGCAAACCCAAACAATGCTAAGAATCTTAGATGGCGTGTAGATGAGAGGAAATGTGATGGCATGTACCGACATCCAGCTGATTCTATTCAGTGGAAGAAATTTGATGATGAGTTTCCAGAGTTTGGTAAAGAATCAAGAAATATCCGACTTGGTTTAGC
>Ga0123342_1004608_pt1 | contig 20829 bp, 9 predicted proteins | sample Turbeawhitnodule_FD_89960 | JGI IMG/M metagenome (GOLD analysis project Ga0123342, IMG submission 89960) | Root nodule microbial communities of legume samples collected from Mexico - Turtle bean Mexico white nodule | ecosystem: Host-associated > Plants > Roots > Nodule | place: Mexico: Nepantla...
GATATTTAGAGTAAAAATGAACTTACTCTGTTTGAAAATCTGATCGGGTAGAAATGTTCCTTAACTCCTCTGCTACAGCGTGGTATGATCAGATTCTAAAATAGATGAAGTTTGGGAGAGAAAATTAGGAGAGAAGAGAATATGGAGAGAGAGAAAGAAGAAAAACCAAAAAAAATGGTACTGTGGTGGGAAGAATGTTTCTGTTGGCTTTTTAAAAAGGCACGTTGTTACATATCTTATTTTGTTTTTTCTTTATTTTATATCTTATATGGTTTTAGTTATTTTTTTTTCTGTCATTGTTTATTTTTTTATTTTTTTATTGTTGTTTTTATTTTCTATACTTATTTATTTTTGCATTTTTTTCTTCTCATTTTTAAGCATTAAGTGTAACATTTGCATTAGTTTTTTTTTTAGGATTTTGCATTTAGGTAGACACTTCAATATTATTTGTGTGTCCACTATTAATTAATACTAATTGACTTTGGTTTTTTTATAATTATGTTCTGTATTTTTTACTTGAAATTAACATGATTACATCATCAATAATAATAATAAAAATACTAATTTATGTTTATAGATTCAACTTTTATGTTGTTGTCGGATTTAATTTTTTATTTTATTCATTATTAAAAAAATAATTTTAAACTAAGCATTTTTAATTTATTACTTTTTTTTTATTTTGTAAAAACTCATTTCTTTATTCATTAATTATATTTCTAACTATTTTAAACATTAAAAATACTTATTTTTTAATGCATTCAAAATTAAAATTATCAAAAAATAATAATTTATTATTATTTTATTTATTTTTGAAATGGTGCTACATAGGGAAATAAAAAATAAAAGGGTGCTAGATAGGGAAATAAAAACAAAAGGATGCTAAATAGGGAAATAAAAACAAAAGGGTGCTAGTTAGAAAAATAAAAGTGTAAATGGTGCTAGATAGGAAATTTACCAAAAAAACACATGCTTATTATTAACATAGATAAAAAAAAAAAAGAGTTACGTTTTGATTTCATCTATTCCGAACAAAAAATAATTGGATTTCAAGGGTTTAAACAATTTATACTCTTTAAGCCTAATTCAATTGTTTTAGTTTTTAAAACATAATTCTACTTTTGATTTGAATTAGATTAACATATAATAACCTAACAGAAGATTAGCATTTTTAAAACCTCCTTTTTTTTCTTACCAAGGACATATTGAACAGTTACTTAATAGACATTTTATATTATATGATTCTTTATCTTTAAATAAAATTAAGTAGTTTCAGACATCTTAAAATAATTTTTGGTTTTTTAATATTATTAAATTGTAATTTTATTATATTTTTATATATTTATATAATATTAAACTATTTGTTACATATTATTATATTCATATTATGTTAGTTTTTCTTTTAAATTTAGATTTAAATTTAAAATTCAATTAATTTGTTTTTCAAAAATATGAATTTGAATTTGATTTGGATTTAGATTTAGATTTATAGAAATTCAATTTGGTTTTATAAAAAATATGAATTTAGATTTAAAATCCAATCCAAATATTTGGATTTGGATTTTGTAAAAATTCAAATATTTGGATTTGGATTTTTTATGTCAGCTTTTTAAAAAAATATAGATTTAAATTTAAAATCCAATTAATTTGTTTTACAAAAATATGAGTTTGAATTTGATTTGGATTTAGATTTATAGAAATTTAATTTGGTTTTATAGAAAATATGAATTTAGATTTAAAATCCAATCCAAATATTTGGATTTGGATTTTGTAAAAATCCAAATTAATTTTATAAAAAAAATATAGATTTAGATTTAAAATTAAATCTAAATATTTAGATTTGGATTGGATGACCATCCCATAAATAAGTGAATAAGAATATCTTCCTTTCACTCTCTTCAAAGTTTGAAATTGGTCACTCTCATCAAAATCAAGAATCAGAAGAAGAAAATAAAAGAAAATGGTAATGCAAGAAACAATGAAAGTGGAAGATTCTATGGAAAAGATTAATATTTCTCCATCTCAAGTTGCATTAATAGTAGATCGTTATCTCTGCGCCAACAACTTATCCCAAACACGAGCCGCCTTCCGCATGGAGGCATCCTCCCTCTTCGCCGGTTCGCCACTTAGTCAGGTTACACTTTTCCTCCATTAACAACTCACAACTCTTTTTCTAATTCTTTCTATGCACATTTCTTTAATTCTTTCATTTTTGTTTTCTAGCTATCCAACACTTCCTTTAATTTGGGAAAAATACTCGCGGAATATATATCTTTGAAAAGACAAAAGATAATCTTGGATAAAGAAAGGTGTTTGATCATTCAAGAAAAATATAGAGTCCAGAAATTGATGGAAAACATGCACAATATTGTCAATACTTACAATGCCTTTCAGAGGCCAATCCCGATAACTGTCCCGGTTAACAATGCATCATCTGCAACTTTTCATCAAAACCCTTCTGGTAAAAACTTCTTTCCCTATTTAATTGTCAATTAAAAAATCAAGAATGATTTTTTTTTTGTTTTTAACTCTTATTTGCGAGTAATTTTTGTTTTCTTTTGTTAGGTCTGTGTGCTGCTACCACCTCCTATGTACAGAACACAAAGTCATGCAATGTACCGTGGCCGCAGTCTAAGAAGAGAAAAAATAGTGAAGCAATAAATGAGTCTATAATTGAAAAAAGATATTGTGACAGACCCTTGGAAGACAAAATTCAATTTCGAGGTATAATTATATTTATTTTTGTCTATATCAAGTATATAATGTTATTATCATGTTATTAATTTATTTTTTACACTCTTATTTTATCCTCACTCTCAGGTCTAAGCACGCTCCCATTGTCAAGGATTCAATCACAAATTCCCACCAACTCATCAATTCTTGAAACAGATCATGTAATGACAATCAATCAATTTTTTCAGCCTGCTGTTACAGCATGTAATGAGGAGATTGTTTCTCACTGTCAAAACAACAAAGTTATGGTTGATCCTGAAAAAGAAATTACTCATAAAGACAACTTTCGTAATTCTCCTATCAACTCAGATACTAACCAACACTACAACGCCTCTCCTATACCTCAAAGTTTGGAAAATTCAATACCAAATGAGGGTGAAAGTTTGGAAAAATTAATACCAAATGCGAGTGAAAGTTTGGAAAATTCAAATGAGGGTGAAAGTTTGGAAAATTCAATACCAAATGAGGGTGAATGTTTGGAAAATTCAATACCAAATGATGGTGAAAATGAGGTTTCCACCCTTCACAAGGAAACTCAGAAAGAGCAGTCACACATAGATCTATCACACATTAAATTTGACTCAAATATGGATTACTGGTCAAACTTCTCATTAGAAAACATGGAAACTTCGGATGATATTTTTTATGATTATCCACCACCTTCAACTCATTGATAGGATAATGCATAAAAGTAATTTTTGATGCTGCAATGAAATCTGACACCAAGGAACCTGCTCTCGATAACACTATTTTTTAGTTTATTAGCTTTTTGGTCATTAAGACCAATATAATTCATTAACTTTTGATTATTAGATAAGGCCATAATACGTTGTATTGTACCTTCTATGAATAAAATTTTAAAATTGTTTTCTTAAAACTTTTACTTGTTCTTTCCTTTCTATACGTTCTTTCTTCAAATCTGGCTTAGAGAATATGGTGTGTATAGCTGAGTCCAAAATTCTTGATAGCTGCTGCACGGTTCTTGAAAGTTGTAGAAGGGCAAAAGAATTCATATAGTAGGATGTGTATAGAGGAATTGGGAAAGAAGGAAAACACTTTCATTCATGTATCAAGACTTAACTTACAAAAGCAAGATACAACATATATATATATATATAACTACGTCTAGAAAGTTAAATATATTTTTTATTCCTTGAATTTTCGTCAACTACATTTTCATTCTTTTACTTTAAAAAAAATTATGAATGAATTTTAAAATTTTAAAATCATGTAAATTTAATAACTCTATCAGCATTTTACCACTGTAAACAATCGTCCCTAAATATTAAATTAAGTATAAAAAAGTAATATCACATTTTATACGAATTTAATTTTTTTGTTAGTTTTGCCAACAACAAAATTATCACTAAACATTAAATTTTAATATAAAAAGTTTTTTTTTCAAAGATTAGAGGATTAAATATATCAATTTCAAAATTTAAAAAAAAATAGAGAAAGCAAAAGCATGCACTTTTTTTTCATAAACCTAAAATTTGAATATCTAAGATTCGAAAGAGAAAGATAACCTTAAAACCTTATTATATAATTTAATTTTGTATTGGTGGAATACAAGAAGACAATAAAATAAAAGATGTGATTTGCATTCGGAAAATATACCCAATACGAGTCACCTCCACTATCTCAACTTGTTTTTTCCTTCAATTTTTACAACTATAAAGTTTGAAGTTTTGTGGATAAGGAACCCCACCTTATGAGCATAGAATGCTAGAACAGAAGCATTATGAAACTTGTTGGCCACTATCCTCTTGTGATGGAGAATCGTGAAGTGTTACCAAGATATTTATTAGTGCATAGTTTGTCTTTTGGGCCCAAAAACTACACACGTATATGTCTAACCAAGCTCATCTTGTCTCCACAATTTTTATCATCCAATCTTTAAGGCAAGATATATTTGGATTCTCCCCTATCTAGTCACAACTTTTAATGGAGCTCTTATACTACGGTTTAAGCAATTTAAGTATATACAAATTGTGGTTGGAGAACAATTCTCAATGGGATTCGCTTTTAGACCAGTTACTACGGAGAAATCATATCTTTGTAGGACCCAATGCATCAAAAATAATATAACATGAAAAGTCAATTTCATAGAAGCATATATACCTATTAACCTTTTTAGCTGAAAAGGTTATTAAATTACTTAAAAATGACATGATATCGTAAAAATGTGAAACAGATAGAAAGTGACAAAATGTGGTAAAACTAAGCCAACTTTGTTTGCAGTTTGTTATTCCCAACACAAGTTTTAGAAAGCAGTACTGAGATAGTTATTCACAACATTTTCACCCAAGATTTGCAACACCATGGCGTTTGTAAGGCCAACACATCTTGGTGTCTTGTACTGACTAACAGCGGTTCCTAGTCCTAGGTAATGATCCAGAATCTTCTGGAATGTTCCCCTCCGAACAACTCGTAGTTCGAGGGCACCGATGCAGTTTACTTTGCGAGAACTGGTGTAGCCTGCATCAACAAAAGACTTGTCCAAACAGTTACAGCATTCGTGGAGTAGTTCTTCACTTGCTTCCCCACTGATTTCCCAGAAGATCACATAGTGTCCCGGTTCTTCGGATAAATCAACGTGGCTACTGAAATCAACTACTTCCACTTTTTCTTCTGCTAACAACTTTGCAGCTGCTTCCACAGCTAACTGTAAATCCTTCTCAGTGTTCTTGTCAATGTTAATGTTGAGCAGAAGAGTGCTACGCCGAATAAACTTCAGTTCTGGAGTTGAATTGTGGAATCCCATAACCTTGACCACATCCCCCAATCTATACCGGTATAATCCTGTAATTTTTTCCACAGGTTAGAATGACTAGATTGATGTTCAGTTTTGTCTGAAAAGAAAAAGATTTTTACCAATACTGTGCTTCTATGCTACTCTTCCAAACAGTGCATTATATATATATAACGAGGCATGCAGCCAAAATTAAAGAGCACAACTCAGACAAGGTCGAGTCATACAACTAATCCCATGAAATAAGCGCATGCAAATCCAAAAAGAGTTGCCAAAACAAAATGACTGAGTCTAACTTGCAACTTGCAGGATTATATATAATTGCTGCATGTTATATATTTTATAGGTATATAATGTAACTTTACAAACCTCAGGAAGAAATTTCTTGAAGTTGGTCCCATGAAAGATCATGTCACCACGCATACAAAGCACCCACTTCGTTTTCTTTCATCCCATAAAAATAATAAAATATTTACGTTTTCTCAAAAATTTGAACAGAGGGGGATGCATATGAGAAAGACCAAACCCTCCCCATCGTGCATTAGGCCAACATATGTAGCACTGAGGCAGTGAGGTACATAAAAGCACATGAGCAAATATCATAGTAATTTAACATTATAAAAAAAAACTGTCGGATAGATGTCATTGATAACTTATTAGCTCGCTCATGACAAGGTACACGTCAGATATGAAAGATACATTTTGTATTGCAACCTTTTTTTTTTCTAGACGAGAAGAACTAATTAATATATGTTGCTTCAAACAGTATGCAGCATCAGGTTTTGCATGTTAAAAGAAGGAAGAAGGTGGTAGTCCTTACTCCTCCTCACTCCCATTCATTAATGCGATGCATAAACTAAAATAAAATTAATCAAACAAGAATTCAGTACCTGCTGGATTGGTCATAACAACTTCATACTCCTCACCGACCTTGACTTCTGTCAGGCTCACAGGCTGAGAATCAATACAAAGGAAATCTGGTTCACCCCTGGTGTTGTCAAGATCTGAGAGAGGGATGAATTCAAAGTAACCAATGTGAGGAAGCACAGCATATGTGGCACACTCAGGGGGGTGTTGTGGGTTCACATTTGCTGCTATCCATCCCTCAGAAGATCCATAGTCAGCAGTTAATAAAGGCAGCTCCCCTGCATAGTGCCTCAACTTCTTCAAATAAGGCTCCATTGACCCAGTCATGATGCCATAAATATACTTAGCATTGGGAAAAAGCTCTGGTATCAAGCCGTACCAGTTGCTCAACCCCGTACATTTTTTGTGGATCAAGTTGGCTAATTTCGAGTTTGGCTTGAGCAGTTTAGACATAGCCATTCGAATGGAAGGTACGGTGACACGGCTGGTGAGAACTCCTTCTCTAATATCAATACACAGCTCTTCCCAAACTTGTTCAAAGGTTCTAAAAGCGTGGACAATACTATGAGCAAATGTAGAAGACACAAATTGAACCTCCTCCCGGAAAATCAAACCACACAACAGATGGCAGTACAAGGATTGGAAGAAATCAGGACCAAATATCACTTCGTCTGGACTGCAGCATTGGGATTGGAGTGCCCTCATTGCACACTTATAACCAGCATTACGGAACACATTGCTTGTAGCAGTTCTGGCTGCCAGACCCCCCTTTGTTTTGAACTGTTTGCTCCCGTATATAAAGCTCAAAGCCTTCCCATTTTTTATGGGAAACTCTCTGCAGGAATGCAATTGTATGAGAACAGAGAATATACCAAAATTGGGTTTTTTTCAATTAAAATTCACCAACAATATAAGATTTGTATACTCCTGTCCAATCATTAATTGTCAAAAAAAGAAAAAGAATGTTCTAATAGAAGTGTTTCACAGTATCATTTGCTCTCAGCTTGACATAAATGGTTAATGTTTATTACTTTTTACAACAACTAATATAAATGTAGCTTAAAATTATATTTAATTAGCTCACGCCGTAAAAATCTTAACTGATGTTGAACTAAAAAGGGATAAGAAGTGAGGTGGAATACCTGTTTCTAAAGGCAAAAGAGGTCTGGTATATCTGCATTGTGGTTTCATACAATTCATCGTTCCAGGGTACATATTTTGGCTTCCCCTGAGTAGTGCCAGAACTGCAAGAATATCATTTAGAAACTTCTCGCTTAATCACCAAGATTAAAAAAAAGAAGGGGAAAGAAACTCCACCTTAAAGACATGGTTGTGATGCGCTTGCCAGTGAGGATAGGAGAAGCATCACCATCAATAATTCTGTATATGTAAGGTTCCAATTCTTTGTGGGTAACCAGTGGAACACAGGCCTTGAAACTCTCGGGGTCAGTTCTTCCATTGAGACCCAAACTCTGCAAATACTCAGCTGAGGCGTTATCTTCCAATATCTTTTTCAGAGTTTCCCTCTGAACCCTTTCCGCATCCTTTGACAATAACTCAAATTCTTCTATAACTTTCTCCATATTAAACTCCTCCTCCACTTTCTCTAACATTCTCACGCTATAAGAAAGACACACAAAAGGTCAGTGGTGAGTTCAAGTTCTAACTTTCATTAATAATTTCTAAACTTTGCTCCAACATTGGATATGTACGAATACTCAAACTCAGTAGAAAAGGACAAACAATACTATTCATTAGTAGAAAAATCGGATAAGGCCAAACAAAAATTTAATCTATGTTTCCTGTTAGGCGCGTATGATTGTTTTTTCAACACGTACATTGAATCTTCTCAGAAACAACATAACCAAGGGAAATCTTAAAATTCTAAGAAATTACAAACTGACGAAAAAACGGTGAAAACGAAAGCAATAAGAATGGAAATTTCAAGACTTTATATTTCGTTTTTCTATCCATACTGTTGCGTCAGTGACTAAGGTCAACTCAGCTTTTTGGATAGAACAATCTAGCAGCCTCCCGCATGAGACATCTTCAAAAAACAAATCAAAAATTCAAGTCAAGCAAACAGCGAGAAATTTCGACAACAGAAGTTAATAAAAAAATAAAAAGGGTTATACCAAAGAAGTTCTGAATTACACTAGCTGCACAAAAACAGAAGTCAAAGACTGAAAAATTCGTCCACGACCAGGGAAAGGAGCAGAACGAGAAGAGAAAGTGGTCCCATTAAGGATGAGGTTTTGGAATAACAACCAAGGGAGCTAATTTAGAAAGGGAAAAAAAGATGATACGCAATGGCAACTGAGAACAAGAAACAAAGCAAAAAAACAGCGGTTGTTTCGGAGCTATAATAAGATTCAAAGGAAGCATGAAGGTAGAAGAAAAGTCAACGAAAATCAAGCTAACAAAATCATCAGAATTCATGTGGGTATACTGCAGTTAGATTTGAAGTTAAGGAACAAAAATGTTTTAGTTAAATCAAAATTGAATACCTAGGTGAATCTTGGTGTGTGTTGAGGAGTGCTGGATCTGTTGGGTTGGAGTTGGAGAATGGAAGAGAAGGTGTTGTTTGGTGTGTTGGGAAGTTGGTGGAAATTAGATTGGAAAGAAAAAGTGTTGTGACTTGGCACTTTGGTGCAGGATAGTGGAGTTTAGTTATGACCGAAGAAGAAAGAAGGAATGAAGAATCTTACTGAGGATACAATAATATATATAGGCCATGGTCAAAAAATCAATGCCACGATTCTCTTTAATTGGAACCCACAAAATCTCCAAAATACCCCCCGCGTCTTATAACAATTACGACTCTAGCTATTGAATTCGATTGATAGCCGCACCCATAAATGTCACGTCCTGGGTGGCCCCACACCGCTAACATCCACTCCCTGTCTTCTTCATCACTAATTTCTCTCCGACCACATCTCTTTTCTCTCTCTTTCAACCTTTTTTTTATTTTTTATATTAATAAGTAAAAGTTAGTTTTCACTAAGGTTTGTTGAATCAAGAGTTGTATTCTTAGAGGAATAACGTTAATACATATCCATGATTTAGATAAAAAAATTGAATACATATTTATTTGGATCAAGAAATGTGCAGAGAAATGAGAGACTTATCATTTGGATCAAGGAATGTGCAGATAAGGGAAAGACTTTATGTGATTTTTCTCATTTTTCTTATGTATAAAGATTTGAGGGAAAACCTACTTAGAATTGAGTGTTTTCTTTTTTTGACATTCTTTTCTACTTTGTCATTCATACAATAATATATTTAATAATACTTTTTTTTTGTTATTTTTTCATCATAATTATCATATTATGATATTTCATACTTTATTCTATATATTTTTTCTTCTTTATAATAAATTTGTTGTACAATTCACTCTATATATGATATTCTTTTATTATAAAATATCATCTAAAATATATACATGGTCATGTATCTACATACAATATAAATCAATAAATATAAAAAAACTTTCAAAATATATAAATGAATATAACAATAAATTTGTATATGTTTAGATAATATTATTTTTATGATTCTTTTCATGTTTAGATAATATTAAGTAACTCGTATTTTTCAAATTAATTATTATCGAAATAAATTATTCATTTGTACCGAAAATAATTTAAATATTTCAATTAGCTCAAATCTACACAAAAAAACATCATATTTTATTATTTAAATATTTTTAAATACAATGATAAATTTGTAAACTTACATTTTACACTTTTAAAAAAAAATTAAAAAAGCTTCACAACCATCACATCATTTACAAACTCCTATAAACTTTCTTCAAAAATCTACTATAACATACTTCAAACCAAACAAACTCACTTTTTTCACACTTTCACTCACTCACATATCTACTCTCTCAAATCCTCGCATATCATCTCCCTAATCCAAAAAGAAATAAGATTTTATCCATATTTTCATTATTTTTAATCAACATTAGTTACTTGTAAAATAAAATATTAGTAAAACCTTTTTAAACATAATATTCAGATTAAATAATTTTCTCGCAGTTGATTGATGTGACTTCAACCTACAATCCACCATGTATGCAACTATCGCTGGCACATGTTTTATTTTATTTGAGGTAAGTTAAGCGAAACCTTTTTTGTTATTAACTACAATTTATTCCAATGCAAATCTTTTTTTTTTTATAATTGCCTGATTTCTAATATTTTTTTCAGAAATTTTAACAGATAAAAATATTTAAAGAAATATATCAATATAAGTGTTTACAAACATATTTAAAATGTTCAATTAATATTTTTTTATTCTTCCACTGTTGTTATGTTACTATCTTCCTCTGTTGAATTCTAATTTAGAATATGGAATTTCAGTTTCATCAAATGGATTTCTTAGGTATAACAACTTTGTTGGCCAATAGGTGTTGTTATAAAATCAAATTGCCCAAAATACACCAAAAATTAAACATTTTTAAAAATAGTCAAATTATTAAACTTATTAGAATAATTATCTAACATGATAAAATATAAGAATAGTATTTCGAAAATCAATCTACTAATAAAAAATTAAATATTTTAATTAATTGGATCGATTAATGTCTAAATTGATTTGAGATGATAAAGCACGTAAATTTGTTTAATTTTAATGAAAATTAGTGATTAGATTTAAATTTATCTCACTTTTTTGAAATGGTAATATTTATTATTGTATATGGTCTTGAAAATATGTGTAAAAGCAATCAAATTATATTAATATGATTAAGGAATATTCTACTTGCGACTATTAAGCAGAAAAGCCCATTTGTTCAATTAACAGTAATCATTAAATTAATCACCAAAGCATTGAGGTAACTGCTTAGATCGATTAAATAATAACAGAAATATTCATATTCCTTTCAGTGGCAAAATTGTTGCCATTAAAGAAGATTATAAAAAGTTGACCATTTTCATAAACTTCTATGATTGAAACTTTTAAATTATAGTTTTGAATATAATGTCACCGAAAGAAAATCACTTTCAAAATAAGTTTTGAAAACTAATATATCTTAAAATTCATTATTCTCACTTTATATTTAAATAAATTATTATATAATTATATGATAATGTTTGATTTCAAAAAATAATTGTAGAATAGTTATTTTTTACTATTTGAAGTATCAAAACAAACTTTATTTACGATATAAACATAATTTCATGTATTGTAGTTAAATCTATCTAGACTTTATAAATAACATTAATGATTCTTAGAGATAAGGTTGTATAAGTCTCCAATTAGGATAATATATATTGATTATACCATAACTCCTCTTTAAGAAAAAATTTAACAGTTAATCTTCACACCCATGTATTAATTGTCCACCTAATATGCATTTATTATGATTTTCTTTTCAAAATCATTATTTATGGTATTTCAGATGACTTATTCAAATGTAAAATCTATATAAAAGTTATATTATTGAGAATAAAAATTAAATTAATCTTTTATATAATATATTTGAATAGAGAATTTTAAGACTGTAATTTTTATTTTAAAATAGTTTATGATAAAACATATTGTCCAACTAAGAAATTTTTAAAAAAATAGAATTTTATTTGAATAATTGAATTACTTAAAATTAAAGAATTTTAAATTTCACACCTTTTTTTATAGTTTTTCTTTATTTTATTTTTGTTATTATATAATTATTTTTGTCTATATTATGAATTTAATTTTTACACTCTTACTTTATCCTTACTCTTAGGTCTAAACACGCTCCCGTTGTCAAAGACTCAATCACAAATTCTCGTCAACTCATCAATTCTTGAAACACATCTTGTAATGACAACCAATCAATTCTTTCAGTATGTTGTTACAACATGTAATGAGGATGTTGTTTCTCACTATAAAAACAACAAAGTTATGATTGATCCTGAAAAAGAAAATACTCCTAAAGATAGTTTTCGCAATTCTCCTATCAATTCAGATACTAAAAAATACTACAATGTCTCTCCTATACCTCTAAGTTTGGAAAATTCAATACCAGATGAGGTTTCCACCCTTCACAAGGAAACTCATAACGATCAGTCACACGTGTATCTATCACGCATTGATTTTGGTTTAGATATGAAATACTGGTTAAACTTCTCATTAGAAGACATGAAAACCTTAGATGATGTTTTTTTTTACCATCCACCACCTTCAACTTATTTTGAGGGTAATACATAGATGTATTTTTTGATGTTGCAATCAAATCAAACACCAAAAGATCTCTTGTGGATAACATTATTCTTTAGGTTTAGTTTTTATCATGAGATAAGACCAATAAAACCAATATAGTTTATTAGCTTTTAGTCATTACATAAGGTATATAAAGTAGTAATATAGATAACCAATATTGATATTTTTACTTATGTACATTTCTTTCTTTATAAAACACTATGTTAAAACTATGTTGTAGCTACTAAGGATAGTTTTGAATATAATGTAAAAAAAAATTACTTTCAAAATAAGTTTTGAAAAGTAATATACATTAAAATTCATTACACTCTCTTTACACTTAAATAAATTATTATATAATTATATAATAATATTTTATTTCAAGATAATTGTAGAATAGTTATTTTTTACTATTTTTATCAAAACAAACTTTATTTACGATATAAACATAATTTCATGTATTGTTGTTAAATCTATTTAGACTTTATAAATAACATTAATGATTCTTAGAAATAAAGTTGTATAAGTCTCCAATTAGGACAATATATAATATATAATGATTATATTTTAACAGTCAATTTTCAGGCGCATGTATTAATTGTCCACATATGCACATATTATGATTTTATTTTCAAAGTCATTATTTATGGTATTTCAAATGACTTATTAAAATGTAAAATCTATATACAAGTTATATTATTAAGAATACAAATTAAATTAATGTTTTATGGTATATCTGAATAGAGAATTTTAAGACTGTAATTTTTATTTTAAAAAAGTTAAACTAGTTTATGATAGACATGTCCAAATAATAGATTTAAAAGGAAATTAAAATGTTAGAATTTTATTTGAGTAATTGAATTACTTATAATTATAGAATTTTAAATTTCATATTTTTTTATAGTTTTCCTTTATCTTAATTTTGGTTGTTGTGTCATTAGCTTAATTAAGATCAAGACATTCTTTTCCGATCAAAGAGAACATCTTAAAAAAAAAAGTGTAAAATTCAATCTATAAAGTTAAAATGTTTAATGGTATTAAGTTTATGAAATTAGAAAGTATCACCTTATTGTAAAAGTGAATTTAGGAAGTAAAGATTTATATTTCTAAGTTATCATTAATAATGTTAGGATTTCTTTCTAACACCAAAGAATGAGAGATTTATTTGTTAATTTATTTTAAATATGGTCAATCACAGGAGCAGGTTAGAATCTTTCCCATAATTAAGTTTTTAGCTAACAACATAATATCTTAACATATTTATGTATAATTATTTATGTATAATTAAGGTAAAACATGTTCAAAAACTTTTACCATTATATAAAACACTCGACAACTCATCTAATATATATGTATAAATTAGTTTTATATTACATATCATTGAATACAAAATGCAAATTAACTAATTTGATTTAAATCTATTTCAAAATATTGATTTTTCCAAAATTACTATTTTTTCTAAATAATTAACACGGAATATGAATTTAAACTTTCATTTCAGTCTTCGGTAATAAATAAAATGTTCTTTTTTATGTCCGAAATGTTCTGAGTGATATGTCTATGACATCTGGTTCCTATATATTTGTTTATTTCTATTTCTTTAAAAAAAATACTAAACTTTTAGAATTTAAAATATAATATATTATTTAAAAAAATTGAATGACCAAATAATTATGCGTCTAGCACGGGTGAACTAAGTAAAGTGAAAAGGAGAGTGTCCGTCCTCTCAAACCGTTTCATAAAGCCGTAAAGTGCTTTTGGGCTGGAAACAGATATTACATGTTTTCCTATTTATAATTAATTATTATATTTAAGATATTATTCGTTTTAAAATTTAATCATAAATTTATTCTTTGTTTCGATGTTAAGTCCGTTGGGCAGCACCGCTAGATCAATCACTGCATTTGAGGTATTGTCCGTTTTGGAGATCGGTGTTCCATCACGATTTTGTCCTAAAAAGGCGTTTCGAAGGGTGTAGGGGGAGAAAAGAGTATATAAACTGTCATTGGCTACGGGAACAAGCCCCCAGTCGAGGTCTAAGGGGAGTGGATCCCCCTTAGTTGAGGGGCGAATGAACCTCTTCGGCCCCACGGTGGGCGCCACTGTTTCGATCTCAAGTCCGTTGGGCAGCATCGTTAGGGTCAATCACCGCATTCGAAGTATTATCCGCTTTGGAGGTCGATGCTCTGTCACGGTTTTGTTCTGAAAAGGCGCCTCGAAGGGTGAAGAAAGTATATAAACTGTCATTGGTCTCGATTCCTTAACAATGTGAGACTATTGGTATACGGAACATTTTTACTTGACACTTAAATGGTGGGACTAATAATCGAAATATTTATTATATATATTTGGTCACGTGAAAAACGTTGTGTACTGTGTTGTCTGTTCTGTGAAAGAAAAATAGAATAAAAGAGAAAGCACTTCCAATGGACGTTGCGCGTCTTAGCTCCTTCATCACTCCTCTCTCCAATGCAAAACCCTAACCTTGTAACCCTTTCCCTTCAAATCATAAATTGAACTCAATCTATTACATAATCAAGATACTGTTTCAATAAATCTATAAGTTTTTTTTTTTTGCATTATTATTTTTCTGAAAATGTCATCCATTTTTTTAATCCCTAAATAATAAACGTCGTGGATTGTCGTCTTTTGTATACAAATTTAAAACATTGAAAAACTAGTTTTAGAAATCACAATCTTCACTCTATTACTATTTTTCTCTTTTCGTATATTAATTATTCAATATACTTTTGAAATATGTTGCCATATAAATTTAATACTGGTAACAAATAAGTATGAATAAATTGTCAATATCTTGTATTTAGAGATCAACCCACCATGATTAAAATCACATTCGTTAAAATATTCGACTTTATTATTAAATATTCGACTTTTTATATTCATAAAAGTTATTTATAAAGTTATCAAACACCATATTACTGTGCTTATTTTTTTTTTTACTCATAGATTAGATATTAATATGAAGTGTCGAATAGCAAAACTACTGGGTCAGCAGAATGGACCCAGGTTTATTTGGTAAAAGCTGTGTAGATATTAAAAGTTGGTGCAAACAGTGAAATTGTTGGGCCAGCAGAATGGTCCCAGGTTTGTCTACTAAAGGTGGTGTGGATATTAAAATGAGGTAGCTAACAGCAAACTACTGGGTCAGCAGAATGAACCCAGATTTAGGCAATTGCTTCCTGCACCATATCACTGCACCCAATCACAGGAGAAAAACCGAAAATATCCTAAAAAAATGAGGTGCATATAAAATTACATTCTGGACCTCTTTTCCAGAACACAATAATCTCTTCCAGATAAATTTTTCCAAATGTATTATTTTCAGTTCTGGATTTTTTTATCCGAAATGGGATTTTAAATTTTTTTTCTGGATTTTTATATCCAAAACACAAAAATATCTTCTGGATTTATTTTTACGGAATACATTATTTTCAATTCCAGATTTTCATTTCCGGATTAAAGGATATTTTTGGAATTTTTGAAATTATGTTGGGTGCAGGTTCAAAAGTGTTGGGTGTAGGGAGCATTTACCCCAGATTTATTTAGTTAAAGCGGTGCAGATATTAAAAGTCGGTTCGACAGTGAAATTAATAGGCTAGCAGAATGGTCCCAGGTTTGTGTACAAAAGGTTGTGATGATATTAAAAGGGTGGTGCAAAAAGAGCAACAGAATGGCCCCATTTGAAAACACAGTAATAGCTGAAGGGAGTATCTTCCTGCACCCCTACGTTTTTCTTTCTACACCTCCACAAATTTGAAAACTCTGACCTTTGAAAAAGGACACCGTGTTAGAGTTGGTTTGATACTGTTAGTATCAAAGTTTGGAAAATGATTTTAACAAAATGATTTTTTGGATATGCTAAATGATTTTAACTTTTCAAAAAAACCGATTTTACTTATGCATTCTTGAATCTAATAAAAAAAACATATTTATAAACTAATTGTTGTTAATGGGTGAATCTTATTTCATTTTTCTAGTTTTTGTATAAGTGTTTATGAATAAACTAATCAAAACAAGGTTATATTGTCTTGAGAAGTGACACCTATTCCTAATTAAGTTATGATGAACTGAGTTGCTAACATTTTTTACGATTACAAGCAGGTGTCTTTTAAGGTTGCATATATACGTTTTAAGTTTTAATTAATGATTTCAGATGTTGAAAATATATAAAATCTGATGCCTCTAATGCATATTTTTCCTGTTTCTGTTTAGAATGATTAAAATCTCTTGATTATTTTCACTTATGCAGAAAGAGACAGATCATTAGACCTAAGTCATTATCTGCTGAAGATGTGGATGCAATCTTCAGAGAAGCAAAAGAAGAACAAGAAAAAACTGACCAAGCTTTTGAGGAAGAAGAGAAACGAACTGCTCTAATCTCCGGGACTCATAATGCAGAATTAGAACCCGTGATGTTTTGAATGTTATTGTTGATACTAAATCTAAAAGGAGACAATGGAGTTCTCACATCGACTAGTGATGAGAATATTTCATTGGATATTAGTGGGTGCAAACCTTACTTCATTCAGTCAGTTTTATGGAGTTGAATTAGGCTTAAAGTTCACTTCTTAATATGGTATTAGAGCCATTTAAAGTTTATCCTAATGAGTCTTTATTGGACCTATCTTATCGTGTCACCCGTTATCGAGTCGTTATCAGACCACCCATAATAGTGGGTGCAAATCTCATCCCATGAACCATAAAAAACCTATGAGCAGGTCATAGTCACAGGTGGCACTGTTCTTGTTGTATCTGGAACCTTTTCAGGGTTTACGGGCACTGTCAAGAAGTTCAATCGAAAAACTAAAATGGTTAGCTTCTTCCTTAACAAGCTTAAATTGGCATATAGCTTCTTAAATTGGTTATAACAAGTCCAACATGATATTCATTAACTTTCTTGGAGTAGGAGCTGGATAAAGAAAATATTATGATAGATTTAACTAATAATCTTTATTCGTGAAACCAAAGAACTGAAGGAAAAAAGTAGGGTTAAGTAGGAAATAGTGGATAGTGAAAAAAATGATTGTGATGTTTTGACAACATTACATATTACCATTTGTAAATTGGATTATAACGAGCCAGATTAGTGATTTAATTTTCTGCATGTGCATAGGAAAATTAAATTTATGACGTTACCAATTAGGCATTATATTCTATGATTATGCTATCTCTACATTTTTATAAACAAAATTAACTAGTTTCAAATTTATGAAAAAATAGTAGCTATAATTTTTTATATCATTAAATTTGTGATATTATTAAATTGTAATTTTATAATATTTTCTTGATATTTATATAATATTAATTTTTTTGTTACATATTATTATATTAATATGTTAGTTTTTTTTTTTAAAAAATATAGATTTAGATTTAAAATCTAACTATTTATTTTATAAAAATATGGATTTTGATTTGATTTGGATTGCATCAGATCAAATCCAAATTGATTTTATCAAATCCAAATTGATTTTATAAAATTCAAATTGATTTTGTAAAAATATATGGATTTGGTGAAATCCAATCCAAATATTTGGATTTAATTTTATAAAAATATATGGATTTGGATTTAAAATCTAATCTAAATATTTAGATTTAAATCCAAATATTTCGATTGAATTTTAAATCCAAATCTATATTTTTTATAAAATTAATTTAGATTTTTACAAAATCTAAATCTGAATATTTGAATTTAAAATCTAATCTATATATTTGGATTTAAAATCTAGTCCAAATATTTTGATTTGGATTGGATTTTAAAATCCAATCCATGACCACTCTATAAATAAGTGAATAAGAATCTCTCTCTTCCATCCTCTTCAAAGTTTGAAATTGGTCACTCTCATCAAAATCAGAAGAAGAAGAAAAGAATGGTAATACAAGAAACAGTGAAAGAGGAAGATTACATGGGAAAGATTAATATTTCTCCATCTCAAGTTGCATTGATAGTAGATCATTACCTCTGCGCCAACAACTTATCCCAAACACGAGCCACCTTTCGCATGGAGGCTTCTTCCCTCTTTGTCGGTTCGCCACTGAGTCAGGTTACACTTTTCCCCATTAACAACTCACATTTCTTTTTCTCATTCTCTCTGAACACATTTCTTTAATTCTTTCATTTTTGTTTTCTAGCTATCCAACACTTCCTTTAATTTGGGCAAAATACTCACTGATTATATATCTTTGAGAAGACAAAAGATAGTATTGGATAAAGAAAGATGTTTGATCATTAAAGAAAAATATAGAGTTCAGAAATTGATGGAAGACATGCACAATGCCGTCAATACTTACAATGCCTTTCAGAGGCCAGTCCCGATAAGTGTCCCGGTTAACAATGCATCCTCTACAACTTTTCATCAAGACCCTTATGGTATAAACTTCTTTCCCTATTTAATTGTCAATTCAAAAATCAAGAATGGTGTTTTTTTGTTTTTAACTCTTATTTGTGAGTAATTTTTGTTTTCTTTTGTTAGGTGTGTGTGCTGCTACCACCGCTTATGTACAAAACACAAAGTCATGCAGTGGACCGTTGCAACAGTCAAAGAAGAGAAAAAATAGTGAAGCAATAAATGAGCCTATAATTGCAAAAAGACCTCGTGGCAGGCCACCGGGAAAGAAAAATCAATTCCAAGGTATAATTATAATTGTTTTTGTCTATATTGATTATACAATATTATTGTCATTTTATCAATTTAATTTTTACACTTTTATTTTATCCTCACTCTCAGGTCTAAACACACTCCCATTGTCAAGGACTCAATCACAAATTTCCACCAACTCATCGATTCTTGAAACACATCCTGTAATGACAACCAATCAATTCTTTCAGCCTGTTGTTATAACATGTAATGAGGAGATTGTTTCTCACTGTCAAAACAACAAAGTTATGGTTGATCATGAAAAACAGATTACTCCTAAAGACAGTTTTCGCAATTCTCCAATCAATTCAGATACTAACAAACACTACAATGCCTCTGCTATACCTCTAAGTTTGGAAAATTCAATACCAAATGAGGGTGAAAGTTTGGAAAATTCAATACCAAATGAGATTTCCACCCTTCACAAGGAAACTCAAAGCGAGCAGTCACACATGGATCTATCACACATTGATTTTGACTCAGACTTAGATATGGAGTACTGGTCAAACTTCTCATTAAAAGACATGTAAACTTTGGATGATATTTTTTTCTGATTATCCGCCACCTTCATCTCATTATGTGGGTAATACATAGAGGTATTTTTTTGATGTTGCAATCAAATCTGACACTAAGGGAATTTGCTGTTTTAATTTATTAGTTTTTTGGCATTAGACAATACCAATATAGTTTATTAACTTTTGGTTATTAAATAAGGTCAATATATTGTACATTAGTATAGATAATCAATATTGATTTTTCAGTGTACATTTATTTTTTTTCCTTTCTTTGTAATAAGAGGAATATGTTGTACCTCCTAATGCATAAAGTTTTCAAATTTTTCATTAAAATTTTTACTTATTTATAGAGTTATATGTTGGGATGTTTATAAAAAAAGGTAAATAAAAAATTAAAAAGCAAATATAATAGGAAAAATACCAAATCGTGGTCGTTTTCATCTCGCTCGCGCACCTTATGGTTTGGCCAACACTTTCACCCATTGGTGACCTTGATGCAGACGTAGCAGCAGAGAATAATAATAAAAAAAGAAATAAATAGTTTTTTTAATGGTGGGTATTTGTCTTTCTAGAAGTGTGGAGGAAATACGCTCAAATAATTTTATTTTTCACGTATTTCAAAATCAGCATTACATTCTAAAGAGAGGAAAAATCCAACAGTAATTAAATAATTGAAACATTCTCAGTGGTTCAAAGGAAATTCTGATAGATAACAATTCATAAATGATTGCATGCCTTAATAACAAATAGGAAGGTCGATGAAACAAAGATAACAAAGATAACAATTCTCCTTGTCAAACGTGATCGCCGGTCGATGAAACGGCGATCTCCATGCATGCGTAGTCGGTGGTCATCGTAATTATGCAAAGGTCATCATGATCGCCGGTCGATGAAACGGCGATTCCCATGCGTGCGTAGTCGGTGGTCGTCGAAGTTATGTAAAGATTAACATGATCGCCGGTCGATGAAACAGCGATCTCCATGTGTGCGTAGTCGGTGATCGTCGAAGTTGGTCAACAAGATCGCCGGTCGAGGAAGTGGAGTTCCACATATCTGGGTAATCGGTGGTCGCCGAAATTATGCAACGTGCTTGGGTAACTCGTTGTGTGGCGAGGTGAATGTA
>Ga0123342_1004609_pt1 | contig 20825 bp, 11 predicted proteins | sample Turbeawhitnodule_FD_89960 | JGI IMG/M metagenome (GOLD analysis project Ga0123342, IMG submission 89960) | Root nodule microbial communities of legume samples collected from Mexico - Turtle bean Mexico white nodule | ecosystem: Host-associated > Plants > Roots > Nodule | place: Mexico: Nepantla...
ATCAAGATCAACATTCTTAGTGTTGGTGTGTTGACCAAGAGAAGTGTGTGTCTTGAGGGGATCAAGGTCACTTCCTTGGTTGTGGTGTAAGTGATCTAGGTTTGATTGCTTAGTGGAATTCCTCAGTGGTTTCTGAGAAGACTGGATGTAGCTCGGGGTTTAGAGTGAACCAGTATAAACATTTGTGTGCATTCTTTCTATCCTTAATCTCTTTAAATTCAATTTTAATATTTGCAAACTGGTATAAACAACTAATTGTTTCTGTGAAACAACTGATTGTTTTTCTGGTGTTGTGCTTTTTGCTTTGTGTTTTGAAAAACTGATTTCTTTATCAATTGTTTGTCAAAGTAATTTCATTCTTGGCTTAAAAGTTTGCGAAAACCCTCTTTAAACAATTCACCCTCCCTCTAGTTTAAAGCCATACATTCTAACATTTAAGTCATCCTTATTCTGTTGCTGAAGTAGCCCAATCTTTTCTTGATAATGTGTTTAATTTGCATGGATTTCCTGACTCTATTACTAGTGATAGAAATGCAGTTTTTGTGAGTCAATTCTGGAAGGATTTAATGGCTTTTCAAGGTGTGCAGGTTCAATTGTCTACTGCATATCATCCACAAACGGATGGCCAAACATAGATTGTTAATAGATGTTTAGAGACATTTTTGCGATGCATGTGTTCAAATGTTCCTCACGAGTGGTATGAATGGTTATCCTTGGCTGAATGGTGGTATAATACTACATACCACAGTATCATTAGGTCCAGTCCTTATGAAGTGGTGTATGGCCAACAACCGACCCTTTATCTTCCTTATTTTTCAGGTGAATCAACAATTGAATTAGTTGATAGAAGCTTGCAAAAGAGAGAAGAAGCATTGAAATTGATTAAGTTTCACATGCAAAGGGCGCAAAACAGGATGACACATCAAGCGGACAAACACAAGAGTGATAGAACATTTGAAATTGGTGACATGGTTTATGCCAAGTTGTATCCTTATTGCCAAACTTCGGTAGCTTCTCAGAAGAATGCTAAGCTCGCACCAAAATACTTTGGTCCTTTTCCAATTGACAACAAGATGGGAGCAGTGGCATACAAGCTACAACTTCCTTCCCAATCTAAAATTCATAATGTGTTTCATGTTTCTCAACTCAAATGACATGTGGGGGATGCGATGACTGTGATTTCAATTCCAAAAAATGAAGTGCAGATACGAGAACCATATATAATTATGGATCACATGACAGTTAAAAGAAAAAATAGAGTTGTGACTAAAGTCCTTGTCAAATGGAAGCACCAATTGCCTGAAGATGATACCTGGGAATTCTTTTATGATTTCAAGCAAAGATTTCCAGATTTTCATCCTTGAGGACAAGGATTCTTTGAAGGGAAAGGGTTTGTTACAGGACAAAGTTGGTTTGACAGTTAGGGTGTTCTGTTTTTATGTTTAGTTTGACAGTTACAATGTTCTGTTTTTCTGTTTTCATGTTGGTAGGAAGTTGTATAGATACTATGTAAGGCTGTTATGAGAAGAGAAAAAACATATAAACTTCAATTGTAATTCTTGAATTCTTCCTCCTAACAAAATACAAATCGGAATCCATTCTTCCATTGGAATTCCCTTCGTTTCCTAAATTCTTCGAGTGACCTTAAGCTCCTAGAATTAACTACATCATATGGATAGCAAATGTATGAACAATCTAGAATCATAAGGGGTAATTTTCAAGCAAGGTAGGGTAGATGCTCTAGAAAATACCTAAACCACATTTTTCTTACTCTGATTGGGTACAATGCCCAAAGATATGTCTAAAAATGTTGTGAACTCCCTATCTGAAACAATGTTACAGATAACACATTAGACTATGCACATATCCTTTGAGTTATGGTAAACTCGGTCTTAGTTCTAATTGAGAAGGTATAAACATGCAAATGTATTCAAGACTAGTGCAATATCAATGTAAAATGTGGCTTGCTTGTAGATTAGGGGTGCAGCATAAGGACTATGCAGAATGGTCTTTGTTGGGGCATGGTGAAAGTTGTATAGGGAAAATTGAAGTTAATATGCACGAGAAACTTGTGCTAAGCATGACAACAATGTTAAAAACCTAAATTTGAATGAGGGAAGCACTCTATAGGCTACTTAGTAGCAAGCGTGAATGGAAGAGAGCCATGTAATGGCCAAATCTTGGAATAGGAGTGATCTTTAAGATACGTAGAAAGTGCAGTGAAGCTTTTAATTCTTAGCAGTAGGGTGCAATAATGCTTTTCTAGTATTTAAGTTGTCTAATGTTATAAAACACAAGGGATTGTGTGGGTTTGGTTAGTTAGTCCTTAGTATTGTGGTTGGCTCATGTCGTTGTCTTATTTTGTTAGTTTTCAGAGAGCACTCTTTGGTTGTGTGGGTACAGGTAGAAGGTTTAGTTAGTTTGTCCATCTTCTGTATAAGGGTTGGAGTACTCCTATTTTATTTAATTATTTTTTTGCTATTAAAAAAATTAATTTGTAATGGAATCTTATAGTGACATTGAATTTATTATAAATTTTTATGAATTTCGTAACGAAATTATGAAGCTTGCAACTAACATTGAACAATAAATATTTGGGATGAATTTTGAGAAGAAATTATATTATTATGATATGTTTTTTATCAATAAAAAATTATGGAGAATTTTAGGAATGTTGCAACATTATTACACAGACAGATTATGAAAGTGTCTCTTCACAACTAATAAACAAAAATGCAAATATGCTTAGGAAACCAAAAAATAGATTTCCAAAGCATAACTACACCCGAGATGGAACAATAGAATGAAGTGGTACATAGTCCTTTCAACATTGTGAACCAACCTTCAGAAAAGGAATACCTCCTTTTGTGAGAAAAGACACAACATAAAAATTAAAGTTATACAACAAGATGTTTCTTTGCAAATAGAGAAACTAGATGATAAAAATTTGTTGTGTTTCTACTCTGTATCAACGTACGCCTACAAAAGAAGTACATACAAACCTTCCCCGGCCAAATAGCATAGAACAAGCTTCAGCACGAATATTCCACAAAACAGAGGAAGCGTCACAGTAAATGATATACATGATAACCACAAACCTTGTAAACAAAATTGTACCTATGTACAACTTCCCAGACACAAATAAGGATTTAGAAACCTTGTGATTGTGATTGTGCATATGGGTTGGGTTACTCCTGAAGTAACCCTTTAATTTAATTTATTCATTGCTGATAAAAAAAAAAGATTCAGAAACCATTCAGAATGAGAAAAATTAAAATCATGTAACTTAAATTTCATGCATAACCAAGTATTAAGTTGAGCCATATGGAAAACTTCTTCTATATCAACCTTCCCTTGTTTGGGGATAACTCTATTGCTATGATCCCGTATACTTTCAATCACTGCAACCCAAAGACCTTTTCAGAGTAGGTTTTGTTTTTTATTAGCATGAATCAAATGAAAATTTTCAAAATGAAAAATTAGATCTTATGTTGAAAAAAAAAATGTCTAACCATCTAGAACAATTATTCCGCATAAGATTTGTTATCTTACACTCCTCAAACAAATGTTGGACTAGTTCTTCCCTTGATTGGAAAATAGGACATATAGTTGTTCTTACATTAACCTCTCTTCTAATTAATATCACTCTAGTGGGAACTCTACATAATAGAACCCTATAAGAAAGGATTAAAACACTAGTAATGACTCTTTATGGCAAGTGTACCAAGTCAAAAGTAATAATTTGTCCCTAAGTACGGATATCGAACTCACAAGGAACAATTATTTCAAATTCTAATAGTAGCATTCACTAGGTATAAAAATATGTAAAATAATTTGATTTGAAAAATACTGACATAAATTTGCATGAAAATTAAATGAAAATAATAAATGAGTAAAAGATTCAATTAAGAAAATTGGGAATGAGATTAATCCTTCTCACTCATCTGTAGTTTTAAACATATAACATTCCATCTTGTTTGACATTGACAACACATATAAAAACCATTCATATTGATTCCTTGCATACAAAATTATTTAAGAGAGTTTCCTAAATATTGATTCCTCGCATATTTATAAAAAATTCTTATCATTACGAATAAATGTTATAAAACAATTAATATTTCAAACTTATACCTAACATTCAAATATGTTGAGCATTATCATTTAGGTCTGAGGCTTAGAAGTACTTTTCAATCAAATCTAAGGATCAAAATCATGAATAATTTAAAGCTTTCAGATAAAACGATAATACCAAATCAAGAACTGAACATTATAGATAAATATCACCTCAATATATAAGTGTTTGAACATATAACTCCCAATCCCAAAGAAAAAAACTAGCCACCCATGGTGGCTATTACAGGCATGGACAACAAGAAAAAAAGATCCAAAGCGTTTCTCCTTAACGATTGTCTCCTTTAGGGTTTCCTTCTTTTTGATTTCCCCAATGATGTCTAGAGTTATGCCTTACGCCTTCTATTTAACCTAATTGGGCTTGGGCTAGGACTAAGTGAGATCTAAAGTTATTTTCTTTTCCAACTTATATGCCTCGGCTTTTGCACTATAATTCTTTTCTTTAATTTTCTTATTTTTGTTCTATGAGACAATGTCTTTGTTTTTATCAATTCAAGAAGGAAAATGGAACATACAGGTCTCAATCTAAAACTATTACAAAGAGAAAATCATTTTAGAAACTTGTTAATGATTAATAGCAAAAGAAGAACTCAAATTAGAAAGAGCAAGACAAAATATGATATGGTTTTCATGATTTAGTGTTTAGAAAATTTGCAAAAAAAAAAAAACTTTTAATGGTATGATAAACATTTAATTGAAATAAACATGTTCTAAACCACATAGAAGATTAGAAAAATAAAAACTAGATTAGGTATGTATAGGACCCAATTTAAACTAAACAAGAAAACTCAAGAAAAACATGTATAGATTTCCTATAAAACATGCATTTGATTTAAAAAAATGTAACAAAAGAATGAATCAATTAAGAACAAAAAAAGAGACCTAGAACATATAAGGAAAATACACTAAACTAGTAGAACTCAAAAGAAATAAGAACAGGACATAAAACTAACAAGAAAGAAAGAAAAAATAACTTATCTCTTGAAGACCTCCAACCTAGTTTCTTGATGTCAAATGATAGAACCCAAGAAAGAAAGAAAAAAAAAAGAACTTATCTCTTGAAGACCTCCAATCTAACTCTTAATGCCAAATGATGGGCTCTTGGTGTTAAATGCCAAATGATTAAAATTTATTAAATTAGAAAAGATTATTCTTTTGTGTGGCCTCAAAGAATAAAATGAATGCTTTCATATTTCATAAGAACAACTCAATTCAAGGTGAGTGTCACATGGACCAAAGGATTTTATATACAGATGACCTACCTCCTCTTGCAAGCTTGGTCATTTCACTACCATGAAGCAAAAGTGGATGTTCAAAGGAGAGAGAGTAGCGCCCAAATACCCTAGATTTAGTCTATTTCAGGTGATGTGAGACTTCATACTTCATTTGTCTCTTCTTTACCTTACCAAATTCTTCTAGGTTTCTACATGGTTTTGTCATCCAATCAAGACACAATTTGAAGTCCAAGTCTAGTCCACTTATATCTCTACAAATCTTTTATAAAGAATATAAAAGAATGTGCATCTATACAATTTGTACAAAATTTTTAAAAAATAACAACATCCTAATAATTTACACTCCAAAATAGTAGAACATTCTTTTTGTAAATTTTTTTCTTTCTCTATCGTCCTAGCCATGAACTTATTAAGGGTCCAATGTCTTGTTTTATAGATGATTCTCTATCATTGGGAGTATTTTGGAACTCTCATTTGATTCTATTCTTTATTAAATGTCAACCAAACATAACAATCTAGGATTTTCGTTACCATAAATTTTAAAACATTTTCCACAAAAAAAGTATTAGAAACATTTTTTCACAAAAAAAAAAGTATTAGACGTTTTATAATGAAAAATTTTGAAATAGAGGAAAGTGTTGCAATTCTTTCTGCATGATTGTTATTATATTTATAATTTCAACTTCAAGTATAGCACACTTATATTCTACAAAATTCTATAAAAAAAATATAAAAAAAATGTACGTCTATATAATTTGTATAGGATTAAGAAAAAAATAACAAAACCGTAATAAATTATACTCCAAAATAGTAGAGCATTCTTTTGTAAGATTTTTTTTGTTCCCCTATCCTTTAGCCATGACATTATTAAGGTTCAATGTCTAGTTTATAGATGATTATCATTGAGAGTGTTTTGGAACTTTTATTGTTTCTATTCTTTATTAAATGTCAACCAAACATAACAATGTAAGGTTTTCTTACCATAAATTTTAAAACATTTTTCAGAAAAAGTATTCGAAGTTTTATAATGAAAAATTTTGAAACAGAGGAAAGTGTTGTGATTCTTTCTGTATGACTGTTATATTTATAATTTCAACTTTTTGTCCAACTCATTAACAAATTACATTTTCTAATAATTAAAATAAATACAAACTTTTGTCATTTTTCTATAGATATAAATATATTGCAAGTAAAATACAAGCAAACCTTAAAATAAAATTTTAAGAAACAATCTCACATATATTTATTAAATAGTAATTAACTCTAAAAAATAAACATTGTATTTAAAATAAAATAAGTGGGTTAGTTCAATTTAGTTCAAAGTTTTTAATTTAAAATTTAACTATTTGATTAAATTAAAAAAATAAATTAAAAATCTATAATAATAAAAAATCCCTATTTCGACTTGTTCACTAGTGCACTAGTGTACATAGCTGATAGAGCATAACAATAAATTTAGATAGCTGACAATACTATTTTATAAACAATGAAATAAATTGCCCTCCCAACAAAAGGTAGTACTAACATCATCTTTATTCTCATGATGATTCATTCCATTATTAATATTGGTTAAAAGTATTTACCTAATAACAAATATTAAAAGTTTATTTGGATGATCATTTTACTATTATGAATATTTTTTATCAACAACCAAAAATATATCAAATAGAAAATATTAGAACTACTCAAACTCATACACAAAAAATTATACATACACATCATATTTATATTACTAACATGGCTGAAAGATGTTTATATTAACTCATTAAAAAATATAATAATATAAAATAATTCCTAAATATAGTATACAATAAAAAGTACAAAGTGGACTTTAAACCTAACTCAATTATATAAAATCGGTTTATGAAGTGAGATTTACACCCACTTATATATACAATAAAATAATTTAATTTCTACTCGACATATCTCCTATATAAACTAAATTAAACAACAAAAATATGATTGCAATATCTCTATTGTTGAAAGCACATGGATATGATTTACTCTCAATTCCTATTTTGCATAACCTAGAGAAATGAATGTAGGTGGATAGTGAGAGATAGATTTGGTTATTGAATAGAAGAAGGTTTGTTATTTTTTATGAAACAGTGACAGCAAATCCAAGATTTGGATGAAAGTGCATGGGCAGTACGTGGATTCCTGACTGAAGCTGAAAGGAGAGATATAACGAAACCCAAAGAACAACTCTGATGTCTGGTCCCCACACCGACCAATATAACCAATGCTAATCAGACGGATGTTTGTAACAAATTTATTGGATTCTTTTGAACATTATAAAACTCTCAGAAACAACATTAGAGGCACACTAATTTATAAACACCATGTGAGAATACACAAGATCTTTTGCCTGCCATGTCTATTAATTTATGCACTTGCATCCCATGTTAGATTCTGTGTTCTAGAGGAAATATTTTGAGGTCATTATTATAATGTGCAAGAGGATTATAGATTTTGTTCACTGGGAAACAGGTTCTGATTTCCAGCATGCATGTATGATTTTATGTTAAATGGAGCTCATGATTAATTTCAAGGGTCTAAGTCCAGATTGCTACAACTCTACTCTGAAATCCAGCTGGGAACACTTTGTTTATTCTGTGTGAATTGTGAAGCTTGTAGATTCTGTCTCTTCACCCACCTTTCTTTTGTTTTCCAAGAATTATTTGGTCTTCTCTGTTTTAAAAAATATCAAAATTGATGGGTTAAGGCACATCTAGGAAATTATGATGGGACAAGAACAAAACTCATGATAGAATGTGGAATCAAGCAAACCAAACTTTAGAAACACTATTGTTGTCTCTTTGTATTAAGCCATAATTAGGAAGTCTATGTTTGCACATTCAAACCACAAAATCTTTCAACTTGTTTTTTCCCACTTTTAAGAGCAACAATGATAGCAAAGATATAATTGCACTAAGAGTTTATTATACAACAATAAAAGTTTAAAATGACTCCAGGAAGTTACTATGAGGACATCAACTAGCAGCACTGTGAATACTAGATTTAATATAATAGTTAAAAGGGAAAACAATTTATTTTAATAATCTTAAGAGTATAAGAGATCAACATGGATGAAAAGAATATATAAATTAAAAAATCATAAATGGAAACCTCCCCTACATATATTATAAATCTTTATGATAAGCAACTTCAATAATCTTATGTAAAAAAAAAAATAATGAGGGAAAGAAATTATAAAAGTTGATAGAGTTCTTTATTTTCGGAATACTGAGATAAGAAAAGATAATTAAGGTGACCAGGTTAATATGGCAATTATAAAATATTTTGAAACCATTTCCAAAATTGAGCCACCAAAGAGTAAGAGAATCAAACATCTACCATTAGGTAAAGAGTTAATGATATTTAGGATGCAAGTTTTTCTACTTAAGAGTGTAATAGCTCAACTACCGCAAATCGATTCTAACTTGATTGACCTAGCCTATGTCACGGGATAATTGATGCATCCTATAACAGTCTCCACTCAACAACTATCTCACTAGGAATCATAGCCTTTGAATTATCCAATTGTGTAACCTACAACAATATTCCCTTGAACAATTGTGCCACTATAGAATCGAACTTGTGATCTTTGCTCTAATATTAATTGTTGAATTAAGCGTTTACCATTACGCCAAAAGTTATAACTAGATAGTTAAGGTTCAACTTTTTCTGCTTAAGAGCTTAAGATCCAAGTACCACGATTTAGTTGTGACTTGACCAACCTAATCTACGCCACAGGACAATTGACACTCTACAATAGTAATCTTCAAATTAAATAAATCGAGATTAGAGAAAAAAAGATGCAAATTTTGAGTTAAAGGAGGACAAACATGGAGAAAGTTTCTTTAAATGAAACTACGATCATTATTAGTAGTCTTAAAAAAAAAATAACCAAGGTACTAACATGGTGAAATGAAACATATTCTTGTCATAAAGACAACCTTAGTAAGATAGAAGAAGGAATATTAAGAGAATTCTTTTTCACAAAATCATTCATCGATTTTGTAAGTTTATTATCGATTTTGTAAGTTTATTATAAATAGAACTCAATAAAGTTAGATTTTCAATTGTAGACGAATTCAAACACAACAGTCACACCAAGAATTAATCTATTACCAATCCCCAAAAACTTATTTGATATTATCTTTGATATCACTAATAAGTTTAGTAAACAAAGGATATAAGGATGAACATTTATATAACTCTTAATCTAAACTCTATCTCGAAAAAACCTATCCCTTATCATGTCACCACAATAAAAATCAAAGTGCATCAACAACTATGAACATTTAAGACAAAAATCCTTATTAAGACTCAATAGTCTAACTTGTTTAGGACCACTAGACCATTCGTTTAATGTGTTTCGATGATAACTAATATTGAATATAATATATTTGTGTTATATTTTATGACTTTTTAATGTGTGTTTTATGTAAGTTGTAGTTCATTAGTTTTCGAGTGATCATTCACAATTGTTAGACGCTACATACATTACACTATAAGAAAATCATTAAATAGAAATTAATTTTATAGACCAAAATAATTAGTTACTATAATGATTAAAATTAGAGAAACCATTTTATGAACTAAAAAATTATTGATATCTAAAATAGTTTCTATTATTAATAAAAATTTATAAAGTAAATTATAAATTGGTATCTAACTGTTAATTACTAAGATTTTAGTCACTAACGTATTAAAGACTAATTTTAGAATCTAAAATATTAGTAGCTAAAACTTCTTTAGCTAGTAATTTAGAAACCATATTATAATATTTTATTAATAATAGAAAACACATTAGATACTAATAAATTTTTAGTCTCAAAATTAGTATCTAATTTAATCAATATAATGATTAATTCTTATCTTTCAGTTTCAAATTAAAAGTGGTGGATAATCCTCCATTCATCAATTTTTCTTGATTGTGTCATCAATCAAAATCAAAATAGATTAGAGTTTCTTCATCTCTTATCTCTTATGCATTTTCTCTTTTTTCAATTGTAAGGTGAAAATTAGGGTTCAGGAAATAGAGGTTTCAGGTGTTGCAATTAGCACTTCGTATTTTTATCTGTTTTTCACAACTTGCATAACGTTTTTGTTGGCGTGTTGTTTGAATATATGTTGCAATTTTTCTTGATTCCTCACTCAATTTGTCGCGTTTTATGAATCGGTTGCGATTCAAATTTTTAACCTTGAAGCAATTCGAGTAAACACGAACTGAGGCCTAGGGATTTGGATTCGTTTGATGCCTGAAACGGTGAATCACTGTTCGATTCAGATTCTGATCGGAATTGTTCAACGTCGATCCTGTGATTTGTTTCCGGTGATTTCAACACGAATAGTCATTTTCTCGTTTTGGTGATTTCATCGTGATTTCGGTGAAGGTGTTGTTTCTTTCACTATACCTTCGTGTACGGCGGCAGAAGCAGTAGTTTCGGCGAATCGTTGAATCGTTGACCGTCGTCGTGGTGTTGACCATAGTTGGACCAAATTATTTCTTCTCTGACGCCAGCTAGGGTGTACGGTGCCATTGCAACTTGTCCTTCGATATCGTATCCCGCGCCGTGTGATTCACCGTTCACGGTTTCGCTGCGGCGTTGTTGCTGCTACAGCAGTTTCAGTGAGCTGATACACTCGGCGGTGCTGCACTTATTTGATGTTCGGAAATTGCAGGTGCAAGCAGATTGAATTGTAGAATCAGTAAGTGGTGCAATTTTTGTTGAGCAGCTGAAATCATCATTTCATCATACAGTTTTGGTGTAGTTTGTGAATTGAATGATGCTTCTAGACATTTGAATAACAAAAATATATAAATACTAACCATTATGTGGATCAACCTTTACATCTACCAGTAACCGGCAGACCAACAAATATATACACTGTCCATTCAAACAGCCTAAAATCCCAAATACGTCAAACAATCAATCGCATACATTCTAGAGGTTTCAAACACCAGCTGAAAAAGGAAACCTGAATCGATCGAGATTTTGTAACAATCCAATACCAAACCTTTGCTTGCATCAAGGTACAAACTTCCGATGTTCTAGAGATACAAACTCTGGAGTGTTTTAGTGTTCATCAAATGAAGCTTGCATTTGAAAATATACATGGAATGGGGTCAGCTGGTGATTTTGATCCAATTTCATGAATCCAAATTAGAAACACGCAGTTTTGGTGCATTGTTGAATTCTCTTTGGAGTATTTTTAGTGAAGCATAATTTGGCTATTTGACCTAGTGGTTCAATTTTTCAACAATTTTAGTGTAAAATTGGAGATTTTAGCAATTGAAGCCAGTGCAGTATTTTCTTGCACTATTCGAAATTTAGAAGCAGTAGCTAATTTGATTATTTGGAAGCAAATTGCAATTAAACAACGTAACTGAAATTTCTTGTTGCCTTATTGATGCAGTGCTGTTTTGTTGAAGCTAACTGTGACTCAAATTTTGCATTGGAGAAATTTGCGGGGCCCACGTGACTAAGTGAATGCAAAATTGACAAGAGAGAGAAACTTGTAAATTTTCATTCATTTGGCAAGGTCCATGCTTTCCTTTCAATTTTGATGCATTGAATCATCTGGGCCTACATTCTGATTTGACTTCAATTGGGTGACAGAATAAATCTGCACGTGAATTGCGTGGGGCCCACACATGTGAAACTGATTGAATTTGTGCCTTTGAAATTTCGTGCTTTTCGGGGTTTTTTTATCATCTGGGATAATTTTTTTACCAATAAACATATGTAAAAGTGGTGGAAAGTCGTATCAATTGACACCATTTTGTCCACATTATATATATTTTATTTTTTTAAATTTTTTTTATTTATATATTGAATAGTAAGTTATGTAATATTTAAAATTAATTTGATACATAATTTTTTAAGGGTGTTAGTTTTAAGTAATAAAAAATTGGATAATCGTGCATGTATATGTTTGATGTTAATGTAATATATTAATTTGGTTATTAGATTAATAAAAAATATGAAAAAATTGTTATTGCATTTGGAAATAAATAGAGAAATGAAAATTAATTATTTGGAAAATAAATAGAAAATTGTGGGGAGTTTCAAGCTATATACCTTGTTTATACGTAATTGTTGTTTGCTCGTTTTGTCATTTATGACTAATGACATTTATGGCCCCAGTGTAGTCTCCAATATTTCCAAGGCTTATGAGGTCTAATTTAATTCAGTTCAAAACCAAAATTATTGTTCTACTTACACGGGACAAAATTTCTTAACTAACCCCATGATGCGTTGACATCAATTAGGAAGATCTAACACTCAACGTATTCATAACGAAAAATTTATTTATCAAATTAATTTCAAATATTACATAACTTATAATTTTAATTTTAATTAAATAATTATAATATATATTTATTTAAAAAAATATTTTAAAAAAATATGACATGGACAAAGTCGTGCCAAGTTAGGTTGACGTGTGACACGACTTCAGGTTGACATGACAGAAGTCTTGTCAAGTTGTATGACTTGCTCAAATTTATAAATTTTTAAAACCGACTTTATTTTGGTAAAAAATAAAAAAGTCCCTCTTTGGTAAAAAAAACTGTTTTTCGGTGCAACAGTTGATTGAAAACAATTTTCACGCAACTTGTTGATGGCGCATGGAGATATTCATGCAGTGATGAATTGAAATACTTCTAAATAATTAAAATCTGATTGCCAGAAAATGGTTCTTTAACTGATACGCAATAATAAAATTTGTTTTGTTTTAAATATCTTTCTTCATATCCTACGTCCTAACTTTATTATCCCCTTTGAATTTTTATTTTTCTTGATTTTTTTTTTTAAAAAAGTGAGTTGAATTGTTTGAGAATCTTGTTTATTAGAGTTTAAAACTTTGTTTAACTCTTGTTTACTTTGTTTTACAATTTCCTAGAAGTGATTCTAAATACATTATTTAGATTACTTTTGTCTCTTAAAATGTCTTTCTCTTTCGTATATTCTTAATTTTGTTACATTTTTAGTTTATTTGATTTAATCTTTCTCTTGACTTTTTAGTTTGTCTTTAAATTATTTTAGCTTTGTCTTGAATTTTTCATTTTCTTGATCTTATTAGTTGAGTTTGGATTTGTTACACCCTTCATTTTGAAATACAAGTACTCTTAGATTATCCAAATGTGAAGGTTGTGGACCTGAAAGTCATCAATGTCCTAATTGTAATACAAGGTCAATGATTGATCAAGATCTCAATGATTACTGTAAATACTTGAGAGAGATAAAAAAAAAAAAAAGCATTGCAAATGAATTCTTAAAAGGGAGACGACAAAACTTAGAACTCTTCTTCTGATTTAAATCATGATTTTAACTTTTCATTGAAAAAAATACTAACTTGTTTCCTTTTGTTTTGTTTCTTAGGGAAAACTTACATATCAAGGACCAATGACTTAAAAAATTGGGAGAAGAAAAGAAGATACAAAAAGAAACAAGCCCGAAAAAAAATATAATATGTTTTTAATAATATCTCTATTTTCTTTTCATTTAAATAAATTGTATGGATATGTAGAGACAATTTTTTACTTATGTTGCATATGGGGATGTTCTTCCTCTTTGTGTTCTTATAAATAGAGCATTTATTTTGAAATTGTTTGATGTGTTTTTCAGGTTGGTATTTGATCCTTTATTCAATCATCTTGATAATAAGATATTCTCCTCTCAAATATTCCAATTTAGATAGAATTTTGTCTTTGGATTTGAGTTCTTTTTAAAACTTATGTTTGTATGTTTGTTCATGGGTAATAAAAAGTTAAATTTAAGATCAAATTTTATTCAAGAATAAGGGTATGATGGGATCACAAATTGAACCTTCTTAATCGTCACGAAGTAGGCTTAGAGTTATAATAGAATTTTTGTATTTTTATGTAATTTTTTATTGGACCTCGTAGTCTTCTTTTTTTCTTCTATTTGTTTGTATTGGGTCTTGTTGTATTCAAAATTTGCTCATTTGAAATTTGAATCATTTTCTTAAAGTAAACATTCTGTTTATGTTCATCATTAGAATTTTTAATCCTTATCTTTGAGTTTCCAATTCAATGTAGAAGATCTTCCTCTACTCATCAATTTCTCTTGATTGTGGCATTAATTAAGATGAAGTGAAGTTTCTTCATCCCTAATCTCTTTTGCATTTGTCAATCATTTGGCAGAAGTTGTCGAAAATAATCCTACACAAGGTTAGTATTCCATCACTTCACCAAAATCATGAGTATTAGAGTATGTTATTTCATATAAACTAACCAACAAAGAGTGTAGAAAGTAGAAAAATACAAGAAGAGATGGTTGAATTTTATTTAAAAATATTTTTGAAACTTCAAAAAGTATCGTCCGATACTGAGTGGTCAGATGATAACAAACAAATGTGTCAAAAAGTTTTCAAAACCTTTTTCGCAAATGTTGTCCTTGTTTAATTAGCACAAATGGAGTAATATGCCATGTAATAGATTGAGGAAGGAAAAATCACTTAGTATTTTTATATTGGTTCGTCTGATAGTGCAGTCTACATCTTGTTCTTGACTAATTAGTCAAGTTCCATTAGGAAAACTGCTACTGCAAAGTACAAACGAATATTCTTCCAGCTCGTAATCATTACTGGATAACCTCGTACAAGTATTATTTCAGAATATAACAATAGTTGTTGCATTTCTTTTTCTAACCATTGAACAATTTTGAAGTCATTTGAATATCTTCATCTTTCTATCATATGATGAATTTGATTATTGAGAAGCATTGAATGCCCTTTATGCACTATTAATTTATCTTATGTGCTTCACTCTTATCTCTCTAGGTAGCATAGTCTTTTGCATTAAAATATGGTAAAATTGCACACTATACTAAGCAGATAGTTGTGCTAGAGTTGACAAGTATTTGTGTCACCATTCACAAAACCAATGTATCTTTCACTTTTTTTTTCCCCAAAATGCTTCTTCCAAGTTAAGGCTTTATTAAGGTTTAGTCTAGCTTTTGTGAAGACCCAGGAAAATACAATTTTGATGATAACAAATATAAGCATGTTATTGCATGCTATCTTGTGAAGATGAAATTGTATCAAATCTTCTAATGACATCAGAGATGACACTTTTATAAGGATGGCGAAAAAGGCTTGGAGTTATAATATTTTTTTTGTATTTTTGTGCAATTTTTTATTTTGGACCTTCATTGGACCTTGTAGTTGTTTTTTTTTCTCTATTTGTTTGTATTGAGCCTTTATTTGGTCTTCTATGTTTCTATTTTTCTTGTAATCATACACTTGCTTGACTCTAATTTTAAGAGGCTTATTAGATGGACCTTAGTAGTGGTTGAACCCATGAATATAAGATCTATAATATTTAAACTTTTTTGTGTTGATAATTTTTTTAAGCATCTTGTACTCAAAATTTACTTAGAATTTGAATTATTTTCTTAAATTGAGTTTTTTTTTTTCTCTAAGTTCATCAATAAAACTTTTGATTCTTATATTTGAATTTCTAATTCTAAATCCTAAACCCTAAACTGTAATTCAAAATTGCAAGGTCTTTCTCTATTCATCGCATTCTTTTGATCATGGTATCATTCAAGATAGACTGTAGTTTCTTCAAGTCTAATCCCTTTTGCATTTTTTTTGTCAATTATTTGATGGAAGTTGTCCATCCTTGCACAAAAGGTTAGTATTCCATCATTTCGTAATTAGAACTTAGATTTCATATTTTCATGGTTAGTCTTAGAATTTCCATAACAATTTTTAAAAAAATTTCCAAAAAAAATAGCAATTTGTGTTTTTTCGTTTTCAACTACTCGAATCATGTTTTTTTGTGTTTTTTTATTCTATGATATTAATTGGTCTTTCCAATCCTACACGAGTTGCGTTTTTGTTGAGCAATTGTTCATGTTCGTCAAATTGATCGAGAAATTGGGAATTGAAATGACATTTGTTGCCTTTGTTTAAGAAAATAACTTTCCTATTTTCCATTCACCACAGTCCGTGGTTTTGTTCAAATTTGAAAGCGGTGCAATTTTCTTGAGTGCACGTAGCTTAGTGATGTTGATTTTAATGCAGTAATCAGTGAAGGTAAGCGATGCTTTTAAACAATGCAATTTTTATGTATTTTAATCTAGTAAGGTGCATAATAAACAATGATTCATTTGCCAAGCATATTCGGTGCGTCAAATATGTGATTGAAGCAAGTAGTTGGAAATTACGATTTCATTATGTGGAGAATTAACCAGGAGAATCATCTTATAATTGAAACAGTTTTAAATCTGTAAAGTGGAATTGAATAGTGTTGAAGTACAAATGCAGAAAAAGTTGTTGGAGAGGGACAAAGAAATTACTGTGAGAAATCAACTTCTCTGGTTTCAAAAGTCGATTGCATTATTCGCCTTGGAATGACACTGTTCTGATTAGAATCGAAATTTATGTTTCACCCTCTACTTCAAATTGGATTACGGAACTCAAATCACTTTCTCATTATCAATGTCATTGAATCTTCACGTGCAACAACTTCACTTCAATTTGCACCGACACTTTTTCGATCAACTTCTCCAATTGCAAGTTTCACTGGAAAGGAATCACGAAGTGAATGTTGAACCATTTTGATTTCAACCGCTTCATTTTTCAACAATTGCACCGAACTTGTGTAACCATCAACAATCATAAACACACCACAAAAACAGAATTTGAGCAATGGAAAACAAAAAAAGCACAAATTTCTATTTGCACTTTCGCGAAAATTTGCACTGTGAACTTTTTTTTGGAAAAGAATTAGGAAAAATTATGAAATTAATCACGAAAAATCTTGGATCTAGGCTCTTATTACCAAAATATGAAAAACTAACCTCAAGACAATTTACCTAGATTTACAAAAATAAAAGGAACTGAAGAGTTTAAGGATCTAAAGTTCTAATAGAGAGAATCTCACTTCAAGAAAATGATTCAAATTTCAAAATGAACAATTTTAAATGATAGTCTTAAAAAAACTTATATACTATGGAACATGTACTTATAAGCTTAGACACTACTAAGGTCCATTACACAAGCATCTCAGACTTGATACAATTACATTATATACCCCTATAGTTTGGACGTGTATCCCTATGAGGATGATGAAGAGACAAAAGTGTCCCTACTTCAAATTTATAGAAAAAAGCATTTTGAATTGGAATGCATTTCTAGATCTGGAAATATATTTTGGATTGTGCACTACGACCATAAATGCATTATGGATTATAATCCGAAATGTATTTATTTTTTTCAAAATTAAATTTATTAATAATTGAAGTAAATACAATATAAATAATATACAACAAGAATCCCAATTGTTTGCGAGACTAACATATGTGCGTGTAACTCCTAACATCAGTGTAAATACTTTTGACTAACACAAAATGAAGACTATAACTTAGCCTCTAGATAAGAGCATGTATACCTATAGTTGGTATGGGACAACCATCCTACAATTTCACCTACACCACTTTTGAACATAAATTGGAAATACAACTGTAAAACATATCACACGCATATGAAAATACCTGAACAAAATTTGAACCATACACACATCCAATGCATATGACTCGATGTAGGCTGACATCTATGGAAGACTTTATATCTATTGACAATCACATAACCATATAGGGCATAGTCATCCATTTGTATACATTATCCTATGAATACATCAATGTTTGTTAGAGAATTATCATTATAGTGTAAAAGCTTAAAAAAAGTGTGTAACGTGTGTCATATAACTTACCATTAACATCTCATCCACTAGTAATGAATGACCTTTTTAGTTATGACAATCAACCATGAAACTTCCTCTAGTCCCAATAATAAAGTTATAGATCAATAAATGCAATGATAATCAACATTCGCATCAATTACATTAAGTATGCAATGATAAGTATTGGGATTAAACTCTTATTGGAGTTATATTAATATTCATGGGGACTATAATTTTTTTCCTTTTCCTTGCTTGAATTATCATGCAAAAAATGAATGACATGAACATGCTCAAAATAAGAGGGCTCACACATTGTAGATCTAGCAAACCTATTTGTTGTACTTTTTTAGGATCCCTTTCTTTTAACTTTATCCACTAGTGCACATTATTTACAAAATTGTCACCGCGTTTGTTTAGACGACACTCCTGTTTGACTTGACTTCTATAGATGTCTTCAATTAGTGTTTTTCATGTCATATCTGAGTATGTAATTTAACATAACTTACTTTTGATTGTCAGTGTACCAACAATGTCACTTTCTTTAAAACGATTTAAAATAACATCAAATTCTTGCTAAATAGATAACTTAGACAATGTGTTGCAGATTGAAATATCCGAAAAACTAAATTTGGTGCACATAATATGCATTGGATTTACTGGTATAATATCGAGATCATATCTCTCTAATTCGCATGTAGAAGGTAATCGTACGTACGTTTGAATACACAAGAAAATGATATCAATACAGAAAATTGAAAACAATAAATACAACTTAATACATAGTGTATAATACATAATGTATAAGACATTTTTTTTTATCGAATAGTACAATAAAATACATCAGCAACATATGTATATCTACTTTTATTAAAGTAATACAACTTTCAAAATATAATTATAAATATATCAATAAAATATAAGGAAGAATTAAATTGAAGACTACATAATTATTGTTATATAAAAATTATACAGTTATTTGTTTTATTATATAATATTTTTTAATTTAATAAATAATAAAATAGTCTTATTTAAAGACAATGCTAAATAATTTTTATTTTTATGTAAAAATAAAGAATGAAATAATTTTATTAGTTGAGTTGAGTTTGTTGATAAAGATAAAGATATTAAAAGTTGAGTTTGTTGATATTTATAACCATGTACCACTTTATCAAATAAGTTTAAGAAATAAAAAAATATTAACAAAGTTTATATTTTAAATAAAATAAAACTATTTATGATTAAATATTTTATTTTTATCTTTTAAACAAATTTATTGATATTTAAAAGTTAAAAAATTCCCTTATATGGTTTATTCCGTTATTCACTGGATAAAATATTTTAAAAAGTGAAAAGTATTAATCTTTAGACGTGTTCAATTTTAATTAAAAATTATAATTATACTAAAGTTAAATTAAATTAATTAAAACAATATTAGTTCAAAGTAATGCACTGAATTTCATCTGTTAATTCATTGATTTAATTGATCCACCAGAAACTATAAGAAGCAACAACACCATTGATTGCAGGAACAACAACTAAAACATGGTCAAACATCAAATAGTAAAGGAAAAGTATCAAATCAAAGTCACACATGTTGTCTCTAAACAAACAAACAAATCATTCAAAATAGTTGGCTGATTGATTCATTTAAAAATCACTTAGGCTTTGCCCAAATAGCAAAACAGACAATGTTCAACAGAAAAATGAAGTCATGCTACTCTCCACTTATCAGTCCAAATTCAAGACATTGATAATAATTATACTTTTAATACTCATAATCATAACTACCCTAGATCATACACTCTTAAATCAAAACTCTCTTTTCTCATAGTTTTGTTTTTTCATACTTTTTCCTATTGCTCATTTCACATTTTAGCCATTTATTGAACTAAATGTACACATAGAGTGAAGAAAGGACCTACTATAACAGACCCATTTCTCTGCATCATCACAATCATCTTTTTCACTACCCACTATTTCTTACCTAACCCCACTTTTTCACTTCAACTCTTTGGTATCATGAGTGAAGATTATTAGTTCCATCTATCAGAATATTTTCTTTATGCAGCTCCTACTCCAAGAAAGTCAATGAATATCATGTTAGCCTTTTTATGACCCATGTTTTCATTTTCTCTAGAAATTGAGAGATTGAGATTGGTAGTGCTGTTGGTGGCAACTGACTCACATACTGAAACTTCTGATGAGTTTGACTCTGAATAATAGCAGTGATCCACACCAATTAGCCTTCCCATGTTGTGTCCAGCCTCAAATGAACCCTTCCAAGCACCAAAATACATACCAAACCCCACTTCCCTGGCTAGTCTTCCGCTTTCTCCAGATAAACCTGCACCAAGAGAAACAAATATTAAACATGTAACAGTGAAGAAGAAAATGACAGCACTTAAATTCATAGGAGACTTATACAATGGTCCTAATATTTAATATGAATGACCCTTTAATTAAAGTCATACAATTTAGATAATCTCATTTTGTGATATAAATTGTTGTGATTTAAAAGTTAAAATCTTCAATGGTTTGTGATCTTTACTTTGAAGAACAAATCATACCCATTAGAGCACCAAAGGCTTGGAGATTCTGAACAGGACAGGGGTTGTGAAAAGGCAGAGGAGTTGGTTTGGCTGAAGAGGGAGTGAAGGAGAGGTTAGTTCCTGTTGAGGCAGATTCATCAATGAGGGTGCTGGAAATGGTTGATTCACTGCTTCCATTCATTG
>Ga0123342_1004610_pt1 | contig 20824 bp, 20 predicted proteins | sample Turbeawhitnodule_FD_89960 | JGI IMG/M metagenome (GOLD analysis project Ga0123342, IMG submission 89960) | Root nodule microbial communities of legume samples collected from Mexico - Turtle bean Mexico white nodule | ecosystem: Host-associated > Plants > Roots > Nodule | place: Mexico: Nepantla...
ACTCGCTAGGATAGGCTCGAAAATGGCTCTGATACCATATTACGAAGTGGACTTTAAGCCTAACTCAACCCCATAAAACCGGCTCATAGGGTTGAGGTTTGCACCCACTTATATACAATGAAAAACTCTAATCTCTAGTCGATGTGGGATCTCCAACAGTTGATGTGGTCTTTCAACAAACTCATATTCAAAAGTGTTGGAGAAAATATCAACGAATATATCATTAATCTAAGTGATTTTGATTAAATGCTAGGTAAAAAAAAAGTATAAAACGTGAAGGTATTTGTTTATAAGTATTAGATTTTAAAATATTGGAGTTTTTTCTTTTGATTAATCACAAACACAAAATGGCTTGCAATATATCTTCGTATGATAAGCTCGCACTTAGACAAATGATATGTAGTTGTTAGCATTACAAAGTGAAACTTAAAGACTTATAAATGCTTTTACTTTGTTTTACCAAGAATGTTCTCTTGTTTGACCACCAAGAGGATTTCTCGAGAAATTTCAAATCTCTTGAAGAGTATATTTAAGCTACTTTTTGTCAAACTCCTCCTTGGGTTAGAGATAAAAGACTAAAGAGATTTACGTATGATATTTTTATACTACTTCATTTGAAACACCTAGACGCCCACTTCTTAATTAACATGTTCCACTAATGTAAATTATCGCTATAAAAATACAAGTTACTTATTATTTGAGCCTAGTCACTTTTTGTTAAACTACAAATATAATTTGGACACGAACACTTCTAGTTAAAAACACAAGTATTCTTTGAACACAAGTATTCTTTAAACACAATTACTTCTAGCTAAGTATGAGTAGTGTTTGGACCCAACTAATCCTGACTAAAACACTTTGATAAACAAAGTTTGTAATTTAAACGATCACGAATATTCGTTGTCCAAAAGATAATAGTGTCTTAGGACAAAAACAAGATTGAGTACTCTTTTCTAGGTTGTTATAAACATAAATAATGTTCTTCCTAAAAAACAAAAAAGGCTAAAGATTGCTTTAAAGTTGGAGAGTGTTTAAGAGTTTCTTTATAAGTGTCATCGTTGTCAACATTTCTTCTTCATAGAGATCTTCTTTACGTAGAGCTAAAAATAAAAGAGTTATTACATGTCTTTTTTGGAGTCGTGACGAGACTCTACACTCTTAATTTTTTTAATCTTGTGTTTGACCACCTTCAAGTAGGCAGATCCATTAAATGTTTTTTGTGCAACATTAAAAGTATTTGTCTACGTGATACGACTTATCAAGCCTAGACACGTAGTTGACTTCACAAGACTGTCATTCTATTTTCAAAAAATTTGTTTGTGTGGAGTAGCTTTAAGCATATTCTTTAAGAGATTTTGAATTTAACACTTTAAAGAGAGATCCTCTTAAGAGAAATAAATAGAGCAACATTCTTTGCACACAAAGAATAATCATTTATAAGTTTTTTATGTGTATTATGAATGTTTAAACTTTATATCAACTTTATTTGTCCAAATAAAAACTTATTAGAAGAAGAAGCCTACAACCAAAGTGTTGGGGTCAAACTAAGCATGCATAGTTGCATATATTCAATAAGACAAAACAGATAACTAAAAATGCTTGGGTATTTCAAGAATTAATATTAATAAACTACAAATAAAAACAAATTTAAAAGATATCAACTTTGATGTATCAAATATTTATTCTCATCATTACACTTTTTATTATTTATTGAGTAACTTTTTCTTTTGTTATGTAGTTCAAATTAAAGAAAACATATTCAACATGAAATAACTAATATTTTATTACATAATTTATTACACATAACTAATATTTTATTAAACATAATAAATATTGTAAAAAAATAGATATAACCCTAGTTGAAATTGAGAAATAAAAAAATCTAAAAAAAATAAAATTTAAATCTAATTAATCAACTAGCTTAAATAAACTAACTTGTCTAAATAAAATAAAATAAAAACATATCTAATTTTTAAAAATAAATAAAAATGATAAATTTTGTAATAAAAAAATTAATGATTTTTTAAAAGGTTTAAAATTATAATTATATAAAATATACGTTTAAATATATAAATTTTATTTATATAATAAAACTTGTTTATTTATTTATTTTATATCATTTTATAATTGACAATTTGATGGATTTACTACAAGCAGTCATGAATTAGAACCAGTTGACTCTAGTAAAAACTTATTCTATAGTTGTTGCAATAAATAAATTTCAAATTTGGTTTTTTTGACTGGTTTATTTACTGTTCTTGTGTACGTGAAATTTGGCTTTAAATGTCAGCTTGGATTGTGTTGGCAGTAGAAGTTTAAACAGAATTGGGCGTGAGCATGTGGAGAGAGAGAGCTTTGATAGTTTTGGTGTTTCTGCTCCACCTAATTCATGGAGAAAATGCTTGCCCTCCTTCTTCCTGTGGGAAAATCAGCAACATATCTTATCCATTCCGATTGAAAGGAGACCAAGGGTGCGGTCGCAGCATATATGAGCTATCTTGTGAAAACAATATAACGCTCTTTTCTTTGGTCTCGGGAACATTTCATGTGCAGGCCATCAATTACCATAATTTCACAATCCGACTGGTGAATCCTACACTTCAACAATCAAATTGTTCTTCTCTTCCTTGCTATTTCTTCTGTCCATCCAATTTCACAACTTCTTACCGGCTGTATCTCCAGTATTATACTCCCAATCATGATTCTTCCCTAACTACTCCTTGGATTGAAGGCTATAGTGATCATTATACCGAGCCACAGCATATAGTGCTTTTGAATTGTAGCCATCGAGTGACTGGGAAGCGCAAGTATGTGGATACCGGTGGATGCATGAATGGGGAGTGGAAAGGCTACATATATGCTATGGCTGGTGACCTAATTGCAGAGGACTTTGAAGTAGGATGTCATGTGAAGCTGGTTGCTCTCACATCGTGGTGGGGTTTGGACACAAATACATATTCCTATGACATGATGCACACAAGCGCTACTCTATGGATTTGACCTTTCATGGCTTTCTACTATCTGTGAGGATCGTTGTGGACATACTTACTGCTCTTTCAATTATTCCAGCCAGACCCTTGAATGCGAAAAGGAAGGTATAGGGCAGTGCAGGCTTTCTGTTTTTAATGTTTCTGTTAAATTGAGTTTGTTTAATATTTTTTTTTTATTTACTAGCTAAACACTCCATTGGTACGATTTTTTATATTATATCCTCTTATAAATTTTTATAAATACATACATATTATTTTTTATTTTATGTGAGCTTTTTATTATATCAAAATAAAATAATTAAATATATTATATATTATATTTAATTGATATAATTTATATTATTATTATTAATATAATTTATATTATTATTATTATTAATATAATTTATATTATTATTATCATTAATATAATTTATATTATTATTATCATTAATATAATTTATATTATTATTAATATAATTTATATTATTATTAATATAATAATAATAATTATTAATATATTTTTTTATTATTAATATAATTATTATTATTATTATTATTATTGTTAATATAATTATTATTATTACTAATATAATTTATATTATTATTATTATTAATATAATTATTATTATTATTATTATTAATATAATTTATATACACCTGGGTGTATGTCCAAGCTTTCCAGCTTCTTTGTTTATTTCTTAATGTAAAACCAACTCCCAGGTCTTCCTGCAAATGTATAGTATGAGGCCGGGTAACCGAGTAGGGTGGTTATTCTTAATAAGTCAGCTAAGTTTGTGTTTGCTGGCCCCCTTTACTTCTTCTCATAAGAATTTTAAAGGGAGGTTTTTTAAGGTTGTGATCGGGGAAGAGGGTCGTCCCTTTTTTTATGACGACGACTTTCCACGTTTTCTCTTTTGCTGGACTTGTAACCCCACACATTTTCGTGTATGGGCGAGGCCATCTCTGACCTGGGAAGACTTCGATACTTTGTCTATTTTACACAAACTCCGTCGAAAACTCCCTACCCAACAGCTGTTGCGAGTTTTCCTTTCGGCTACTTGACTACAAGACATCGAGGGTACGCTTTGTTTTTGCGATTTGTGTTTTGATTTTGTCTTTTGATGTTTTTTGACTTTCTTCTTTTTCATCTATCATGGTTGCCGCCAAGTCGGCAGACGGGAAACTCTTCTATAAAGAATTGTTGAAACAAAGGCAAGCCGCCACTAGAAGGGGGCTAATAGCTCAAGTTGAGGCAACCACCCCTTTATGAACCATTCCTATTGCCGAGAAACTTCCTCCTAAAGATCCCAGCTCGAAGAAAGCTCATCGGGAGCACAAGAAGACTTTGCAACGACATTCTGACAAGTCATCTTCGGGTTGGTCTTATAAGAGGCCTCATGTTGAAGTTGGGCTCGAGCTCAACTCCAGATTTTCTTGACCGAGATATGTATCTTAGTGAGAAAGTTTCTATTTCTCTTAGTTCGTCGAGAAGGAGGAATTCATGGTTGCTTCCCCTTCAGAAATGGCCGCGTAATTCCTTGAACTTGGTGCTTGTACTCTCATCCTCGGGAAACGCATGGGCTCAGTTCTAAAGGAGCAAGATAGCACCAAAGTAGAGAGCCTAAAAATCGAACTAGCCGAGTCTGCTGTTTCCCTCCAACGTGCACATGATTCCAACAATGCCCTAGTTGGCAGTTTTCTATCTTGGACATTGTATTGACTTACTATATTTAATTATGAACAATTTTCTCGTTTTTACAGCTTGCTCCTTTATTCGTTTTTTTTTATTATTCGGCTTTTCATTTATTTTGTCGTGCTTGTTTACTTGGTTGTTGTGTTTTTCGACGTTTCGACTTTCTTTTACAAATCCATTTTTGGATTCTTCCTTGATTTTTCTTTTACTTTGTCGGTAGCGATCCATTTTTAGGATTCTTCCTTAACCGAGATGGTTGTGTGGAGGAAACTGATTTCATTCTCATGCCTTGTACAACATTTCCAGTTGGCCGTGCAATATGCTTTCGGGACGAGAGTGCATTACATTCTTAACTAAAATAAAATTTAAGGTGGCTAACATTCCACATTCTTGGTATTGGTTGTCGATCGAGGCATTCTAGGCGGTATGCTCCGTTGTAAAAAGCTTTCGTTTACATGGAACGGGCCTTCCCAGTTTGATGCTAACTTTTCTTCGGTTTTGTCCTTTCGATCATCGCCCTTCATTCTCCACACTAGATCTTCGGGATGAAAATCTCTGGGTTTCGTCTTCGCATTATATCTTCGAGTTGCTCGTCTTTTGCAGGCTTTCTCTTGTATTTTTGCTTTGTCTCGGAGCTCTTGCAGTAGATCTAGCTCCGTTATAATTCATTCTTCATTGACTGTTAAGTCAGCCAGCTATCTTCGAATTGTTAGCTCCCCAACCTCGACTCGTAACAAGTGTCATATGTTAAATTATATAGTGTTTCACCGGTCGAGGATTGACGGGTGCACCGATATGCCCATAGTACCTTCAGTAGCTCTTCAACCCAACGTCATTTCGCTACTCCTAGTCTTTTCTTCAATTCGTTTAAGATGACCTTGTTAGCCGCCTCGGCCTGTCCATTCGTCTGAGGGTGTTTGACTGACACTACTTTGTGTGTTATGGCGAAGTCTTCGAAGTACTTTTTTCAGCTTTTTGTCAGTAAATTTTTGTAACCATCGTATGGGTTATGCCGAAACGACATATAACGTTTTTCCATATGAATTGTTGTACTTGTGTCGTTGTTATCCAAGCTAGCGGCTCGGCCTCGATCCATTTAGTGAAGTAATTGATTGCCACAAGGAGGAATTTCCTTTGCTCAAATGTCTGGGGAAAGGGACCAATGATGTTCATTCCCCACATAGCGAACGACCACAGGGAGTTGATACTCTAAAGGTTTTGGACGGGCAGAAGGATGCGAGGTCTGTGTTCCTGGCAATTTTTGCATTTTTTGCTGAACTCGGTGCAATCGGCCCTTAGTTCAGGCCAGTAATATCCTGCCTTGAGGACACGACTTTCCATATTACTTCCTCCCGAATGAGTTCCACACACCCCGTTATGTGTCTCATTCATTACATACTCCACTTCCGTTTTGCCTAAGCATTTAAGCAAAGGTGTCGAGAAGCCTCGCTTATATAGATCTTGTCTGATTAATAGGAAATGTGATGCCTTACAGTGTAATGCAGAGTCAGCTATCTCTTTGCATGCATCTCGGTCTTGGACTCCCTTTTTCATGACGGATAACCAACCTTGGGGGCCGAAATTCGTGTTTAGGCATTCCTTTGTGGACATCGTCGGTCCGAGAATACTTTGTTGAATGACTGTACTCAATCCTTTCTTGTTTTTACCACTAGCGAGCTTGGACAGTACGTCAGCTCGAGTATTTTCCTCCCTCCTTATATGATTCACTTCCACCTCTTTGAAGTCGGTCATCAGGGCGGATACTTAGTGGAAGTATTTAAGTAGCAAAGGATCCTTGAATTGGTATTCCTTCTTTACTTGGTTGACCGTCAATTGGGAGTTGCTACGACATGTCACCTTTCGTGCTCCCATATCCCTGGCTAGGAGCATGCCTACAATTAGCGCTTCATACTTGGCCCGGTTATTTAATGCTCTGAATCCAAAATGCAAGGACTGCTCGATCCTGATGTGTCACGGTACCTTTAGAACTATCCTGGCTCTGCTTCCCATTTTATTTGACGAGTCGTCCACATATAGTGTCCACCATTTGTCACTCACTTGATTGTCCTATAGCTCTGAAACAAAATACGCCAAACAATCGGATTTCATAGGTCATCAGGGTTTGTACCTGATGCCAAACTCGGACAACTCCACAGACCATGCTATAATTCTTCCCACCAATTCTAGTTTTTAGAGTACCTTGCTTATCGGGAAGTCAGTTTTAACAATCATTTGATGACTTTGAAAATAATGCCCAAGTCTCCAGGAGGTATGCACCAGCACCAACGCCACTTTTTCGATCGTTTGGTAATGGGTCTCTGGGCTTTGCAACACGCGACTGACAAAGTATACATGCTTTTGGTCAGTCGTTCCTTGGGCGATAGTGGCGCTAATGGCTTCATCTGTCACAGCTAAGTACACTAGTAGTGGTTCTCCATCTTTCAGTTTTCTGAGAACTAGCGGTGTACTCAACCTTTTCTTGACCTTGGTGAATGCGGCTTCACACATGTCGTTCCAATTGAATATGTTCGCCTTTCACATTAGCTTAAGGATGGGCCTTATTTTCTCGTCTAACTTCGGGAAAAACTTTGACAATCAGGTTAGTTGGCCTACTAGTCTTTACCCTGAATGCCTCAGCTCGTGAGCAAGAAGCCTAGGAATTTTCCGCCTTCGACTCCGAACACGCATTTGGTCGGATTAAGCCGCATATCAAACTTTCAAAGCTAGGAAAATATTTCTTCTAGATCTTTGGCGTGTTGCTCCGAGTTCTTTGACTTTACAATCTTATCGGTCATGAACGCAGTCTTCGATTTATCTGCTTCATGCATGGGTATTTGGTTATACCCAGAGTAGGCGTCCAAAAAACTCATCACTTTGTGCCCCGCGGCACCATCAACCAACTTGTAAATGCTAGGAAGCAGGTAAGCTTCTTTCAGACATGCTTTGTTCAGGTTCGTGTAGTCGGTGCACATACGTCATTGACCGTTGCTCTTTTTTACGAGTACAATGTTGGCCAACCACATAGTGTACTGGAATGAACCTGGTCTCAAGTAACTTACCCACCCTCGCCTGCACTATTACCCTTCTCTCTTCTCCCAACCTCATCTTTCTCTAAGCTACCGGCCTAGCCTTTTGGCAAATTGCTAACCTGTGGGACATGGTTTCAGGGTCAATGCCCGGGATGTCGTTCGCTGTCTAGGCAAAAAGATCTTTATTGTCAGTTAAGATCTATATAATCTTTTGTTTTTCTTCTTCGTCCAGGTTCAAATTGATCTCCATGTCCTGCCCTAGGTTGCCAATTTTCCATGGAACAGTTTCGCATCTCGGTTCTACCCTCGATTCGTCGTGTGGCCTTGGGTCGAAGTCACCATTTCCTACAATGGTGTTTATCTCCTTTTTTCGCAGTTTGTACCTTGGCAGAATTTTCAAGTTGTTCGCATAGCCTTCCTGGGTGAAATTTTCAAGCTGGTCGCGTAGCCTTCTTGGGCAGTTTTCTGATTTATTCTTACCCTTGCAATTTTTCCACTTTCGGTCGAAAACTTCATTGTTAAATGTGGGGGTGAAACGATGGCCCCAAGCCATTTCAAAGAGGGTCTTCCCAACAACATGTTGTATGAGGTATCAGTGTCGATGATAACATACTTAATATTGACATTTTGTTGCCTCTTATCCTCTCCAAACTTGGTATACATATCGACATACCCTATTGTGTCCACCCTATCCCTCGAAAAAACCTACAATTTATTCGTTGAAAGGGATGGTGGATGGTAGTCTCCACGACCTGTCCTCAATTTGTGTCGGTCAAACCTTCCCTCCTTTTGCACGAATCGCCTCAGTTGGTCGGTCGGTATGAGCTCCTTTATCTTATCTTTTAGTGTGGCACATTCTTCAGTAGTGTGACCGAAGTTTCGGTGACATCTGCAATGCCTGATCTAATTGGAATTGGGTGGTGTAAGGGTCCTCTTTTACGGCGGTATCAGATCCGCGTTCAGGGCCTTTTCCAGAATTTGGGATCGTTCGATCGTGAAGGAGGTATAGTGCAGGAATCTAGACGGTTTGGGGAATTCTTTGGGCCTCCTCAGCGCGCGCATTCCCTTGGGTGCCTCTCTCTTCGCTCTTCGATTCTCAGCTCCGTCTGTGAACTTTGTTTTAAATTCTCGCATTTCTTCCAGTTGCATGAATTTTGCAGCCCTTTGCCTCAGCTTGTCTAGGTTGTTTGTCGGCTTCTTGCATTGGCTGTCAGAGAATGGTCCTAGTTTGAGGGCAGTCACCAGGTGGTGGAGCGCCAGCATCAGACCCAAGTCTCTCATGGAAAGGGCTACTCTTTTGTATCTAACAATAAAGGACTTTAGTGTTTCAGTCTTTTCTTGTTGAATGTTTATGAGAGTGAGAGAGGTTAGGTGGTGAGGTGTGCTTGTAGCGAACTGAGTCGAGAACTTGGATACTAAGGTATTGAAGCAGTCAATCGAATGTGAAGGTAGGCGGGTGAACCAATTCAGTGCGGCTCCTTTTAACGAAATGGGAAACACGCGACATAATAGGGCGTCGTCAGCAGCGTACAAGCTTGTTTATGTTACGTATGCATCAACATGTTCGTCCGGATCGGTGCTCCCCTCGTATTTATCAATGGATGGGCTTTTCCATATAGGTGGTAATGATACTTCCATGAAGTTTTCTGTGAAGGGGTGCCGACGTGACGACAACCCTACAGTTGCTCTAGAAGCCGTATAGCTAGTATAATAGGGTCAAGAACTATTTTCTCCTTCCAGGTGTGTCTGAGTTTTGTTTTCGGATAGGCTGTGTTCCCTTCTATCAATGGTGTTTGTCCAATCTCTAAACTTTTCTTCATTAATAAGTTCTCGACCTTCAAAGCCTTTATCTCTCTCGCGTTCTTTTGCTTCATGTTTTCAAACTCTCTCTTCATTTCCATCATCATGGTTATTGGGTCCACTGATGTTCCTTCGTGCTGCCGGTCGTTTCCTGTCATATTTCTCGTCGCTACCATGTGGCTACTCGATAGGTTTTTCTTTCGATCCCACGGTGGGCACTAAAATGTTCTAACAATCTGAGACTGAATGTCCCCTACCAAATCTCTTTTTCCTTTTCTCCTTCTACTCGCCGTCAAGTTTGTCTGATGGGTGGGGTAGCTGCAAAGACACTCCAACGCTCAAGTCAGTTTGGGTACATGAGTGTTTAGTGAGTTTAGAACTAGAAAAGTCATTACCTTTTATCATGAGAGTCTTGTCTTATTTATAGCCTTCTATTGGGCCTTCTGTCTTAATTACGTTGGCTTAGGCCCAATAATTCTTAATAGTGTTTAGTTATCCATTAATCCCAAGTTATTCTAATTAATCAACTAGGCTACTTCTATGTTTGGCCGAGAGGCCGTGTGGCCATTTACCTTGTCGGCTGCTCGGGGTTCAGAAACCGGATGTGACAATCCTTAATTTATTTTTTTATCAGTAATGAATCAAATAAATAAAATGGAACATTTCAGGGATGTTCCAACCTTTATACAAAATTCAAATAATGTTCTACTTTACCAAATAAATTTCTCCTGCTAAACTTTAGGCTTTTCCAGCTAAGCCTTTCAAAAAATGGAGCACAAGATAATTTAACAGGGGTGTCTTAAAGCCCACTAGAAAAGCAGGAAAATAAAACTGCACAAGATTATCATAAGCATTAGCTGCATCAAACTTATATCCTTAGGACAAAATCAAAAACAAAATCAATCAAAAAACTGCCCCAAAATTACATTTTAGCAAACCATAATGTTGAGGACTTTTGCCCGTGTAAAGAAACTCAATATGCTTTTACGTGCTCCCAAATGAGATCGATCCATTCCTTTTTTTCTTCAAGATTTCAAGAAAGTAGTTGACTCCCTGACCGCTGCTAGGTCTCCCATCACCATTGAAGATCATATTGAAGCAATCTTAGAAGGTTTGCTTGAAGAATATGATGTCTTTATCACTTCGGTCTCCTCCATAACAAATCCCTATACCATAGAACAAGTTGAAGCTCTTCTTTTAGTCCAAGAGCGTCTAGAAAAATATCCCACAACCACTGATCTTCTTCAAGCACAAACAACTTCATTTTCTCGCTTCAAGTTCTTTACAAATAGTCAACGTAATGCTCGTGGATCCTTCTGATCCTTGCTTCCTAAACATTATTTTTGATCCACTGGTGCAAGACCCACCTCCAAACCTTCATGGATTGCTTCCTCCTTCTCCTCAAACTCTACCAACTCATCCAAGATTCAGTGCCAAATCTGCTGGAAAACTGGACATTACGTTTCTGATTGCTATCATAGATATGAACATCACTCTACACCATCTATTTCTACTCATACTTCACAGTTTGCACCTATTCCTAATGACACTGATGAGCCTTCCATTCTTGGATCTCCTCCCATTTCTACAGATTCTTTTTGGATAGTGGTGCTTCGCATCACTTCACTCATGATGATGCCATTCTAACAACCAAAACTCCATACACAGATCTATTGTTGGCTCACTTAAATATATCTTTCTTCTTTATACAAATCTATTGCTGGCTCACTTCAATATATGTCATCACTCATCCTGAATTATCATATAGCGTCAACAAAGTATGCTAGATTCTTCACCATCCTCAACTTCACCATTGGAAAGTTGTCAAATACATATTGAGATATCTTATTGGTATTATATCACATGGTCTCTTACTTCAACCTTCTCCACACTTCACCATAATTGCCTTTGCCAATGCTGACTGGGGATCTGACCCAAATGATCGAAAATCCACTTATGGCTACATTGTTTATATGGGACTTAATTCAATAGCACGAGCTTCAAACAAACAAAAGACTGTCTCTCATAGCACCACAGGAGTCGCGTATCGTAGTATTGTTGCATCTTTAACTGAAATCAAATGGGTTCATAATCTTTTTCAAGAAATATGAATACCATATCCTACACCGAAGATTTACAATGATAACCTTGGTGTCGTTTTTCTTGTTGCTAATCCTTTAATGCACTTAAAAACAAAACATTTTGATCTCGACCTTCATTTTGTGCGTGACTCTATTCAATAGCAAGACCTGCAGCTCTTACATATTTTTGGTCACCACCAAATCGCAGATCTTCTCACTAAGCCTCTCACTGGGACTTCTTTTCATAAGTTCATGGTTAAACTAATGATTATGCCTAACCCCATCATTAGTTTATGGGGGATATTAGTTAGTAGTGTTGTTAGTCTGTTTTCACTCACTCTCTCACACCCTTGCTTTCTCTGCATGTATATATATATCCTGTGCCTAGTCTTTTATGTAATATAACTTTCATCTTTGTAATATATACCTTTTGCTTTCTCTTTCTCTCTCTCCTTCCACTCAATCTCACATTCACTCCATCAAGACTAGTGACTATGACCTTCTTCATAATCTTGAAATGCTTTTACACTAGATGAAATGCATATTCCTATCACACCGAACCATTCTTCTTCTCTTTCCCTCTGTTGTGTCTGCATTCTGCATCTTCTTGCTCCAACACATTAACACTTCCTTCATCGAAGACCTTGTCTTCTTTGCTCCTATCTTTCTTGCACTTTCCAGCTTTGCCACTGTTCAATTGCCTTTCTTCATGTGCATCCACCTCCTAACTTTTCCTTCATTGTTTGCACCCATTTACTTTCCCTCTCTTGCATTCTTAACAAAGCCTTAGACAACATCTATTATGTTTAGAAATCACACAACTAAAAAAGAGATCAACATTAGATTATCATCTCTGATCCTTAGCAGGAAATACTTAGATAGATTTTGCTTGGTTTCTTGTACAGATAGGGGCCAGAATTACCTACCTGCAGGGTACTTATCTAGATCAATTCTTTACCATCCCTTTCTTAAACAGTTCTAGGCCTTAGCTATTCAAGGAGTGTAGACAATTCAAAGGGCATAAAACCCAATCAGAGTAAGAAAAGTTAAAACCCAATATTTTCCTCTTCATCCATGACCAAGCTAGCAATTGTGCTAAATGGAAAATCTCTTCAGCATCCACCTTCCCATCTTTGAAAACAACTCCATTCCTTTGGTTCCAAATACTCTATAAAACTATTACCCATACTCTTTTCCACACTCTGTTCATTTTGAAGTTAAATTGAGGCAGATTGAACTAAAGTAAATGGTTCTTAAGGTCATTATGATGGGCTTCATGTATCCCTACCCACCTTGATACCTTCGCCCATACCTGATATGCTACTTTACATTCCATAAAAAGGTGATCAGAGGTTTCCTCAACCTGATTACAAAAGAGGGCACATTATTGATGGCAAGCTAGTTCCTCTTCTTAGAAGATTCACTCTTGTAGGAATCTTACCCATAAGGATTCTCCAAGCTAACATTAACGCATTAGGTAATGTTTTAATGTCTCATAAAATATCCAAAGCCTGACAAGATTCAAAATGGTTAGTGTTTTGGAGCCCTATATATGCAGACTTGACCGAAAACATTCATCTTCATATGTAGGCCAAACAACCTTATCCTGATAGTGTTGTTCTGTTTTGACATTGTTGAGGTCTGTGAGAAGGTTTTGAACTTGTTCTCTTTCCCATTAAAAAGTGCTCCTTCTCCATTCCAAGTTCCAGGACCATCCCGTTTCAGACCAAGAGCCAACCTGTTGCATCAATTTCCCCTCATCATTAGAGATGAGGTACAGTCTCGGGTATACCTCCTTCAATGGTTGAATTCCCATCCATTTATCTTCCCATAATAAGATATCATTAGTTGTCCCTAATTTCCAAGTTAGTTGTCTATAAAACCAACTACTCAGGTGACCTTCTTCATACAGATGACACAAATCTTTCCACCACCAAGATTTAGCTTTACTTGTAGGCTTTCTTCTAACATTTTCATTGTCCTCATATTTAGATAACACCATTTGTCTCCAAAACCCATATTTTTCTACTTTCAATTTCCACATCCACTTGGCGATTAACACTCTATTAAAATAAGTAACACCTTTTATCCCTAGACCTCCCTCACTTTTAGCTTTGCACACCGATTCCCACTTTATTCATGCAATTTTTATCTTTTCGAAACCCTACCCCACATAAAATTCCTCTGGATACTTCTAATCTCTTTACACACTGATACCTGGACTTTAAAGATGAACAAATAACATAGCAGTATAGCTTTGAAGACTGATTTTATCATACATACTCTTCCGGCAGAGGATAGTTTATTTCCTATCCATTTAGTGAGTTTCTTCCTTACTTTATCTACCACCTCTTTCCAAAACTCTCGCTTTCTAGGATTTCCTCCAACCTATACACCTAAGTACTTAAAAGGGATATTCATGTGTGCACAATTAAGCATATTGGCAAAGACTAACAATTGTTGACTCTCAATTTCCATAGCTCTTAGCCTTGTCTTGGGGAAGTTCACTTCAAGCCCATATGCAGGTTCAAAATATCTAAGGATAGTCTTGATAGTAATAATGTCTTGATGTTTTTCTTGACATACCACCAGTGTATCGTCTACAAATCGTAGCAAAGACACCTCAACCTAATTAGAGCCAATATTCACCCCATGTAGCTTGTTTTGAGACACAACTTATCTTACGAGACCCGCCAAACCTTCCACAACCACCAAAAAACGAAAAGGAGCTATCAGGTCACCTTGTCTTAGACCCCTTCTTGGTTTAAATTCCTGAGTAGGACTACCAATGATTAGCACAAAACCCTAATCTATTTAGCATGTAATACAAAAAATCTCACCTAATGGAAGTCATAAGCTTTTTCATAGTCAACCTTTATGGTTACTACTGGTTTATTGCCCTTCCTTAACTCCTCCACCACTTCATTTGCTACAACAATGTTTTCCACTAGACCTCTATCTCTCAAGAAAGTAGATTGTGAGTTGTCTATAATTTTAGAAAGGATATTTTTCAATCTATTGGCTAGAATTTTATATATAATCTTATATATTGCACCCAAAAAAAGATAAATCTGTATTAAGTAATATATATATATATATATATATATATATATATATATATTATAACATTTTTCTTAAATTCTCAAATGTTTATCAGTAAAACATGAAAATGCTTAACGAAGTGGGGTTTTATAAATAAATGAACAATATGCATAAATGAAAAGCAATGGTTGGTTGAAGTTGATGAAAAGTAACATCATAGTTAATTTCAGAATGTCTTGTGTGATGATGAAAGACTTAACTTTAAGCAATTTCAGAATATTCAACTTTAACCGGATGAGGGAGAAACTGTTTCTTCCTTTTTCATAGATAAGAGAATCTCCTAGAAAAAATAAAAATAAAAATTAGAATTTTTAATTGGACAAGTGTTTATTATAGTAAGAAACATACATACCCTATTAAATTTATGTAAATCTTCTTTATGAGTTGTGCTTCTCTGATATTGATACTCTTTTCCTTTTTTGGGGGGAATAGTTAAATATACACGTTTGAGGCCTCGGTGGATGAAGTATGTTTTTGGTAAGAATTCTACCTCTTTGGATTGCCTAGGTTTGAATGGTTACGTAATACCAACAACTAATTTTGATTCTACATAACTGTCATATTACCTATTATACATTTTTTTTCCTTTTTTTCATGTTTAAATATAGTTTTTTAATCTCCTAATTTAAATTTGAAATTTTTTTATGTTGTTCTTCTAAATTAAAACTTCTTTCCCTTCCATTTTAAATTTCTAAAATATGAGTTTTAACATTTTTTAATTAAAAATTTAAATTAGTGATAGAATATTATTTATAGATATTTTTAGCAGCCATAACTAAAAACATATGAAAAAGAAGAGTAATAGAATTTTTAATATTAATTTTAAGAAGTTTTTAAGACATAACAATCACATAAATATATAAATATTACAATAGATAAAGACTAAATTTCCTTAATTAATATATATAATATAACATCTCTCTTAAAATCAGCATGCATTAGTATGAAACATAAAAAGTTGTCATTCAAAAATTGAAAACGTTTGATATAAATATATTAACAATCTACATAGATGAAGAAATGAAATAAAATGTAATGGTTTTATGTTGAAGTTGATGAAGAGTAAAATGACAATCAATTTAAAAAAAAAAATTATACTCATGAAAGACTGAGTTATGAGTAATTTGAATAACATTTTTCTTGTTGTCATTATACATAGGAGTTGATCTATAAAGAGAAACATTCATGTTAGAAAGAAGTCAATGCAACCAAACTATCTCAGTAATGGCTAGAGTCATGACACCATATTCAACTTCAGTAGAGGAACCATAAACATTATCTTGTTTCTTGCTCTTTCAAAACATAAGGGGATCTTTTTAGAAAAATGCAAAAAAACATGTAGTAGACTTATGATGAGCAAGGTCACGAATCCAATCAACATTAGAATAAGCACACAACTTCAAGGAAGATGATGAGGGAAAAAGAAAGCTCTGAAATTAAGTACTACGAAGATATCTAAGAATGCAGAAAGCAACTATGAAAAGCACTAGTAGGAAAAACAAGAAACTAACTCACAACATGAACAACATAAGCAATATCAAGATGAGTAATGGGTGGATATAATAGAATATCAACAATAGTATGATACATGGTGAGATCATAAGAGAAACACCATCAGAAGAAGTATATTTCACATTAAGTTCAATAGAGGTATCAATTGTATGAGTATCAGAAAGACGAGCATGTGCTAAAGTGACAATATATTTAGATTGAGAGAGAAGATAGCATTTAGGAGAATATGTACCTTCAATATCCAACAAATAATGAAAAGAACACAAATCCTTTCATTTTAAACTATTTTTTCAACTACAATTTCAACTATAATCCAATCTACATCATCTCTGATGATTATCATGTCGTCAACATATAAAGAGATAATAATACGGTCATGAGAAGAAGTATTCAAAAACAAACCAGATTCACAATCACTAGAACAAAATCCAAGAGATGCAATAACTATGGAGAACTTTTCAAACCAAGTTTAAGAGCTTGTTTGAGAAACACCTAGAGGAGGTATTGTGTATACCTTCTTTTATATATCTTCATTTAAGAAATCATTTTTAATATCCAACTAAAAAATATCCTATTGACGAATAGAGACAACAATAATAAGAGTACAACTATACAAATGGTAGTCATCTTAGAAACCGGGACAAAGATTTATGCATGATCTATAACATATTCCTAAGAGAATCCTTTAGCAACTAAACTAGTTTTGTAATGCTCAACAAACCCATCCAACTTTGTTTTAATTTTACAGAAAGCCATTTTTTCTTGGAGGAAGAGATATCAAGTCTCAAGTAGCAGTTTCATATAAAGTAGAAAGTTTCTCTTACATTGCATATTGCCAAAGTGAATCAAGGACAATTTTTTTATAAGAAGAGGACTCATAAAAATTATGAATTATGGTTAAGAGGAAAGCAAAGGAAGAAGAATAAAAAGAATAAACAAAATTTGGTGATTGGGTGGACTTATGAACACATGGAGGATACCGAGGACGTGAAAGATCAATAATCACAAGAGATTTCAGGGAGTTTGGGGAGTTAAAAGAAAATTAATATAATGGAATGTGTTCAAGGAAGACAACTTAACGAGAAATATAGAGTTTGTGGTTGGTAGGATCATGGCGATGATAATTCTTTTGACAATCCCCATAACTAAGAAAAGCGCATATTACAAAACTAGAGGACAATTTATTATGTTCTTGTGGATGAAGAAAAAAATGTAGAACCAAAACCTTTCAAGGAAGATTAATTAGAAACACAACCATACAACTTTTGAAAGGGAGACATGATAATCTAAGCTGGCATCTTCTTTTGTGGATCTTTTTCTTCATTGTTTTGATTTGAATATCTTTTACGAATGATGAAAACTATTGCAGAAGCATGAAGAATTGTAAAATTTTTGGAAGAAATGAAAATTATGTCAGTGAATCTAAGTGGGGTTAGGTCAACACTTAGTTTCTAGAGTGAGGTTAAGCCAAGACTACTAGGAGGAGTCTAGAAATTTGTATAACAAGAAGACAACTCTAGAGAGAATTTTGAACAAGTAAAAGTGTCTTAATTGGACAACATTTTATTACTCAAATAAGAGTTAAAAATCATGTACAAGAGACTCCTATTTATAGGAGAAAGTCTCGCAAAACCTCTCAAATGAGAGTGTGACAAGTGTCACACTTTACTGGTGCAAATCCTCTCCATTGAGGAGAAGGCATGTGGAGCCTCATGCCTTCCTTGCCTACATTTTTATTTACACCTCTCTTTTACTATTATACACTCAACTTTCTTTTCTATTTACATCCTTCTCTACTTTGGCCCAAAATACAAGACCCAAAACTTCCTAACTACTTTATACAATTTTTACAAGGCTAAGAAGAAGAAAAACACTTTACAATATCCTCAATAAGTCTCAATCTTTGTCTATCTTCTCAACTGAAAGTTTCGAGGTCGGATGGTTTTCATTAAGACATACCTGAGATAACAGAAAATGAAATTTGAATAATAACATGAACAAAATAAGACATACCTAAATCATACAATGAAAGAAATTGGTATATTCAAGATTTCTTTCAGCAACTCCCTTCTGTTGAGGAGTATCAATACAAGTTTGATGAAGAGTTCCACTAATGATAAGTAATTCACAAAAATTATTAGAAGTGTATTCACCACCCAAATCCCATTGAAAACATTTAATAAAAACATTATGTTTGGTTTTAATCATACTATGAAACATAAGATATACATAAAAAAAAACTCAAAACAATGTTTCATAAGATAAACCTAATAATAACAAATATGTTCATCAATATAAGGATACATAATAGTGAGATCCACCTTTGTTAGGAACCAAAGATGGACCCTGTGCATGATAATGAACCAATTCAAAAGGGTGTATGAGACGTAAAAACACACTTGATAAAAGTTAAAGTAGTAAATTTGACAAGTTTACAACCACAATAATTAGAGATATCATTGGTTTGTAGTTTGCCTAAAACTCCAGTGGAGACCAAGTAATTTAACTTAGTGAAAGAAACATGTCCAATACATAAAAATGATAAATCAAAATGGAGGTTTCAATAATTAGATTATTTAGCTCATCTACTATATAAAATCCTCATATCTACAACTTGTCTGAATCAACCTCCTAAATTGAGGATCCTTCACATAAAAATTAGTAAAAGAAAAAAGAAAACGAGTAAGCAAAGTCACATAGTTGAGCGACACAAACAAGATTTAAGATTTAAAGTGAGGTTAGGAATATAATAAACATCTGAAATGGCCAAAATAAATGTGGAGACAAATCCAATATCTGCTAATAGCATTGAGGAACCATGAGTAGTCCAAATAGATATAGGTGAGACGAAAATTGAGGACTAAAAAACATAAGATCATATGACATGTGATGTGAGACATCAAAATCAAGATCCATAAGAAATGAGACATATTTAATGAATTAGAATAAAAATTTTAAGAATTATGACTTGTGACTAAGTAGTAAGAAACTTTTGAAATTCTTCTCCAATATCAAATACACTAATGAAATTCAAAGAACCCTCATTTTCACCTACAATATTTAATTAAACAATAAAATATCTAAGAATAATAAAGCAAAAAATAACAAAACAAAGATGACACAGGACACAAATTAGATTGCAAATAGGACCTTGAACCCCTTAAAACTCCATTGTGTACAATAGCTCAAACAATATGAAAGGATATGTGGAAATCTCACATTATTTATCGAACCAGATGAGTTTACTAGTAAATGATTATCAAACCAGCTATGACCTTTAATACTATATTATATTTTAACTTAAAACCAATTGACATTATGTGAAGTTGTTTATACATATATAAACTGCACTGCCATACTTGATGCAGGCCATGTAAGACTTCCCAACACCCATGTTTGTAGAACAAGCGAATCCACTAGTAGTATCAAATGAATTATAGATTCTAGCTCTGTGATAATAATAAAACAAAAATATGATGACACATTAAAAGGGGAAGAACAATTCCTTATATTAATCTTAATAGAAAGTCTAAAAAACCAAAACAAAAACATAACAAATATTTAAATATGACAATACTATAAAAAATAACCTACTCTTAATATATATAATATTATGTTACATGGTAAATAAAATTAGGGTAAATAGGCGTATTAAGATATGGAGGACCGTGATGTTTCTGAATCGTGACTAAAAATTTCCATATCATGCAAGAAAGAAGAAATAGGTGGGTGTATAAGGGTTCATCACTCCTAAGTGATAAAAAATAAAAAGAAATAAAAAGGTGAGAGAGAAAGTAAAGCAAAAGAAAACTGAAAACAACTCGAAATTTAAAAATCCCAAACCAGAAGATCATGTCCAAACAAATCATCCTTGAAACCTAAAAACTCATCATCAACCAATTAACTCTTCATCTTTATTTCCTATAAATTCAATATTCCAAAATCATGCTTTATTTATTTTTATTTTTTCTAGTTTAAAAGTCGAAAACCGTCTTTGGAATTTAAATTTAGACAGTTAAAAATCGCAGTAAATTGGAAATCCAAAATCACCTTACGCGTCTAGAAGAAGATAAAAATAACATTTTCTAAGTTATGTAACTACAAATATTTTTTTAATGTAATGAATAAAAAAGTGAGTTAGATTTGAGAGAAAAACATATTTAAACTTTTTTATTAAGTTTAAAATATAAGTAAATTCAAATTCAGCAGTTATGTAGTTTTTTTTTATCGGCAATAACAAATAAATAAATTTGAACCACTTCAGGAGTGGTTCAACCCTTATACATATTGCACACCACTAATTACAACAACCGACCGCCAAAACAAACGTAACAACGCCTTGCCCTTACTTAACCTAGAAAGAGAAAAAACTTCAAGAAACTAACCTTATGCACTCCAATGGTTCCAAACACCAATCAGAGAAGGAGAAAGAAACTGATCCTGCCTGTTGACCAAAACGCTGGAGCTTTGCCTCGTCAAACTTGGATCGACTTCTGCACCGTGTCAGCCTCCGTCCTTCACCGCGATCCACCTCAAGAACCTACAAAAGACGAAACGGCGCCGCTGCGGCCGATCACGCTCCGACGCCCAAGTCAGCGACTGAACCACCAATTACTTAAGAGTAAAACTCAAGAA
>Ga0123342_1004611_pt1 | contig 20824 bp, 12 predicted proteins | sample Turbeawhitnodule_FD_89960 | JGI IMG/M metagenome (GOLD analysis project Ga0123342, IMG submission 89960) | Root nodule microbial communities of legume samples collected from Mexico - Turtle bean Mexico white nodule | ecosystem: Host-associated > Plants > Roots > Nodule | place: Mexico: Nepantla...
CCATAAATTTTTCTTATTCCAAAAATACCCTTTTCAATATTCCGGATTACATAATCCGGAAGTCTTTTTCTAGATTCAGAATTAGCTTCCGGATTATGTAATCCGGAAGTCTTTTGTGATTAGTTTCTGGATTACATAATCCGGAAGTCTTTGCTATACATAAGATTAGCTTCCGGATTATGTAATCCGGAAGCCTTTTTTTCAGAGGTGTTATTAGCTTCCGGATTACATAATCCGGAAGTCTTTTCTAAATATGAAATTGACTTCCGGATTATGTAATCCGGAATTTATCAGGATTACATAATCCATAGACTTATTATTTCAAATTAAAGGGGGTGAAAAAAAAATGGTATTTTCATATTTAGTATGGGGTGGCACAAAAAGGTATGAAGGTGTAGGAAGAAAGAGTCTAGTATGAGATGCTAGTGAAGTATAAGGGCTTCATTCTCCCCCTTTAATAGCTAGCTTTCGAGGGTGGGTTTCTAAGTGTTTGGGTGCTTATCAATATTTCTATTTTTTTGTTAATTTATAGTAGTAGGTACAACAGATATATAGAGATTGTCCTTTGGCTTCTCAGCAATCTCACAAGTTCCATTTTTCTCAATTACACTCATCACCTCATTTATGACTTGAATCCTAATATAAAAAACTGTGTATTGACAAGGGAATCATGATATAATGAACATCCTTCTCTTAATTTAAGCTTTTAGGAGGGTTGTTGATCCTGTCATTGTATTAGAGCTTATATTATCGAGTGGTTAGGATTCAATACTTTCCACTTACATTCTTAATTAAATTAAAAGTTCATTTGAAGGTATAGTTGGCTAGTGCATCACCCATGATTCAAGTTCAAAGTGCTAGTTTTCCAAGAGGGTTGTGGTAGAGATGTAAAGCCATTCTTTTGGACTTCATATTTTAATTTTATGGTATTTTCTTCGTGTTCGTGTTATTTTATGTTTCAGCCTCAACTTCTAAAAGGAATCCATATATGTTCATGATTGTCTTTTTTTTTATTTCATGTAGATGTCAAGGAGATTCGAGGTATTGGTTTGCAAGTTTCCTAACTTGAAAGTGCAGAAGCTTCTAAACAAGGTATCTGTATTATTCAAAGTGAATCTTAACGAGTTGTGCTGGAATAACATTATTTGGTTGTGCATATAATCATATTTATCCGTAATGCCTATTGCTGAGATATGCTACCTTGTTTTTCATATTTCCATTCTTCTATTTAGTGTTGTAGAATATTTTTACTGCTTTTTCTTAGTTTTGAGCTTTTCTTTTCTTATTTTATGTAATTTCTCTACAATTGTATAATGTTATTTATTTATTTCATGAAGGTACAACAAAATATACTTTGAAATCATGGCTCACTTCTGGATATGCTAGTGTTGGAAATCAGAATTATCCTATAGGTAATGACACCCCCTATTTGATCACACTTAAATTTTCTCTAGGAATAAGACTTTTGTTGTTTTTGTTTTCCTGAATGCCTAATGAACAATACTTGTTATTGTTTGGATGATTTTTTTTCTTAGACTTATATAATTTTCATTTGTGTTCATTTTGAAGTTTTATGAATGATGGAATTAATAAAAAAAAAAATTTTGTCGTTTCTAATTCTTATTAAAAAGTGAACTTGAAACCTAATTCAATTTCATAAAATTATTTATAAAATGAAGTTTACACTCACTTATATACTAAGAAATGTTTTAAGATGACTATAATATCATATTAAGAAGTAAACTTTAAACCTAACTCAATATCATAAAATCGATTAATAAAGTGAGATTTACACTCATTTATATACTAATAAATATTCTAATATCTAAGTCGATGTGGAATCTCCAACATTAATTAATATTTACTATTTCATTATATCATATCTTAGATGATCTCTTATAACTATCTTTCATATTTTGTTAAATTTTTTCCTTATTTGATTTTGATAAAGATTATTCCCTAGTGACATAAATAGGGTTAGAGCTCTGAATCCTGTATCACATTGTTAATTGTAATACACAAGGGATATTATTTATTTATATTCTCTTATTTTTCTTCTTCCTAACTAAATCTGTAAGCTTTCCACTTCCATGTCCAGTTAATCAAATTATAAGGTTGAATTGACCCGTCTTCCCTGTTTGTACCTTATAATATCAATTTATGAAACTACGTTTATTTTGGTGGTTTTGCATTTTGTACTGCAATTAGTAATTAAACTGAAAGAAATATTAGCACTATTATTTGTATCTATTGCTTTATTTATCTAAAAATGTTTTCTTTCGCAACATGGGTCATTTTTTTTACTAATAGACAAAGCTAAATCCAAATCCAAATAAATGGATTGAGATTTAAATCTAGATCCATTTTAATTATATCAAATTTATTTGAATATTTTTTTTTTAATTCATTTAAAGTGGATTAAATTTGAATTAAATTCACTTTGTCAATTACATATTTTAATATGGACACAGACTAACTTGGCTCGAACTGGGCCTAAACCGACTCAACCTGGATGCGGACCAACTCGGCTCGACAACGATCCGAGTCCGCTCGACTCGACATTAGCCCACCCTGGACGTGTCGACATCAACTCGTGCCTGCTCGAATCGACATTGACCAGGGCCCAGACGACTCGACATCGGCACAAACCCGAACAAGTCAACAACAGCCTGGGCCCAGATGACTTGACATCAATCCCGGCTAGCTTGACTCAACATCGGCCCAGGTCTGCTCAACTCAAAATCAACCCGGGCCCGCTCAACTCGACATTGAGCACGAGCCCATATGGCTCAACATCGACCTTGGCCCACTTGGCTCAACATTGCCCCATGCTTGCTCAACTCGACAATGGTACAGGCCTGGACGACTCGACATTAGCCTAGGCCTAGGCGACTCGACATTAGCCTAGGCCTAGGCGACTCGACATCAACATGGGCCCGGGCCTGCTCGACTAGACATTGAACTGGGAACGCTCGGCTCGACATCGGCTTGGGCCCGCACGACTCCTCAACATGGGCCAGAGACTGCTTGGTTCGAAATCAGCCTGGGCCCACTCAACTCGACATCGACTCAGGCCCGCTCGACTCGACATCGACCTGGGACTACTCGTCTCGGCATTGACCCAGTCCTGCGCGGCTCGAAATCAGCATGGGCCCACTCAACACGACATCGGCTGAGGCTCGCTCGTCTAGACATCGGTATGGGATTGCAAGGCTCAACATCAGCCCGCGCTGAACACTCGACATCGGCCTGGGCCTGGACAACTAGAAATCGGCCTAGGCCCGAACAACTCAACATCGGCCAGGGCCATTCAGCACGACAACGGCCCGAGCTCGCTCGAATCGACATCGACCCAGGATTGCTCAGCTCGACATCGTCCCTTGCTCGGACGACTAGACATTGGCCAAGACCTGGACGACTCGACATCAGCCCAGGCCCAGACGAATCGACATTGAACCGGACCCGCTTATCTCGACATCGGCCCAGGCTCGCTCGGCTCGACATCAGACCGAGCTTGCTCAACTCGACATCAACCCGGGCCCAGACAACTCTAACATCGACCCGAGCCTAAGCAACTAAACATTAGCCCAGACCCGGACGACTCGACATCAACCCGGGCCTGCTCGGCTTGACATCGGCCAAGTATTTCTCGACTCGACATCGTCTTAGGACTGCTTGGCTCGACATCAGCCCCACCCCGGACAACTCGACATCGACCCAAGCAAGCTCGACTCGACCTCGACCCGGGCACGCTTAACACGACATTAGCCCGGGCCCGCTCGGCTCGACATTAGCATGGGCTCGCTCAACTAGACATCGACCCGGGAACGCTCGACTCGACATCAATCTTGGATTGCTCGTCTCGATATGGGCTTGGGACTGCTTCGCTCGACATCAGCCTGCCCTGAACGTCTCGACATCGGCCCATTTGGCTCAACATCGGCCTTGGCCCGCTTGGCTCAACATTAACCCAGGCCCGCTCAACTCAACATCAGTCGCAGCCTACTCCACTCGACAACGGTCCGGGCTCGAACAACTCGACATCAACCTGGTCACGGTTGAATCAACATCAACCTGGGCCCGAGACTGCTTGGCTCAACACCAACCCTTCCCGGACGTCTCGAAATTGGCACGGTCCTGCCCGCTCGACATCAGTCCGTTCATGCTCGGCTCGACATCAGCCCGGCCCGCTCAACTGGACATCGACCTGGGACTGCTCGTTTATACATGGGCCTGGGAGTGCTTGACTCATCATCAGTCCTCCCTGGACGCTCGACATCGGTTTGAGCCCAGACGTCTCGACATCAGCCCGGGCCTAGACAACTAGAAATCGGCTGAGGCCCATTCAGCATGACAATGGGTCGGGCTCTCTAGGCTCGACATCGTCCCTTGCCCGAACGACTCGACATCAACTCGAGCCTGCTCGTCATCGGCCCGGCACGCTCGACTCGACATTGGCCTGGGCTCGCTCGACTCGACATCAGCCCGGGTCGGGCCCACTCAACTCTACATAGGCTTGGGCCCGAACGAATCGACATCGACCCAAATCCGGACGACTCGACATTGACCCGGGCTTGCTCGGATCAACATTGGGCTCAAGCCCTCTCAACTCGACATCAGTCATGGCCTGCTCAACTCGACATCGACATGGGCCCGCTTGGCTCGTCATCGGCTCGGACCTGCTCGACTCAACATCGACCTGGACCTGCTCAGCTCTACATCAACCCTAGCCTGGTCGTCTGGATATCAGCACGAGCCTGCTCGACTCGATATTGGACATGAATGACTCAACTCAACATGGGGTTGGACCGGCTCGACTAGACATTTGTCTGGGCCAACTCGGCTCGATATCGACCCCGACCAACTCGGGTCAACTCACTATCGACCCCTTAGCTCAACTTTGGCCTGGAACGACTTGGGTCGACTTTGGCCCATTCCGACTCGATTCGACTTGAGGCCAGACGACTCAACTCGACGTGGATTTGAGCCAACTTTGCTCAACCTTGACCCAAATTGTCTTGGCTCAACCTAGATCGGGCCAAGTCAAAATCCAACCCAAAATGTAATTTGGATAATCGAAAAATGCATCCAGTCTATATCTAATCCATATCCAATTAAATGAATTGGATTTAAAATCCAAAAATATGGATTTGGATTTGAGATAAATCCATTTAAATGAATTAAAACTAATATGAATTTGGATAATTATGGATTTGAGATAAATTCATTTAAATGAATTAAAACTAATATAGATTTTGATAATTATGGATTGGATTTTGTAATTTGAATTTTTTGTCCACCTTTAGTGACTGGTTGACGAGAACCCTTAGTGACTGATTGACAAGAAGACTAACCTTAGCATGACGACAGATCAAGGAATACAAGGCAAAAGTACCACCTCCAAAGGTTTCAGAACAAGTATGATTTTGAGGATGTAAGTACCTATGCTTTATTTTAGAACATTTACTTTTAATATATATTCACCATCATCATTGGCCAACAGAACCACCAAGACATACTTCAACAATGGAATCAGGATTAAGGTGACAAGACAAGTGATAAAGCTCCAAGAATGTCTTCATTTCCAATAATGGGGGCCTTTTTAAACATAACACTCAAAGTATAAGGGACTTGTCCCAACATCACCAAAGACAAATACCCAAACTGATGTCCTGCAGTGAAATATAATGAAGACAACAAGCAAAAATTATTAATATATATAATCTCATTATGAATAGTAAGACATTTTAAGGGATAGAACCACATGCCCATGTACAAGTAGAATACATCAGTCAATCACAGACTACAATCCCGAGAATCCAGAAACTAAACAAAAGGAAACACCAAAACTTAAGACCAAAATTCACAGAATCCATAAACTGAGGTCAATTTATAAACTGAGGTCAATTTAAATATATTTGCTTTACAAATTTCAACCTATAGACAAAAAAAGATCTTAAACTACACAATTAAGAAATAACCTGGCATGGTCACTTCAAGCAACAGAACCCTATACTTAGAAGTTAGAATCTGCAATTCCTTTGAATTATTTTAAGATAATAATAAAAAGCAGAGAAAGGAAACAGACCTCATAGTCACTTCTGTGAGCACCGGGAACTTCAAGAGCTCCACGTCAAATGAAACGATGCGAGTACCAGTGCGAATGAGTCGCTGCTTCGCGTTGACGGCTGCGTGGCGTCCAAATCTCATATCGATCCTACACCACCCAACAATACAATAGAGGATTAGTGTTTTTATTTTGGAAAAAATGAACATTTTCTACAATTATTTTGAGGAAAAAAAGAAAAAAATAATAACCAAACCTATTCACCTTGTTGAATCTTAAACAAACTCGGGTTCCTCTCATATACCAAGTCAAATCAAAACCTAGTTCGTCCCTTTATGTCATTCCATTTTTAACGTCATATTCCCAGCACCCTTGTCTGTATATGCACATGCAAATCAATACGACTAAAAAAAGTTAAGATACACTTTGGCATTACCAGATAAGCATACACTCTAAAATAACAATGTTTATCTAAAATATAAAGCCATATTCGGTCATGTTCAACACAATTTGATTAGGAGGGCCATTGCAACTGACATCAGGTACAACAATTTGATCACAGTCTGAATTCTCAAAATGACCATTTGAAAGAGAATTTATAATCCATGCTGTAAACACATATAGTGGGTCCAAACACTAAACCCTGCCAAGAAAAAAACAACCAACCACATCAAAATAAAGATTCTACCAAATATTGCATCACCTGATTTTGTGACTCTATTAAACCCCTTTGCGGTTCTACTTCTTGGTGTTCTTGGGGTTTATTGACTCTGTTTTCCAAGAACTAGAACCTGTCCCTTTTTACATTCTTCTTCAGTACTTTCTGCCTCGCACGTTTATTACTTTTCCGTTTGCCCCTCTTTCCGTTCTCAATATCCTCACATTGTTCCTTCACTTCATCCTCAACCTTCAGCACATACCTCCAACCAAAAATGCGCACAATCTCCCCCATCTCACAAAGCTTCTCCAATTGCAGACCCAGAATTGCACAAGCCTCACACCCTAAATACAAGAGAGATACGTATCATTCATAAAACCCAAACACAAACTACCAAAACAAAATCAAATTCCCACCAATTTGACCACAAAAAATCATCGTCTAACCACAACAAATCCATGTATGGCAACTGAAATAACACATAATGCAAGAAAGAAAAAAAGAAATGGTTACCCTAAACCCACAAAAATCCTACCTTTCTTCGAAGATACACTCATTACTCAATGTCACCACCACGCCCCGCACCGCAGCAACCGCCAACAACACACCCACTGATCACAGCGCCTCAAGAATGCCGGAGAAACCACAAAATACAAGCAAAAAAACCTCCACCGCCAAAGCAAAAACGGCGACGCCACCAACAAGAGCAAGACGATCGACGACAGCAATGAAAACCACGAGAGCAGGACCAAAAATGTCGAGAACAATGAAAACCACGAGTGGACGAAAAAGAAAATTCAAAATGAAACTCCAAAATTTGAAATTAATTGTGGACCCACAATTCATTAAAATAATTTAAATTTTGCCACGTCATGTCACCTCAGCGGTTGTTGTACGTGACAGTGTCAACGTATAGCTACAGCCGCCTACTAATTACAACAGGTAATATTTGCAGATGAAATAAAAAACACTAAACTACAACTCACCGAGGAGGGTAGTGTGAGAGACAATAAAGAACAAATAGAGAGGAGAGAAGAAAGAGGTGTAAAACAATTCAATTTTTTATTTTTTATTTGAATTTTTACAATTTTAAAGTAAAACTCAGTTTTTTTATCCAATCATATCATATTTCATCAAATGTATTTTAAACTCTCTTAAAAAATAATTATTCTCTTATAAACTTTCATTCAAACGCTGACTAAAAGTAAATCTACCGTAAACAGGTGGGTAGTATGGATTTGAGATATACAAATTACTCCGCAGATGGGTTTGTAATACTTATATCGTGGAACTATGAGATATATATATAGAGAGAGAGACACACAACGACCTTTAAGCAATTTTAGCATACAATAAAAATAGATTATGGTACTTGCTATGAATAGTATAAATTCAGAAGATATTGCAGAATAACCATTCATTCACTATACAATTTAATATGTAATAATGTTGATAATTATGCACACCCTAAACATCATGTAAGAAGTAGGAACTCATCAAGGAAGAAGGCCAACATTGCAAAGATGAGACAAGCCAACCAAGTTCTAGCAGCTAGTAACTCATCCAATAAAATTATCGATGAATGATAGAAAAAATTCCTCACCAGGTACGCATTTTGATACTAAATTTCCACAATAATGAATACATAGGTACTTCTCTCAAACTTCAGCTAGCATTAGATTCTCATTTGTTGATTTAACGAGAATGATGGTTGATGTTTCTGCTAGTCCTCGTCCCTGGCAAGGAACTGGACTCCTGTAGGAAATGGCCACAACCTTGATACACATTATTTATCCATTCAGATTAGGATATTCACTGTCTACCCTAAAACTGCCACACTCTGCCAAAGCTTTTACATTAAGCTCCCTACCATATTTCCAGACATAATTCAGACCAACAAGAAGCTCAGTGATTACTTCTTCTGTCTTATCTTGATTTGCAAAGTAAAGGGTCTGTACCAGCATCACATTTGTCCGGGAAACAAAGCTCTGCTGCTCATAACTTCTCTCAGACTGCCATCTTATCATGTTATGAGCAAGTGGTGCCAGCCATTCCAGTATGCTTGACATTGCATCATTCCACTCTTCTGCTAGAACTGGATCATAGATTGATGATGGTGATGATGATGATGATGAAGCCATGGTCTTGGTAAATGGCTTTAATTTGGTCTTAAGGGCAGCTCTGACACGTCTCGGTAACATGTTGTACAGGTCATCTCTTGCATCGAGACCAATCAAGTGTGAAGAAGCTGCTAGCTTCTCAATCACAATGATAACATTTGCATAGTGCAGTGCCAGAGCAGCAGCACCCAGGGTTTCAGGTGGAGGATTCAATAGCTTGCGTAGAGGTTTGAAGACTGATTGAGTATGATGAATTACTTTTGCAGGCCCAAGAGGATTTGAATTAACATCTTTGGAATTCTGAATTCCATGATGAACACCATTTGTACTTGACTGGCAGTCAGTGAATAAGGAATTGTCCCAAGCGATACATCCTTTGAAAGGTCCTACTTGAGTCAGTCGACTGGATCTTGTGGGAGCTTCCTTCCCACTTATAGCAGTAGAGTGTCCATAAAACCTCCAAATCTTGCTCTTTTTATTTCTTCCAGCAACAGGTATTGATTGATTCAATTTCCTTCCAAGAGGACCTGAGTAAAAATTGACACTTGTATACTTTCCTGAAATCGGGCCTGACTTTGTGGACGAATCACCAAAAGGACCCAACTTAGAAATGCTTGTTTTATTTGTTGTTCTACCAATTGGACCTGATCTGGCAGTACTAGCATTAAGGGGTCCTGAAGAAAATCTGGCAACACTACTATTCTGTGATGGGTTGAAAGAAGATTGCAATAATGTGGAAACAGATTGACTTCTATAAATGAAATCTGTGTTCAGGACACTAGAATTATTGGTTCCACCAACACCCACCATCTCTTGAATTCCAAATACATAATTGATCTTACAGAATATTGTGAATAAGGACCTTGCTAAAAGAAGTATTGTGTAATCATACGTCCTGTTCCACAAAGAAATATCCCGTAAGTGCTTTACCTCCTGCCTCTTCAATGCAACCTTCTTCTGGTACTCCATTAAAGTTACACCATCTGATTCACCGTTAGCCTTCACTCTTGTAAAAGTTTGCTCAAGATCCGCAAGCACTTCCATCTCTTGATACAAACTTGCATTAGTTGATATAAACTTTTCCATCCTTTTAATCTTTTTTTCCATCTTCTTGCCACTAAATTCCCACCCATATGGATCAATGCCTGCAGTGATGAAGTCGTAAAAGGCATTTCCAAAACCTTTCAAAATTGGTTCGCTGCATTTCTTAGCAAGCCTAGCCACAAACTCCGCCACATGTGCCAAATTCTCAAGTGTCTCCAAACAAATTAAACGTTCAATGAAATGATCATCATCTGAGACAAGCTTTCTTATGCCCACCGAATTTGTGATTTCCTCCCTCAATTTAACAATCTGTTTATCACTCAGAGACTGCCATAAATTAACTAGCTTAGACATCAAACTTGCTATTTCAAATGCTAATACCTCAATGACCACCTTCTCGGAATTAGCATCATGCTTCCGAGGAGCTTTCCACAGACTACGAAACCATGATTCTGCAACCATTGCGCGTATAGGAAGATAAAACTGTACTCTTTAAGATAAATCCAGCACCATAACTCTGCAATGCTCGGCAAAAAAAAAATACAAAATGAGATTGTTAAAACAGGCATTGATAATCTCTTACGCATTTTAGAGAAATTCCAGCCAGTATAAAAAAATTTCAAAGCTCAGATAACTCTCAAAATAATAATACCAAAGAAGCTATTAACACTACATGTATGAAAGGAAACAAAATAATGTCTATTGCGTTGCCACGACGATTAAAAAAAGAACCAAATTGCATAATCTCTTTTTCTTACCTGCTTTGTTTTATTATTCTGTCCCCACACCAGAAGAAGGAGAATAGTGAGATTGAGCTCGAAGTAATTCACTATGGTCTCGAGCAAACTTATTTGGTACTCTTATTTCTCCCTGCTACATAGCATCAAACACTTACAGTCATGCCAAGATATTCAAAGTGATTTAGCCTTAAAACTACATTATATTATCTATCTTCTTTTGCTTCAGATGATTCAGGCACAAAATTGTATCAGTTAGAAATTAAAAGCATTTCTCTCCTTTTTTTTTCTACCCACTCTATCTTTGTCCCCCTTCACTACATATGGTTCAAATTTATTCCACATCAGCATTTTAAAAGAATGGATAGATAGGGCTCAAGTAAATATTCTTTATGTTTTTCATGTTTTGTCAAGGTATACAATTCTAACAGATGTACTAATTCCCTGCATCAAATCATCAACAGTAGACTGGTATGAAGTGGCTCTCTCACATCTTAAAAAATTAACATATATTCCAGTAAAAGCAAAAATAATGTTTATATTCCCTTTTGTTGCTCTCGTTGGTGTTTGCCCCTGCCCTTCTAGTTTCTGATGGGTGGAAATGCTTCATTAAGAAGCAACTATGGAATATGACTTCTCGATTATTTCAGGTAAATACAGCTGAAGAATATATACTGAAAAAATACATGACATAAACCAAAATATGGATCTTATTCCCTGTCTACTCATTCATTAAATCAAGAATTAACTGACATTCAAAGCTGAAAGGGACTGCATTTTTCTGTGCAAATGGTTTCATACCAAGTTACACTGCAGTTATAATCACACAAATCCAAAACCCATAATTAAATCCAAATCCTACCAGCAAACCCAGATTCCAAAACTTTATTTTTTTACTCTCCATAATAAAAAAAAAAAAAAACTCAAATTTGCATACTTTTTATCAACTTTACATCACTTCACCATCTTGTGTGCTTATTTGGATAAAAGCTATTGCAGTCAGAACTCAAATCTTAACACCACCAAGTGATTGCAGCAAAAGTGAAGAAAAATGGTGTAGAATCACTTGGAGAATGAGCATGATGAAGTACAGTAAAGAAGACAGAGAGAGCCAGAAACTCACCGATCACAAAAAAGGAGCAACCCGTGAATCTTTGAGGAACTGAGAGAGAGAGAGAGAGAGAGAGAGAGAGAGAGAGGTGTTAGGAAATAAGGTGCACATGGAATGGAAACAAAGCAGAAACTGAGATACAGAGAGAAAGCGAGTGAAACCAATGACCCCCCAAAATAAATATTTTATTTCGAATTTAAATATTCAATGAAATCATATTTCACAACTCATTCAAAATCCACCATCAATTAACATCTTTTTTTCTCTTCAAACTCAACTTTGTGCATTTTTATGTTTCTCTTAAGAAATATATATAGGAAAAAAAAGTATTAATATGTTTGATTAAATTTTGTATGTATGATTGAAAAATTTTGCTCAGTATAAATAATGAAATTATGCAGGTAATTGAGTAGTTTCTATTTTTTATTGAAATAATCAATGCATGAGTCGCAATAAAATATGGTATTGCTTTGACAAAACAAACAGAATAATAATTAATCCCTTAAAAAACGAATTGATGTTTCAACAAATTCTGAAAGACAAATCCAAGAGTTCGCCGGAAAATTTTCTTTGTTACAGCAACAAACAAATCATTTGCTGAGTCCATTTGCATTTCTTGCTTTGTACACACTTTTCAAAGAACTAAGAACAAATCATTTATCACATATCTACCATATTTGGTAGCAATTTTAGCTTTCAGAAGTACAAAGTCATAACGAAGTTGGAGGATTGGTTCTGACTAGTTACTGCTACCATTTTTCTTCACCTGCTTTTCCTTATTCCCTAAAAGATGCTACTTTTTTCTATTTTTAATATAACTAAAAAGCTATTTATATGTTTTTTATTTTCAATTTAATGTCAAATTAAAGAGAATGTTACAAAGCATATGACAAAAAAAATGAAAAAAAAAATGAATTTGTGTTTGCAACTAACTAAGAGGAGAGAGTCCCGTCACAATCATTAATGGAAACTACGCGCAATCTATCCTTTTACGAAAGTACCCCCCAAATTACAGACCGGATCCGATGTTATAAAGCAGAAAAAACGACTGCGTTTAGAATCCGGAAGTTCTTGCCCGACCCGAATTGCTACGACCGCGTTTTTTTTGGTTAAGAATGAAAAAGAATGTTTGGTACGTGGTAGTGATCATCTTTACATCTTTTTTTCTTTTTCAGTCTTTGACTTATCAACGGACAACTTTTTGTCCTCTAAAAGTTTGTTCAGGTCTTTCATAAAACAAAAAAATACCAAAGAAAATAAAATAATGAAAAATAATTCACAACACATCATTCAAAATCAATTTGCATATTTGTAACCCATTTAATGTAAAACTTTTCATTCATGATGATGTGAATTTTTATTTTAATTTGATGGATGAAAGGTAAAGCTCAATAAGATTCAAAATTGATAATATATTAAAATCAAAGTTTTACTTTACCCGAGAACCCATGAATGTTCTTGTCGGAAAAAAAAAATATTGTTTATCTTAGGTGAAAAAGAGTGATACCTGAATTGAGTCTTCCAAAATTTGAAAGTCAAATTATTTATTGGAAACCAAATAGAGATTTACTTATAAAAAAAATCAACAGTCAAGTTATTAAAAGTTTTATATCAGAGAAAAAAATATATATTGGAGTATTGAATAATGAGTATGTATTTCTTGTACAACATGTGATTTTTGGACATTTGCTAATTAAGTTAGAGATCAAATAAGATAAACGATTAATAGATTTTTATCACTTTATAAGAGATTATGATATATTATTAGTGAAAAGTTATAAAAAATAATAATAACTAGCTAATTAATATCTAAATACTGAAAAATTAACTTATTGAAGAAGATAAAATGCAAGATGAAGTGAAATTAATAATATTTATAACTTTTTAATTGGTGTTTCTTTTTTAAATGATAATTTTTATCATGTTATAAAGTGAGCGGTAAAAAAATGCCTTATTTTTAGACCATTGAAAATTGAGACAATCCTTATTTTTTTTATTTGAAGGTAATATTTTTTTTCAATAGTTTTAAAGAACTTAAAGAAAGGAAGAGAGAAAAAGAAAAGTAATTTTTTTGAATTAAATCAAAAAAGTAAAAAGTGAAAAAAAAAGTTTGTGAGAGCTTTAATTAATATAATATTTATAAAATAAGTAAATTATTCTTATTATTACAAAACAAACTCTTTCTTCCATACACTAAATCATGCTATTCAAATAGTATTAAAATTAATGGTAAATAATTTGGATAATTTGTATAAGTTTATTGCCTTAAATTTCATATTGATCGTCCTAAAAAAACAGTTGGTAATTTTTGAGGTACACAAGGCGAAGTCAAAATTATATATGTAAGGAACTTAAGGTTGTTTCACTCATTAATTGCTTATGGAATAAGACAATATTATACATTTTAGCTTTAATTTTTAATGAGTGTTTGTAATGATTATCCTACAGCTCCATGATGACAATGTTTGATTAGATTTGACTAACTAGGTCACTCTTTAACACGCTTTTTCTTGGAATTGTCCTTTATTTTAATATTAGCCTAGCAACCATGTAAATTTATGAAGTTATAGAAAAAGAATAAAATAAAACTCTGCATAATTTAATTCTGTAATTATAAGACATTAATTAATATCCTCATAAAAAAGTTGATAAACGTTAAAATTAAAATTTAGAATTATGCAATAACGATTTTTTTACAGATAATATATTAATGGCATTTGATTTTTACATTTATATAAATAAAAAAATATCTAAATATTTTTTTATGTAAGCACATGGCAAATAAATTTGTCAAAACTTAATATTACTTGAGTATTCACTTGACAAGACTTTGAATACAAATTATCAATCAAAGGAATTTAGTTTAATTTGTTAAACATTGAGCTATTTTAAAAAAATTATATCTGTATTCAGTTAATAAGAAAACACATACAAGGACGACATTAAAATTATATTAAATGAAATATATAAAAAAAAACATTATTGTAGTAAAAATGAAATAATATTGAGGCATTCCCATGTATGAATGAAAGTTATGCATGTGTGGTTGAAAAAAATAGAACAAATTAACTAAATCTTTTAGCTCGGTATATTATCTTATCGTAATAAAATATAAAAATAGTAACTTCCTTTCCAATAAATTACATTACTACGATTATAATAAGGCCATAATTTCCTTTTCTTCATCATTGAGTACCAAACTAATTTAAATCTGTAAGGATTTATGTTTGGATTAGTTGATTTAGCACATTTTATATAAATTTTGTAGAACTATTAAGGATAATTATTTTCATTATTAAAGCAGAAGAAACACTTGTCCATTACTCCTAACACAATCTTAAGTTGTAAGTAGAACCCTAAGCTTTACAATTTTAAAAGGGAAGAAAACACCTAACTTAACTGCGTTTTTCTTTGGCAATAAAATATTGGTTGCATCAGACACAACAAAATTACCTAAAGCTATATATAGCTTTGGGGAGAAGAGAAGATTCAAAGTGCTTCTGGAAAACGTAAATCAGCTGGACCTGGGCCTAATATCCCTTTCTGTTCGCTTATCTTGCCCAGACCAATAGCAGGTTCTGCATGACCATTTATTATTTCATCATCTCGACAACTGGTTCCCTGCTTCAAGAATAACATCAAAACTTAATACATAATTAAGGAATACAAAAAACAAAAGTAACAACAACATGGATGCAAAATAATGTTGTATTTTTGGTAAAGCAAAACAAAACCTTAGAATAGAATACTTGGATTGGGAAAAGCAAAATCCAAGAGTAAGAAGTTTTTGCACGTCATTAGTGGTGCATAATATACAAAGGTGGACCATGGAAATGAGAAGCACTTTAGGATTTGTATGCTTGGCTTGAGGAAAGTCAGTTCTGAGTGTACATGAGAAAGTTAGGTAGCATAAGATCACCTCTTTCATCAATACCAATAATGACCTTTTTGTTTTCAAGTCTCAAATCTACCACTTTCAAAACAACTTTCCTAACATAATCACATTTTGATTTTGTTTTTAAAAGATTTATACTTTTTTGTTTGGTATTCGAAATATACAAAAAAAAAATATCATCCACCACTTTATTATAGATCATTTCTATTGTAACTTCTATGACTAACGTACACTTTTAGTCTCTCATTAGTTTATTTCTCAAATTCAGTTTTCTAATTTCTTGATTGCCATGATCATTTTGTTACTTTTCTTTTTCTTAAAATCTCAAATTTTCATTTTTTTTTTCTCAAATCTACATAAATTGCATAAACTATGAACCATTTTAATCAAAACATCATCTTTCATTCAAATTCAGAAAATCTCAAAATTTATCCTCTTCAAACTCTGCGCATTCAACAAAATTATATGCATTTCAAAATTTTGAACAACCTTTCGAGGCATCATTTATGGCCAATCTGTTATAAATCCTAAGATGTTTTAGTAGAAAAATAAAGGTTTGAGGGCTTTAAGAACAGAAAAACTAACAGAAATTTGATTATACCAATTGAAAAAATTGGGAGATTAAATTCAAACAAAAATGATAAAACAAAGTAAAATCACACAATGATCACAACAGAAAAGACCAAATATGTAACTAAACATTTTAATCATGAAAATTAAATAGTATACACTACAAGAAAATAATTAAATAGAAACCAATTTTAGATACAAAAAATAATTAGTTGCTATATTGACTAAATTAGATACTATTTTAAAGACTAAAAAAATTATTAGTTTCTATTATTAATAAATTTGTTACCAAATTTAGAATCTAAATAATTGGTAATTAAACTTGGTATGGTAACTAATTAGATACTAATTTAGAAATTATTTATCAATAATAAAAACTAATTTAGAAACTAATAATTTTTTTAGTCTCTAAAATAGTATCTAATTTAGTTACTTAGTCTCTAAAATTGGTTTCTATTTAACAATTTTCTAGTAATAATATGCATTCACGGTGTAGACAAAATTATACTATCACTAATACGTAGAATGAGTTTATTAACCTTTATAATAGAAGCTATTTTAAAAATTATATAAGTGGTGATTTTGAGTTAGTTGGCAATATAGACATACATAGTGCATGTCAATTAAACTAATTAAAATCTTATTATTTTTCATTTATTTTAAACTGATGTTTCCTGCAAGTATAGTTAAAGGTAAGCATGGTTTAATATATGAAAATGATATTTGTAGAGCATGTTAGCTTTCACAATGTCCGTAATGAGCCAATGCATAATTTGCAGAGGCCATCTTCCTAAAAATAAATTTTATAAAAAAAACCTCTATGCTGCGTGATAGAATTAAGAGATTGTTAAAAGGGAAAATTATATGGTACTGCCGTGATAGAATTAAAAGAAGAAGAAAAGGGCACCGGGCACATTCTTGGACATAAAATCAAAATTGATCGAAGTAAAAGTGATAAATCAAGGTAAAGTAGTTATAAATATATGAGTTACCTCATCGTGATTATAAATCGCATCTTGCACTAATGGAGTTGCAACTGGAGGTGCAATTTCTGGGTCAGGCTTTTGAAATATAAAAGTGGTATAGAGACCTACATTGGGATGGAAAATACAGTATCTGAGTATCTGCATAAATAATAGGTGAAAGTGACACCAAGAAAGTAATAAGCAATAAAAATAATTAAAACATATTATTAATGCATCACCTAGCGCATCGTATGAACGTGGAACAAGTCTTCCCCTCGAATCCAAGAGATTTGGTACATAGTGTGTTAACAGACCAGCTAATTGTGCTCTTAAGCAACAATCACAAAACGTATATTCAATAAATATTCTTAAAAACTCCAAAAAATGCTAATAACATATTTGAAGGATTTGGGAGGATGTTTCATCAGTCCCCACCAGAGAATGTGAAACTAACCTGTTGTCGTCATAAAATTCTGTCAAGTTTTGAATCTCCACATACTCAAGACCAGCTTCCCTGGCCAACCTAAGGTTTTATGAAGCAAAACGTCAGATTTATTTAAAAAAACATAATTGTAGATATGACGTATGAACCAAACAAGCACAGAAAGTTATAAATACTTTCATCCTTTCATGGATTTATTTTTACATTCCACGGGGAATAGAGTCAATTTTGGCGTGTTTGGAATTTCTTTACGATTGAAACTTGAAGTTTAAACAGAAATCCATTTAAAAATTGGCAATCAACTTTTTCCTTTTAAAATCAATTTTGCTAGGTAATCATAGAGCATCATCGGCTCACATTGGCACCAAACAACACAACAATTCACAGTCACGAGTCATCCATCTTGATTTATGAGATAGAAGATGAAAACCTGATGAAACTTGGAAAATGAACCAAGCAATTGGTTTCTGCAGAGACGTCATTTGCAAATTTTAGCTGGTACTTCTTTCCAAATAACGGAAACCTGAAAATGTTGAATAGGTTCGAATGAATAACAACATGATTTTAACTAAGATAACCAAAGAAAAGAATAAGCAATATGCAGTTCATTGATTGAGATATGTACTTTTCTTCTTCAACTTCAAAAGTAATCATGTAATTCTCAGTCCGGATGCAGTTGGGAACGATGTTTGGCTTCATGCTGCTGCTTTTGTTGTGATAGGCTTCAACATTCCTCTGGTACTTAGCCCTACACAACTACAATGTTATTTTATCTAATCTATTACTGCATAAAGATCTCATGCGGATAATATGAATTAACAGAAAAACAATGAAGACAAAAACCAATAGAATCCAAGCTCAAAAGTATAAAATGGAGGAAAGTGCAATTCATAAATAGAAAATAGATAAACCAAATGCATGTAGGAGGATGAACAAAATTGTCTAACCAAAATAAGATCATTTGTGATTATAGACTTTTTTTACATTTCATCTGAAACCACTAGACTATTCTTCTACCTTTTCCTCTCTCTGCTGGACAGAAAGGGATCCCATTATAAATATAAATGCATTTGGCTTGAAACTGAACCTAAACATTAATAAATAAATGAGTGGAAGAAGATGGAGAACAAAGGACTTGGTTGTAAGAAATAAAAAACATAGCTAAAAGACATAATTCAGAAATCTCATAAATCAAATGAAGTTTCATCACCAATAAACCAAATAAAAAGAATAACCAAGAAAAGGAAAAAGGAAAAATAAGAGACAATGCAACTAAACCATAGGTCTCTGATAACTCCCATACCATATGGTAGATGAGTCAGGAGTAATACCAAGAAAATAACCCCCGGGTTTCAGCAGAGATGACACATTATGCAGTAGTTTCCGTGCTTTCTCTTCAGTCTCAAAACACAACTGCATTAGAGATGTTTATCAGAAGAGGACTAGCAGGAAAATCTCAAAAGATTAACTAAAACCCAAAATTTAAAGAGATATTAGATAATCATTACAAATGTTAAAAGGACTACATTATATTTCAAAAGGACTTGAGACTCTAACTGGGTTACTTATCCTATTCTTTAATAGGATTTTATCATACAAAATAAAAAACAATGCGTTAGAAAGTAAGACACCCTCGAAACAAGCTGAACAGCAACTATACCCAGACATGCAAATACAATGACTCAAAACATCTTTACAAAATTAAAGTCAGACCTGCAAATGCTGCAAACAGCAGACAACATCAGCCACATTGATTTTCTCCTCCAAATGTGTTTCTATGTTTTCCTGTCAAAAAACAAGAAAACATAAAACCAATGCTAATAATATATAATACAATTCCTTTTACTTCAATTCAAGGTAGTCTAAGGCACTAGGGGTTTCAAGTTTCAACAACTTACCACGCAGTGTGAGCCTCACTGGCCAAAAGTGACAGATAAGGAATTAAAATATTTGAATCATACACCTTAACTTTATCACATATATTCACCACGCAAGCATACCATCCACAGCAAAAATCAAGATGTGCAGTTTAAAAAACCTAAGATGCTTATTGCCAAGAGTCTCATAAACTGATCTTATAATCACATTCTGACTATTGTATGTCCTTTTAGGATTTATATCAGAGAGTTAATAACAAGGAATTAAAGGCAGCTGCGGAGTCCTCCTAAAAAAAACCTATGAAAATTTACTCGCACACTGTGGTGAGAGTTAAAGGCCGAAGAGACAATTGAACGCAGAGAAGAAGAAAGGTTACCATGGAAGGGTCAACCTGGAAGAACTGGGCAGTGTAAGATTTCCTGTGACTCTCCCAAGCTTCTCGCATTTGCTCTATCCCAGACGAAGACGCGTCTGCAGCAACAGAACAAAAAGAAAAATGAATTCGAATTCCAAGGAGACATGGAGGGAAGAAAGGGAAGGATTACCAATTCCAATGTAGTGGCCAATTTGCGCGTCGACCCATTTATCAGCGTCGGAATCAGCACAATACAAATCGCACACCTTAAATGAATGAGAGTGAAAATAAGAATGGGGAAGGAAGTGAAGAATTAATTGGATGGAATGAAAGAGCTTGACGAACCGTGGCATAAGGGTGAGCAAATATGTTTATGAGAGCCATTTTTGCAAAATCATAGAGCCGTTGGTGTGTTGACTGACTCATTCCTCAATAACCCTCTTCCTCTTCCTCTGGGTGCTGTTTCAGAAGTTCATCAACCCTCATTTTTATGCACTGTTGGTGTAAAAATTAAAACTTTTACACTAACAATGAATTTTGCAGTATATAAATTTAAAACTTAACAAAAAATAGTACAATTAATAGTAAAAAATATTGTTTTTGTTTTTATAATAATTATTAACTTAGTTATAAAAAAAGTCTTGATAATTAACCCTAAACAATAATTAACAAATAGAAGGAATGTGAAAGACAACAAATTCAAAAGACAAACCTCTCCTGTGAAATGTTTTATTTTTCTTACACACAAATTTAAATGATCAAACTTCTCGCTACATGCCTAAAAAAAAATCGTATGTTGAATATGTAACAATAATAATTGTACTGTCTAGGTCGAAAGGTCAACCGAAAGGTTGTACCGAAAGTCTCGATCGAAAGGTTGTACCGAAAGTCTCGACCGAAAGGTTGTACCGAAAGTCTCAACCGAAAGGTTAAATATAAAAAGTAAATAAGTAAAATTAAATTAGTGATTATAGCAAAGCCC
>Ga0123342_1004612_pt1 | contig 20819 bp, 16 predicted proteins | sample Turbeawhitnodule_FD_89960 | JGI IMG/M metagenome (GOLD analysis project Ga0123342, IMG submission 89960) | Root nodule microbial communities of legume samples collected from Mexico - Turtle bean Mexico white nodule | ecosystem: Host-associated > Plants > Roots > Nodule | place: Mexico: Nepantla...
CTCTCCCGATCAAGGCTCCCCTCTTGATGCTGATGCAACTTCCCAATACAGAAGACTCCTTGGACGTCTAATCTACTTAACCAACACGCGACCTGACATCGCCTTTGTTGTCCACAATTTAAGTCAATTCATATCTGCACCCACAACTCATCATCAACAAGTTGTCTCACATCTTTTGCATTACCTCAAGGGCACCCCTGGTGAAGGACTATATTTTTCTCATACTAGCTCACTTCACTTCTGTGGTTTTAGTGACTCTGACTAGGCAACATGTCCTACCACACGCAAATCTGTCACGGGATATTCCATCTACTTAGGAGACTCCCTAATATCATGGAAATCAAAGAAACAACCAACTATCTCCCACAACTCCTCCGAAGCTGAGTATAGAGCCCTTGCCACCACCACATGTGAGCTACAATGGTTGTCTTACCTCCTTCAGGATTTACATCTTCCTCTCTCCCAGCCTGCAACCCTGTTCTGTGACAACAAATCTGCCCTTCAAATAGCGTCCAATTAAGTCTTTCATGAACGCACCAAGCACATCGAAATTGATTGTCACCTAGTTCGTGAAAAACTTAACTCTGGTCTCCTCAAACTGCTGCCCTTTACTTCTGCCATGCAAGTTGCTGACATATTCACCAAACCCCTTGCTTCCGCTCAGTTCTCTACTCTCAAATCCAGGCTGAGCCTGACAAATATCTACTCCCTAGCTTGAGGGGGTGTTAACATATTTAGTTTTTCTGTTTTAAGTTATTGGGCTTTGTTTGTTTGACCCAACTTTCCTTTTCTGTTTCAGCTAGGTCTTAGTCTTTTTCTTATATATACATCATGTATTTTACTCTCTAATACACAAGTAAATAAAAATTTCTTTTGTATTTTCTTTTCTCTTCCTTTCTCTCTTTTATGCTTAAGTCATTGTCTCTTTTTCATTTGCAATTACGGTTCATCATAATCTCCCTTTCTCTATTATGATTTCGTGCGATTACGTGCGCTCCATTTGATGCATCACATCAGACAAAGAATATTCATCTTCATTAACAGTAATATAAACAACCTTAGCATTATCAAACGAAAAGAAGACAGTCGTATAAAAAAATTGTCATATGTGCTATATTTTAGTGCATATCACAGTTTAGAGACATGAAAACAAAATTTATAATGGCACACGTGTTCCGTTTAATTAATATTTGAAAATTGGATAGTTTACTAATTTGATGATCTTAATTCTTTACTAATTTAGTCTCAATTCAGTAATAACAATATTTATTAAAATAATAATAGCATAAAGTTGTGAGTATTTAGATTATCAATTATACTAATAACTTAAGTTATAAAATGACCACTGTACACATTTTTTTATCCGCAAATTATTGTAATAATTTTAATTATTTTTTTAATTTCTATATTATAATTCAAAATGTAATTTTATCCCTTATATTTTAAAAAGTTTATTTTTGTCTCAGTTTTCTTTTAAAAGTTCAATTGGGTTTCAGTTTTTTACAAAAGTTCAATATATTTTTTTTTAAAATCAATTTAATATGATGGTTAAATTTTTTTTTAAACATTTCAATGTGATAATAATGCATATAGTTCAATATGCATGCAGTGGCAGATGATGTAATTCTATTTTAATGATAACAATCTAATAAGAGAAACAGTGTTCATTCATTTTAAAAAAAATAGAATAATATTGCATTTTTTTAATCAGTGGACTGAATTGATTTTTAATCCTTAATGTGGACTAAAAAAAATTAATTTTTATTATTATTATTATAGTTTGTAAATTGAGTAATTAAATATTTTTATTATTATTTTATTAATATTACATATTTGTAATTACAAACTCTAGATTTATTTCAAGATTATTTTTGTTATAGTATCTTTTTTATTTGTACTTGTAATAAAAAATAGTTGTCACCAAAATTCAGCTATTCTTTTTTTTAGTCATGATTGTTTGTTTTTCACTTATTTAGGTGTGTCTATCTTTGTTGGTGCTTCAAGGGGTTGTTTTCTTCAACATTTGGTTGATAAAGTCAAATTGAAGCTTGTTTCTTGGAAAAGTAAATCTCTTAGCATGATGGGTCAGGTTCAGTTGGTCAATACAGTGATTACGGGTCTTCTAGCATATAGTTTTATTTTGCATAAATGGTCTGTTTCTCTTCTTAAGCAAGTTGAGCAGTGGTGTCGAAATTTTATCTGGACTGGTGCTATTTTGAAAAAAAGTATAACTATTGTTAATTGGGCTATGATTTGTTCTCCCCTTGAGAATGGAGGTTTGAAGATTATTAACCTTCACCATGAAAATAATGCATATCTTCTTAAACTTGCTTGGAATTTTGCTTATAGCAATAGACATTGATCTTTGCTCTTGAAAGGCAGGGTTCTTAAATCAAAATACGAATTTCGAATGGTTTATAAATTCTCATCTCTTTGGACTGAAATTAAGCAGTTTTATTTTACTATACTTGATTATACTTCTTGAACTGTTGGTACAGGTTCTTTTGTTAATTTATGGAATAATAAATGGTGTGGTACTACTTCTTTAGCGAAGATTGTAGGATTATCTAATGGTGCTAGCATTCCGGATATAGTCTCTTAGTTTTGGACAGATGGTGATTGAAATATTCCATTGTCTTCACAGCAAATGCCTCGTCTTTTTAGTCATATCATGGTTAGGGAGGAATAGGATGTTCCTAATTGGATTCTAGATGAGTTCGGTCGTTTCACTCTTAAATTGGCTAGGACGTTTTTCTTGGATCCAGGAGTTCCCCCCTGTGGTTGGGGTAAATTTATTTGGTCTTCATATCTTCCGCCTTCCAAAACTCTTGTCCTTTGGAAAGTTTTTCATGGGCAGCTTCTTACAGACATATTCAAAATAAAGGTCTGCATATTTGTTCTATGTGTACGCTTTTTGAAAAGTACGAGGAATCTATTCAACATTTATTTTTTGAATGTTCTAATGCTTTGCGTATTTGGAGTTGGGTTCGACAATTTTTTCCTAGTTCTCATTTCTCTAATAAGGATGATCTTCTCTCTTTTGTTAAGAGTGATTATAGTCGTTTGGTTAAATGATTAAGCTTACTGTGATAACTTTTTCTATTTGGATGATATGACGTATGAGGAATTATGCTTGTTTTTAGGATAAGATTGAAGTTTCTAGGGCTATTTCGGTTATTAAAGATTCAACTCATCTAGTGGGAAATTGTCTAAAGCTTCAATGAAGAATGATATGTTGGATTTGAACGTGATCAAGTTTTTTGGTATTAATATTCATACTGGTAAAGTTTTTTGTCTTGTTCCTGTTAGATGGGAGTTTTCTTCACCAGGTTGGGTTAAAATTAACACTGATGGGGTTGCTAGGGGATATCCTAGTCTTGCTACTTGTGGAGGTATTTTCTGTGGGAGTATGAGGGGAATTTATTGGAGCTTTCTCTGCATTTCTTGAAGTTTAGACTGCTCTGGTTGCTAAGTTTTATGGGGTTATACATGCTATGGAGGAAGCTCAAAAGATGGGGCTTACTAATGTTTGAATGGAATGTGATTTTGCTTTGGTTTGTGCTACGTTTACTGTTAGGACTAATGTTCCTAGGATGTTTCGTAATCGATGGAATACTTGTCTTAATTACTGTGGGAAAATCAAGTTTAGGGTTACGCATATTTTTCGTGAAGGAAATGTGTGTGCAGATAAGTTGGCCAATTTAGAATTTATTCATAGAAAATCTTCTCATTGGTATAATAGGCTACCATCTAGTTAGTTATTAGAATTCTTTATAAATAAATATAGTCTATCTAAGTATCGTTTTTGTTAACATATGGATTTTGGTCTAGTCCTCCATATTTTTTTTTTTATATTTTAATAATTTTTTTTTTCATGTGATGACAAATGATTGTTGTTACTTGAGGTCTGAGATGTCAAGTTGCATAGTAATACCTAACATAAAAATTTTTATTTTAAAAAAAAATTAGGTATTTTAAATTGTTATACTAGTTTTACAACTTTGTTTATGTAGGATACTTAAATTTGGAATTAAAAGTTACAAAAGATTTTATAGATTGTTTATAAATTTTTTTAAAATTTATGTGGACTAATCCGCGCACTACAAACACAAAATTATGTGAAACAAGTTAGACATATTAATTCACAAGTTAGACATATTTAATTCTTTACTGATAAAAATAAAATAAAATAAATTTACTAAGTATGATGTGAGTTAACTTGCTCCAGCCTATTTGGATAGAGAAAAATGGATCGGGTCTATCAATATTGTCACTGTAACTGTGGATGTTAGGATAAATGAAAAGAAAAAAAGAGAGTATAATTTTCAGTTATGTTTTATTTTAGAGAAAAGGGAAAAAAATACATTTGGTAGAGAGGAATAAAAAATAGTGTAGAAAAATATAAGCATCTACAAATAATAATCTTTATATCTTTTATTTTATAAGATGTAAAATGTATTCTTTTATGTCAATAGAGTTATAATTCTTTTATGTCTTCTTTGGATTTGGGTGATTACTATTCATCTAGATTAAAAATTAAAGAGTGTGTCAATTTGGATAAAGGAGGTTGCATTGATTGAGGAGCGGAGAAAGATAAAAAAGTGATAATTTTTTCTTTGATGGTTTGTGAAGATTTGTTGAGAAAGTTTACCTTTTACCATGTTAGCTTTGTCACCTATCATCACTTATGTATCATAACAGTGGAGATTTTATCATGCAACAGTAGAGATTCACATTCACACATAAGATACTTGACTGCTTTGTCTAGCACAAATTCGTACGAGATTCCTACTTGAATTGTGATGAGTTAATAGAGTAATAAATATGGGAGGAGTGATAAATATGAGGAGTGACAAATATGACAGGAGAGAGGAGGTGAGCAATCGTTAAAGGTACAAAGTGTGGCTGGGCATGGTGCACTTATCATCAGTGGTGTTATGTGTGGCTCGGATTGTTGTTCTTGGTGCTCGGCAGGTGGTTGTGGTCCACGGTGATCGGTGGTGGTTGCATCGTTGACACCGGGCTGGTTCTCTCCATTTTTTCACACGCAGGTATAAAATTAATAGATAGTGGATTTTGGAATATGGAAAATCAATTCTCCCTATTATATTTAATGTGATCTTTGACTTTCTAATTTATTTATTTGTTTTTTTATTTTTTATTTATTTTAATGTATGTATGCTGTAATGTGATGATTTCATTTATATATATATATATAATATAATATGTAATGTTTTTTATTTTATTTTGATGTATGTAATTATTTATTTTGTTTTTGTTTTGATATATTTATATAAAATATATAATGATAATTAGGTGATTTGTTTTTTAAATAAAATTTATTATTTTTTATAAAAAATAATATGATGACATGATGATTAATAATAGTAATTAAATTTAAAGACATACATATTTTTAAAATATTAATATTAAATAAGTTAATTATCAAATTAAAATTTGTTTATTTATAACTTGTAAAACTGATTTTTATAAATATATTATAAATAAGGATATAATTTAAAAAACTTTATAAATATTATTTTGAATTTATAAAATAATTATAAGTATATAGAATATTAAAATATTTTAAAATACTACTTTATAGATACTGAGCATATAATATTTATTTAAAAAAAAACAAGTAAAAAGACTTTATAAATATTATTTTGAATTTATAATATAATTATAAATATAAAGAATATTTAAATATTTGAAACTGCCACTTTACAAAATTTACGTATAAGTAAAAAAAATTTGCGTATATGTATTTTGGAGTCTCTCACCTCTTACTTGTAAATATAAAATAAATTACACACTTTTCTTTCAAGAGAGGCAAGTATTATATTAATTCCTTTTAAATTAAAATATATAGCTTATTACTGTAAATTTTAGTTTTTAATAATTAATTTTTTTTAAGAATATGTATATATGTATATATATTTATTTTTAGTTTCATGTTAAGAGTTATAAACTTACATTACGTTTAATAGTTCTATTATATTTAAATACCGAATAGCTAACTTAAGTAATACCGAATAGCTTAAATGTGTACAAATATATAAGATTTCTAAAGTTTAAAGTTTAGATTAAGAATAAAGATAAAAAAATCAATCTATTATAATATAAAGACAAAAAAATATATTTAACTATATTTTTAATTATTAAAAAAATAAAAGTAATTAGTATCATTTTAAAATTGTTTGTAAGTGAACTTTATTTTTATTCAGAGTGGATTTTATTAGTGGATGTTAATCTCTTACAATAACATAAATATTTATTTATTAAAATAAATTAAATAGACAGTTTAGAGTTAACAATTGAATAAGTTAATTATATTTAAACTAAAAATATTTTCTATGAACTGGTCGTATATTGAAATAATAAAGTTTTAAATATATAGAATAATATGTAATATTTTTGTTATGAGGATATATAGCAGTACCAGGTTGAAAGATTGGAGTAGGTGATCAAATTAGAACGTGGGAGACAAATGGATAGGTGAAGATAGTCTTAAACATTACTTTTTTAGATTTTTGTTCGTATCAACAGAGATCAGAGTAAGATTGTAGGGGAGTAGGAGTTTGTACATATATAGGATGACAATGGAGATTAAATCGGAGAAGGGAGAAATTTGTGTGGGAGTGTGTACACGTTAACTGATTGCAGTTCTTAGTAATGCACAGCTTCACACGGAGATTAGTGATTTTAGATGATGGACAGGGGAAATATTGACAGCAAGTGGAGTTTTTCTGCAAGAATTTGTCAGAGGCAATGCATCAGTTTGTTGGTAAGCTTGTAGGAAATTGTAAGGCAAGCACTTATCTAACTGTATTGTAAACTACATTCTGGTTTTACACGGATATATTTATATATCGATATAGATATACATTCATAAATAATATTTTCTCTGTTTTTTATAATGGCTACATGTAATATGGTATCAAGAGCAGGCTTGTTTTGTTATCGCTCATGTCTTCCGTCACGTCTCCTATGAATGCTTCTTTGGTCACCATGGCAGCAACCATCACTTTTGTACATCAGTTTTCCACTCCTATCTCCTTAAAGTTTGCGGAGGACAATTTTCTGCTATGAAAACAACAAGTTCTTGCCACTCTTGATGGTCTTCTGCTGTCAAAATATCTGGATGATTCTCAACTGCCCCCGTTTTCTTCCAACCACTGATGGTAACTCTTCTCAAATCAACCCTAAATTTCTTTTCTATCGACAACAAGATAATTTGATAGTTGCCTGGATGTTGGCATCCATGTCAAATCCATTCTTGACCAAAATGGTTGGCCTCCAATCAGCGTCTCAGATCTGGCACACCCTTCATATGGATTTTACTTCTAACACTCGTGCTCAGATAAAAATATTTCGTTTGCGTCTCAAGATTCCCAAACAAGATCGCTCCGTCAGTACCTATCTTTTGGAGATAAAGACTACCGTTGATTCTCTTGTTGCTATTGGTGCACCTGTGTTCGTCGATGACCAGGTTGAAACAATTCTTGATGGTCTTTCAGAGGACTATGATCCTTTTGTTTCCTCCATTATGTCAAGATCGGAACCCTACACCATAAATAAAATAGAGGCCTTACTGCTAGCTTAAGAAGAAAGACTGGCAAAGCCTCGCCCTGTGGATCCACTTCCCTCTCCTGTTGCCGTTGTTGCTACTTGGCATCCATCACATGCCAAAAACGAAAAATTGAATCACCGATTTTCTTCCTCTCGTGGCGTCGTGGTCATTCTTGTTCCTCTTACTCCACAGGTTCGCGTTCTTCGTTTCGTTTTCCTCCCACTCAAACCCAATCCTAGAATACCTGGTCCACTGCCCCTATTACTTGCCAAATCTGCAAAAAGAATGGTCACTCTGCCGAACATTGTCGGCACAGGTGTGATCAATCAGCATTTCTATCTCCTAATGCCAATTTCTCTCAAGTATCCATCTCTGATAATGCGTTAAGCACTGCCTCTCTTTTGGGTGCTCCTTCATCTGTTGATGACCCTCTCTGGTACTCGAACAACAGTGCTACGCATCACATAACAAATAATTCATCATTTTATTATGAAAAGCAACCATATGATGGCATTGATTTTTGTAGTAATGACAAAGTTTTGTTAATATCTCACATAGGCTCGGCGAATTTTCGTTCCTCTACTTCAAATAAATCTCTATTTTTAACTGATTTGCTTCATGTTATAGCAATTACGAAGAATCTTCTTAGCGTTTCAAAGTTCTGTCGTGATAATAATGTTATTTTTGAATTTCATTCTAACAGTTGTTATGTTCTTGATTAGGAAACCAAACGTGTTCTTCTACAAGGTTACCTTAAAGATGGCTTATATATCTTCCCTGATCTTCATTTCTTGTCCTCTTGTTCTGTTCATTTAATGTCTTTTACTGTTGAACCTGTCACTGTAAATCAATGGCACAAATGCTTTGGACATTGTAGTTTTAATGTTCTAAAAAAGATTCTTGTATCTTGTGATATACCTGTCTCAAATAATATTTTTTTTTGTTCTTCCTGTGTGCGTGGTAAGTGCCATCAACTTCCCTTTTATAGTTATGAACATACTTATTCTCAACCTTTAGACTTAATTTACACTTATGTGTGGGGACTGGCCTCTGTCTTGGCTTCCAATGGAGCTAGATATTATGTCTCGTTTGTTGATGCATATTCAAAATTTACTTGGATATATTTTATTCATCATAAGTCGTAGGTTAAAAATGTGTTTAAAACTTTTAAAAATCTTGTTGAAAATCAAACTGGATATAAAATTCATGCTTTACAATAAAACAATACAAAAGAATATCTCTCTTTAACCTCCTATCTTCCAAAATGTAGAATTCATCATTGTCTCTCAAGTCCTTACACTCACGAGCAAAATGGATCTGTAGAAAGGAAACATCAGCATATTGTTGATATGTGGATCACCTTGCTTACCACTGCCTCTATTCTGCTTAAGTTTTAGGCTGAAGCTTTTGTTGTTGTGGTTCATACCATCAATGTTCTTCCTACGGATGTTCTTAAAGGTGATAATCCTTATAATATGTTGTTTAAACATCAACCAAATTACAAGAAATTCAAGGTGTTTGGTTGCACATGTTATCCTAACTTGCGTCCATACAATAAGTGCAAATTTTCCTTTCGTTCTGCTTGCTGCTTGTTTCTTGGATATAGTGTTCGTCATGTAGGTTACATTTGTCTTACTCAAGAAGGAAAGACCATTGTCTCACGTCATGTTGTGTTCAATGAAAAATCTTTTCCATACAAAGATCATGCTGGTAAATTTGTGGTTTCCTCAGGTAATGCTCAGGTACACACCAATATTGCTCCAAGTCTTACTATTATTCATTCTCCAAATACTGATAATATTTTATCCATTAATGATACTCCTTTTGTCACTCATGCCTCTTCCACTACTCCTTCTCGTTTATCCTCTGCACCCTCCACTAACCTTCCTCTTGGGCCCTCTGAATCCTCCCCCAGCACTACACCTGACCCTTCTTCTATCCCTGTGGTTTTTCATCCAACTCATACACATCCTATGGTCACTCGTGCAAAAGTAGGTACTTGATGACTTTTTACGGCAAGTGCATCGCTTTTTCAGAAGTAATAATTGTCCCTAAGGACGGATATCAATCCCATAAGGAACAATGAATTATCAAGTACAATAATCGCTAAATATAGAACAAAACAATTAAAAGTGTGTTGAAAGTAGTTGTGTTGGCGACGATCAATAAGAAAACAAACAAAGAATTGGTTATTTCAAGTTGAAAAAATAGGGATTAGGTTTCATCTTTCTCACTATCATGTATTTTGATTAGCATGTCAATATTAAGTTCTTTGATTGAAATTGATGCCCGTATAAAAATAATTTATATTGATTCCTCGCATATAAAATCCTTAAGAATGTCCCCTAACTATCGATCCCTCACATAATTATAAGAACAACTTAGAACGAAGCTTAGACGTTTAATAACAATTAACATTTCTAGTCTATTCCTAGCACTCAAATATGTTTTTTTTATTAGCAACACTCAAATACGTTAAGTATTGTTATTTAGGTCAGAACCCTAAAAAGACTTTCCAGTCAGATTTAAGATTCTCAATTTGTCATAGAAAATTAAAAGTAAAACAACAATACCAATAATCAATCAAGAACTAAATATTTTAATATAAGATATCACCTCAATACATAAGAGTTCGAGCAGATTACTCCCAATCCCAAAGGGTAGAATTAGCCACGCATACTTCTAGAACCTTCCATTATCGCAATTGAGTTACAATTCACTCTATGGTGTTTTCCTCTCAATCTGGCACTCTAGGGTTGAGCCTCTAGCCCCCTATTTATCCTAATTTTCTAGGGTTAGGTTGTTTCATGTGTCGCGCTAATGGGCTAAGTGATAGAACATAAAAAAGGACAAATCTTTCTATGCATCTTTTTCCATTCTGGGACCTTCAAACTTTCTCTTTTTAGCTTAAATTATTCTCCTTTACTCCAAATCTCCAATCCTCCATAGAAATATGCAATTAACACCAAATTTGGGAATAAAATGCTCTTATTCAAATAAAGCTCATAAAAATTGTAAAAAGATATAAATTCATAAATTAGGGATTATTTTATATGTAAATTAGCAATAAATCCTCATAAGTGCCTATATTTTAATATGAAATATTACTGAAATTAGACACTTATCAGTTCTCACAAACCAAAAGTGTATCATGCTTCAGTTGCTTCCCTTCCTCTTATTCCCACCTCTCTCAAAGAGGCTATTGCCTCTCCTGTCTGGCTCCAAGCCATGCGTGAAGAATACGATGCTCTTTTTTCCAACAAGACATGGACCTTAAGTCCTCTACCACCAGAAGCTCCTCTTGTTGGTTGTAAATGGATTTTTAAAACAAAGCTTACTACAGATGGCTCTCTCCAGCGGTGCAAAGCTCATCTTGTTGCCAAGGGATTCAATCAAACAACTGATGTTGATTATGCAGAAACTTTTAGCCCGATTGTTTGTCACACCAACATTCGGCTAGTTCTAACACATGTTGTGTCCTCTCGTTGGTCTGTAAGACATATTGACATAATGCTTTTCTAACGGTGACCTACAAGAATGTGTCTTCATGCAACAACCACCAGGTTTTAACACTGCTGCACCTCATCTTGTCTGTCAACTTAATAAAGCAACTTATGGTTTGAAACAAGAGCCGCGATCCTGGTTTCTTAAGTTAAATACTACTCTCCTTCATCTTGGTTTTAATGCCACTAAGAGTGATACATCCCACTTTGTTAAATACACTTCTACTTCCTCTCTTTTTGTATTAGTTTATGTTGACGACATTCTAATCACTAGTTCATCTGACATTGAAATTTCCTCTCTTATTTCTAAACTTCATTCCTTTTTTCCTTTGAAGGATTTTGCCCCGCTACATAATTTTTTAGGCATTCAAATTACTCGCACATCAAGTGGGAACATGCATTTCTCACAATCCGAATACATACGTGATCTTCTACAATGTATATAGATGTTGGATTCAAAACCTTAACCCACTCCTATGGTTTCCAACACTTGCATACATCAGAATTCAACAGAAATTTTCAGTGATCCAACTCTTTATTACTCCGTCGTGGGTACACTTCAATATCTTCTTGTAACCATTCCTGAACTTTCATACTCCTCCGTCAATAAGGTTTCTCAGTTTATGCATTCTCCCAAACTTCATCACTGACAATCTGTGAAGCGTATTCTTCGGTATTTAGCTGGAACAATTGATCATGGTCTCCTTTTACACCAACAATCATCTTCCTTCATCAAATCCTTCTCTTATGCTGATTGGGGTGCAAACCCTGATGATAGAAAGTCCACCTTTAGTTTTTGCATCTATTTAGGTTCAAATCTCATCTCCAGATCAACACACAAACATAAACAACAGTACAAAGGTCGAATATAGAGCAATTGCAACTGTCATGACTAAACTTCTATGGCTTAAATCTCTTCTTCAGGAGATTCACATACAAACTCCACCTCTTGAGAAATTTTATGACAATCTTGGAGTTGTGCTCTTAAGTGCAAACCCTGTCTTGCACTCCAAATCCAAGCATTTTAAGCATGATCTTCATTTTGTTAGTGATAATGTGCAAAATCATGTGGTTCAACTTATTCATATTTCTGATCGTTTTCAAGTGGTCGATCCTCTTAGCAAGCCCGTCTCTCTGATTCTACCTTTCTTCAAGTACGCCATAAACTTAAGGTTCCCCCAATCCAACTCATATCTAACCATAAGTTTAAGAGAGGGTGTTAGGCAAACAGTTATGTAACTGTATTGTAAACTGCATTCTGATTTTACATGGATATATTTATATATCCATTGCCTTTCTGTACAGAGGATAGATACATTCATAAATAATATTTCTCTGTTTTCTATAATGGCTATGTGTACATCATAATAATGCATTATGTGATTTATGGATGCAGAGGCATTACCAATAAAGCAGTTGCAGTGGCCTTTTGGCCGAGGCAACAAGCCAATACGCCATGGGTGTTTTGCAATAAGAAACTATATGGAGGGGCATTGAAGTATTCACATGCAGCAGAGGAGTGCACATGTGCAGGAACGAAGCTTTTAAATCCAGCACTCGTTTGGATTCAACATCAGTCAGTGGCACACACACTTCAGAGGCGATGAACCACTTTCCCCTGCATATATTATGGGGTTGCCATGATGCATGATAATGCTTTTCAATTAATGATTAACTGCTCCATTATACATTTACACAAATGTATGTAAGTGTTTTTATCTGGATGATAGTTGTACAAGGGTGTGTAAAATGTTTTAACAGGATGATAGATGTACAATGCTGCTAATTAGTCAAACAAGGTAAAAAATCACAGGTTATGAGCGGGTATAACTGCTAGGTAGCATGTTACTGATCTACATGATTAATTTTAACATTGATTTTACTCTTTTGATCCATGTAACCGGGTTAGGAAAGGTTCTGTTTTCATGGAGGAGGTTCAGAGCTGCAGTGAGGGTAACTGTGTTTGGACAGCAGTGGTTAATAACTGTTGGAAATTAATACGCTTTCGGATGGCTGGCAAGTTGATGCAGTTATGGAGCCTAATGGAAGAAATGGAAAGGATGCTATGTGTTTTTACGACTTTTATCTTCTTTTGTTTTAAATGTCATGTAATTTTTTGCTATTTCTGCTCAACTGATTGAATTGTCTCTGAGTTTTAATAAGAACTTTTTTTATGTAAAGGTTGGAGTATATTTCAAGTGTTTCTATTTAATTTAATTTATTATTTATAAAAGAAATAGTACCCTATAAGTGAATGACGATGTAAATTATATTTTAGTACTATTCTTTTAATGAAATTGACAAATTTTATGTTATGTATACTTTATTTAATAAAGGAGTTTAAAAAAAAAACTTATCTCCTGGTATAAATCCACATTTTTTCTTATACGCAATTATAATTTAGAGCAATTTATTGTTTGATTATATAAGAACTTGTTATTTTATATCTAAAAAAAAACTTTAAAGTATTTATTTATTTGATGAGAATAATAGATGCATGAAATTTGAAACTGAGAGGATAGTTAGAAATCCACATCCATCTTATTCTTCATACTATGATGGCTTTGGCAAGTAATACATAAACATATATAGCAGAAGTAGGCAACAAAGCATAAGTGATTATTTAGTTAATTATTGAGTTGCCTGAAGCTATATATCTTTGTTTTCAACATTCATAAACACATTCATTATGCTTATGCTTGCCTTGCAAAGGTTTTGAGCGTCCCAAAGTTGATGGCCCCATTAGCATTGCCCTTAACATAACCTGTTTGGTTGGTAAGACCCTTGACATTTTGCCTCGCAGAGTTCACATACCCGAACTCTTCAGTGAGCGTAGGGTTGTTGTGATCGTCACTGTTGGAAGAAGCATGCGATTGAGCTTGTGTTGGTCGCCGTGGAGCCTCACCTGCACCAACAGCAAGGACGCTGATTCCATATGCAACACCTGCCATTGTTTCGCCTTTTATATATAATATTAGGGTTTTTGTTGTATTGTGAGAATGATTTGGTGTTGTTTTGCGATTATAGAACACGCCTTTTATAGAGGAATATGAGTGTGAATGCATGCAAAGATAATTAGTGTGTCACAGAGGAATATGAATCTACCAAAGAAGTGGTGGTGCTTAACTTTAATCACTGATATATATGCATGTCCACATTATGCTAATGAGAAATTCTGCGAATAATTTTTTTATAATTCATCTTCAATTTATTCAAAGTCATTCATTTTAACGGATTTTAATTTTATTTTTTTTAAGAAAAAGTTTATGAGACTATTTAAGGTATGCTTATTAGCTTTAATTAAATAATTATCTTTACGTGTGGAGGAACAAAAGCAAAAGCAAAAGCAAGAATGTTATTTATTCATGCTGTGCCACTGTATGAACGGGAGAATAAATGCAATGCAAAGTGAGTTACTTTCGTTTGCATGTTTTGTCAGAGGATAGATGCTTTTAAAATTTTAATACTTTTTAATAAAAACTTATTATATAAAGTTTTGTGAGAAGCTTTTCTTGCCTTATTCACAATCTTATATTTTTTATTCATTAATATAAAATGTATTAAAAAAAGTAATTGATATATATCGTTATTCTTTTGTTAGAATATATATACCATTTCGTTCCCATCCCTTCCACAAGGAGAAAAGGCTGTTTAATTATTCCTCTTTCGTTTTCAAATTTCTCCATCTCGTACTACTTTTTTTCTTCTTTTCAAATTACTTATTCTCTTTACATGGATGGCTAATATACCCATCTTTCTTGTGAACGGTTAAAAATGCATTCATAAAATAAAATGTTTTACCAAAAATTGTTGCTATTTTATTTTGCATTCATAAAACTTTTTACTTTCAACAAAAAGTTTTTACCAAATAATATTGCTATTTATTTTAAGTTACTTTAGTTTAGGAACACGTCAACTTCTAAACATGATGTTTTTTTTCCTTTGTTTCTAAGAAATTAATTTTCAGTAAAGACAAAACTTTATTATTTAGTTTTAATATTTTTTATAAATTAAATTTTTAATCGTAACACTGAAATATTATCATAGTGAATTAAAAAAAAAATATTAAAACCAACAAAAGAAGTTACAATTTTAAACTAAAATAGAAACACGACCAAATACGAGACTCTCAACTAGGATCGCACATTGCAAGAGCATATACATATCAAAGTCGCAGATATACTACATGTGAACATGTTGTTGTTTAAAGAGGTTACGTTGTCATGGAATATTTTGAGATAAAGGATCATGATTTAATTTAGTTTGTAGTTTTTATGCTTGTAAGCTCTGCTTATTTGGAGTTTGGAAACACATATAAATCAATTGAGTTTATAATGATTTTTCTGATGATTTTTGCTGGTGTACATGTTGTAAATTATGTTTATCTTTTTTATATAAAGGTTGGAGTAACTTTAAGTACTCCAAGTTAATTTATTATTGTATTTTTTTTTGAGTAAAAAAAATGTAAATTTACACCTTCTGGATGAATTAATAAAATACCAGTTTTAGTATTTATTTATTTTTTAAAATGTTCCATGTAACACCCCATAATTTACATATAACTATTACAATACTGGTTTTACATATTTCTATACAAGCTTACAGTTTTTCAAAATATTCCTAATACGTGATTAAGACATATAGAAATACAAATATTTACAATATAAGTTTCAAAATCAACGCCTTAAAACTCTTCTGATCCTCAGACTTACATGTAAGATCATCTGCTCGTGTACGTAGTACAGTCATCGCAATTCAAACACAACAAGAAAAGTAAGGGTAAGCTAGTGAAAATAGAATTTTATAATATACGCAATTAAATCAAAAGAGAAAATTAAGTTATATGATCAATTTCTCAAATTATACAATCTTCTTCAAATCCCAACATTAAAACAATCACATAGATCTCACATGGATCTACACATCCAACATATTCAACAAACAACGTCTTCCGGAAGACCCGTATTAAATAAGTCTTACCAGAGACTAACACCTGATCCAAAAATTACCAGTGAATCCAACAAAAAGGATCAGGGTAAGTTCAATACAACCCAAGCCGTGCATCTCATATGTCACGATGTGCATGAACTCCCCCATCAACTTCTCACCACCTGATATCTTAGTCTATGTGACTTAGATCATCAGTGAAGCTCAGAGATCTATGTTACCACATAGGCATCAATACTTAATACACAACAAACATCAGTCCATACATTATTCCCTTACCTCAATTGCTTGCTTTCCAAGCAACTTTTAGAATTTTATTCCCCACGGTCTGGATAAACTTCAAGATTTACGGGCCTAATGCAAGTTATTCAAACATGACCTAATGCAAGTTATCCAAACAGAACAATTCAGTATATAACAGAGAACGGATATTTAGAGTAAAAATGAATTTACTCTGTTTGAAAATCTGATCGGGTAGAAATGTTCCTTAACTCCTTTGCTACCGCGTGATATGATCAGATTCTAAAATAGATGAGGTATGAAGTGAGAAATTAAGAGAGAAGGAAGTGAAGAGAAGTTGGTAGAGAGAGAAAATGATTTGAAAGAAAGAAGAAGAAAGTGACACTGACAGTGTGGACACGCTGTTTCTGTTTTTTTTTTTTTTTTTAAAGTGTCGTTACATTCAATAACACAAATAAAGAGAGATTACACTTATCTATCTGATATTATATTAAATGACACTTTATATCCTTTTAATTTTGAAATATACATTTATTTTTCATATATTTTTAATAATATCATATTTTCTCTAAATACTGTTGAGAGAAATTAATCTTTTACATGTTTTCTAATAAATGACACTCAACTATGTTTCAAATAAAATTTAAAATTTAAATAAAAAATAGTGTCTTTTATTAAAAGCATAAGAAGAATTAGAAAAACTGTCGTTTAACATAACCTATTAAAGCAATTTTCTTTAATAACATTTTATATAAAATTTTAATTTTAATTTCAAACTTTTGCACTTAATTAATACACTATAATAAAAATTGCTTTTAGAAACTAAATTTTTTATTTCTAAAATGATAAAATTAGTCACAAACTTAATTAGGACTAATTTATAATCCAATAATCGTAAGTGGCTAAAATCATGGTCGCTAATTTTAGATACAAATTTAAATTCTAATTTAGAAACCAATTTATTTATTATTAAATAAAAATCAATTTAGTTACCAAATATATAAAAAATAATTTAGTGACCAATTATATAGAAACCAAATTAACCACCAATTTCATTGAAACCAATTTAGTAACCAAAATATATAGAAACTCATTTAGTGACCAAATATATAAATACCAAAAAATGTCACTATACTGGTCTCTAAATAATATAATTTATTATAAAATATTATTTTATTTACCTACTCACTCTTTCATATTTTATATTTATTTGTAGATTTAAGTTCACTAATTTTAAAATAAATTTATAGAGTTTGTCAACTCAAGTCTTTCATATTTTATATTTATTTGTTGATTTCTTATGCATTCTTCTCGGTGTGGCTATTACTGTTTAAATGGAATTGAAATAGGCCTAAATGTGTCACGAGATATCATGGTCAAAAGCATACCACGAATTACTATCAGGTGGAGAAAAAAAAAACAATAGAGAAACTTTATACTTTTCTTCTTTTATGTAATTTTAGAAAAGACAATAAGAAAAAGAAATCAACAATTATTGGTCAATCAAACCCTAAAAAACTCTGCATTTCTTTCTTATTTAAGTAAAAAGTTTTACCTATCGTTTTTGTGTGAACTTTATTACACGAAGAACTAGTGCTCAGTGCTCAGTGGTGTACCATGTGAGCTTTTGATGCTAGCTATAATAATAATCAGCTACCTGTCAAAAAATATAAAATAAAATTTAGTAGCAAGATTGAAATTTAAAAATATATATAGAATAGTGTAACAAATTTACCTTGATAAGGATTAAGTGGTTGACTGGGTGGTTGCGTTTTATCCTCATCTTGAGTTTCTCCAAAACTAGGTGGCATGGATTGACGATTAATGTTATCCATTCATTGTCGAATCATTACATTGTTTTTCTCAAAAAGTTGCTCAATATTTAAAATTTTGATTTGAGGCTCATCTCTTTCTTTTTTTAACTACTTCCATATCTCTTTTAAGTTCATTAAGCTTTTAACTTTGTGTCCACCCATTTGAGAAAGAAGATGAGCCAAAGTAGTAAGGCCTACCCCCAATAACAGTAGATCCATTCCAAGACCATATATCCTCCTATTCTTGATTCCAGCTACATTATACCAGACATCTAACTCATTTGAGGGGTGGAGAATTCCATGTGCAGATACACTTTGTGTTAACTCTTCAAATTTACGTGTAAATTATGTCTGTTAACATCAATAGAATGTTCATATCAATAGAATATTTGTCAAGAAAAGAAACAACAATAATTGTTGCAGTGAAACATACAAATGGGTACCCATTGCAATGAAATAATAATGACTCTCCCATTGAAGATGGAATTAAGAAGCTATGTCATGCAATGGAGGAAAAGGGGGACATGTGCAAAGAAAGCAAATATTGAATAGCACCCACAAATTAAAAGTGACATAAAAATGATTTCCAATTACATCTTAATAAGAGAAAAAAAAAATTCTCTCTAAAAAAAACTTTATTTTTATTATTAGCTACCAAAAATATAGTATCTAATTATATTATAATTTTTATTCATAATAAATATTTTTTAGTATCCAATATTTTTTAGTTTATAAAATAGTATTTAAATTAGTTTTTTTTATCAACAAAGAATAAAATTAAAATTACGAGGGATACTTTAGGGGTATCACAACCCTTATACATAATTCAAAGACTACGTTAAGAGATCTCCGAATCAAACATTACATCCCATAAACAAAAGGTAAATATTGTTTACTGTGCGTAAGAAACATATGTCCTGCACCATGAAGCACCCTACCTCTACTCATCTGCATTAATATTTGTACCATGCAACTCCATCTTCCTTTAGGTTCAATTCATAACAGGATCAGATCTCTCTCCCTCCACACTCACCCACCATTTTAACCACCTACATATAACTATGCTTTCTCCACTCCAACACCAGCAACTTCCAACATAAGGTACCTAAAATACCCGTGCTCCACTCCTTCGTTCCTAACATACCTGCCAAAGCCATTATAACTATCCTTCCTGCCGTAGTATTCCCATTAGAAGACTACACTAGCATCAAACAATTTGCGCCAAACCAAGCATCCTAGAGCTACACTAGCAACTCCTTGTTTGAGACATCCTAGCTTGGCTACATCCCTGAACATTTGACCCTTGCTAGAAGCATTTGTCAGCAACCAACATGCTGCGCCTAACTCCCAAAACATGCATATGAAACAAACCAAATGGATTACTGAGCCCCCAAGCATCAAGCCTCAGATCCACTCAACTGCTTCGAAACAACACATCAACAATTTCTATCACAAACCTTGGTTACAGGATAATATTAGTGCAACCTAGACTTGGTAACAACATCACATCTGGTTGTCCCAGTGGATCTCTGCTCTAGTTCCAATTCTTCATAAACAAAATCCTCCCTAGCAAGCAAGGTGATCTATAAAGCAAAGGCAGCCCATATGCTCCATTCAACAGCAGCTTTGGGGCCTCTTAATATTGTAGATCTTATCCACTTCATGATCAGCTCCAGCTTCTTTACCACTTTTCTTAGGACCTCTACTTAATTCTACTTCCCTTCAACAAACCTTCTACTCCCTTAAACTGACAGGACAGATCCCAAAACCAGCTGGACCAAGATTTAACATCATCTCTAAAGCTAGACTAACAAAGCCCAAAAACAGGTGCTTGTCTTGATAATCCCTTACAACTTACATTTTCACCTCCCCTGTTCTGTTGTCCGTGTTAGAATGAAGGACTTTAAACTAGAGGGGGTGAATGGTTTAAAGAGGGTTTTCGCAAAGTTTTAAGCCAAGAATGAAATTACTTCGAGAAACAAATGATAAGGAATCCAGTTATGCAAAAAACAAAGCAAAAACAACAACCCAAGAAAAAAATCGGTTGTTTCACAGAAACAATCGGTTGTTTATACCAGTTTGCAAATATTAAAACTGAATTTAAAGAGATTAAGGATAGAGAGAATGCACACAGAGGTTTATACTGGTTCATTCTAAACCCAGAGCTACATCCAGTCTTCTCAGAAACCACTGAGGAATTCCACTAAGCAATCAAACCTAGATCACTTACACCACAACCAAAGAAGTGACCTTGATCCGCTTAAGACACACACTTCTCTTGGTCAACACACCAACACTAAGAATCTGATCTTGATCCCCTCAAGAACACACAACACTTCTTAGCAAACACACAAGGTTTCTTTCAACAGATACAAGGATTACACTTGTTACAGGACGAATCTGAAATCAATACAAGAGAAAATCCTATCTCACACTCTTTGATCAAATTCAATCTCTAAGCAATCTCAACTCTTTCAAAATCAGTAAAGTTTTGAAAAAACCCAAATCTGTTTTTCTATTTGTAAAACAAAGTTGTTTGTTTGTTATCAAATCTTAACAAACTATTAATTGCATTTAAAGATTGGTCAAAGCATTAAAAACTAGAGCGTAAACAATTGGAAAACATTTAATGCTCAGTCAAAGCACAAAACAGTTTTCTGTTATGGTACCAAAACAAACAATCGGTTGTTTCCACGAATCAATCGGTTGTTTTGGTTTTGACAGCAAGTCAACCATAAAAAC